>OHCO01000057.1_pt1 | contig 17666 bp, 20 predicted proteins | sample 1577601 | NCBI WGS metagenome assembly OHCO01 (sample SAMEA3879546, study PRJEB24766) | human gut metagenome | biome: human-associated habitat; feature: feces | place: USA | collected 1985/1987 | reverse complement strand
ACAACGACGTAATCGTTCTTGGCACTGATAATCTTGTTAATGAACGTTCTTATACTACTGTTGAGGGGGGGGGCGAGTACAATGAGTAAATCATACGATCTCTCTACGTCAACAAAGTGGGCTAACCTCGCTGACGGTGACCACGTTGTGAAACTGAAAGCGAAAGGTGCTGGATTTGGTACGTCGAGCTTTAGTAATAGTGTGACGGTGACGAAAGGTGCGACTGGCGAAACGTGGTATCTGAACCAAACGTTATTAGTGTCTCCGGGTTTTGTTGGTGATGTTCAATTTACGTGTTCTGGCGTAAAATATAATCGCATCAATACTCAGTTCCATGATGGAGATGGTGACAATATGGTGAATTACAATGCGACAACTGGAAATACGGAATTGGCATACGGATTTCCCGGAAGTATGCTTGGAAATAATGTTTGGAATGACCAAAAATATCGTACTATCACTTTCTCCACTGCACCTACCGGCGACCTTCTGACATGGTTGCAAGCCAACGGTACTAAACAAGGGGGGGGGTAACTGAACACACGCTGACGTTTAGTAATCTTGATTCTCTTACAGTCAATGGTTCTGCTGTTACAAGTCCATACACGTTGCAGAATGGCGATGTGATTGTAGCAACGAAAAACGCTGTTTGGGGTGATACACCAAATGATTCTGAAGAAGCATATGTTTCAGCATCTTATAATGATACTGGAACTACGGTACATTCTGGATCAAATACCATTTCTGTTTCAAACACAGATATTTATATAACTGGTAGCACGGAACTACATCCGGGAAGCGGCGAAATGGATAATGCTGTTTTAACTATCAACTACACCGCCTAACAACGCAAACCTTCCGGTGTATAGGTTAACCGGCTATAAATAAATGTATATCACAATTTATCTCCTAAACATTTTTGACCTACTTTGCACGACGTATCTCGTTAGCAAGTATGGTATCGAAATCGAGCAGAACCCGATTGGTCGGCTGTTCCTGACGGACACAGCAAGGGCAGCCGAGTGGAAGATTCTCTTTATCGGGTGCTGCATCTTCACTCTCTATCGCTTCAGAGAGCATAAGCTCTGCAAAATCCTTTCGTACGTAGTCCTTGCCTGTTATATCATTCTTTCGGTTTACCATATTTATATTTTATGGAGGTTACGAAAATGATCTCGTTTGCAATATATTTTCTCTCAGATTTTCTGTGGCTCATGCATCACAAGGCGATTGTTATCCGAAACAAATTCCTGTTTTACATTCTTCAATGGACGTGGGGAATTCTCGCAAACATTTTCGGACTGATTGTTATGCTGTGCCTGTTGACAAAAACAAAACCTCAGAAATACGGCCGCTGCATTTACATGCAGCTTCCCGTCAACTGGGGCTTCAGTCTGGGCATGTTTATCTTCGGTCATAAGTGGTGCGCCGAGCACGAGCACGGACACTCTTTTCAGAATGCTGCCTATGGACCGTACTTTCTGACTGTTATTGCGCTGCCGAGCGTCATCCGGTATTGGTTCCGTGAGATTCTGTATAAGATGAAAAAGTGGCCGGCCACAGAATATGACGCAATCTGGTTCGAGGCACAGGCAACAAAATCCGGCAACAAATATTTTGAGAGGGCCTAATGGGCCCTCTCTTTTGTTATACTGTTACTGCGAAATATTTCATCGCAACACGCAGGCATGACACAAAGCCGTCCCGTTCTGTCTTGAACGTGAAATTGTCGCCCTGCTTGTTTTTGTCGTACTTGAAGCTCTCGATATCTGCTTTTGTTGCCTTGCACTGTCTATCAATCAATACAGCCTTCTTGCCAAAGGCCATATTCAAATTGTTGACCGAAAGCTCAAAGTTATCTATTGCATAATGTTCAATCGCGAGGCCTTCTGTATAAGTGCCGTAAAAGCTCGAAATCGAGGATGCGTCAATAAAGAGGTTCTGGTCGGGAGCAAATTCCTTTAGTTGTTTAAGGCCTTCCTCCGGAGAGGCCCGGAACAACGTCTCGCGCTTCAACACCATCTTCGTGTCGACCCCGTATCGGATTGCCACATCGCATACCTTCCAAAGGTCACCGTCTTTGTTGAAGAAAATCGCAGAGTACTCACCATCCTGTTTCTTGTAATCAATGAGATTGTACTCGTTGAAGGCTCTGCCGTAAACCATAAACTGTCTGTCCATAAAAACAAACAGAAGGAGCTGCGTGAAAGCATCGACGATATCATCGTGTTCGACGAAGGGGAAGTTCAACAGTCGGCGCTTCAGGTTTTCAAGAGGCTCGGAAAGGTTATACTCACCGGTCAGCTTATTATAATCTGTTTTGACAAAGTAGACGTTCGGGAGATAAATAGTTGCCGATTCGAGACGCTGCATCTTCGACTTGGTACCCGGCTGGAAAGCCTGGACTCCGGCAATCTTTTCATGAAGCTGCTGGATAATCGGCGAGCCGTTTGCCTTATCCTCGATAATCTGAATGATGCCGGCGTAGAAGCCGCTCAGCGACTCGGCATAATTGATGGACTCCACAAAGGCCATCTTCTTTTCCAGGCAGTCCTTGATATAGATGTTGGGACCGATTCTGTACGCAAGAATTGAGCCCAAAAAGTCCGAGGTTTCTTTGTCTTTTACGGGGAAGTCGTGCGAGGCATATATCATATCTGCCTGGTCGATTGTCGGTGCATTTACCGCATCCACCTCATTGAGCATGTACGGTTTTATGACCGTACGGTCAGACGCGACCGGCTTCTGCAGATACTGCGTCTGAAACACTCCCTCACCGACCTGGAATCGCAGCGCATCGTAATTTCCGAACCGTTCCGGCCATAACGGGTCGCCGGCGTTGAAGGCGAGGATATCACCCGATATCGGACATAACAGGACGGTGTTCTCTTCGAAGATAGCCGGGAGTGTGATAAAGAGGTACGTATCTTTGAGTTTCGGGTCATTCATAATATGCCCCGTGATATCGTTCGGAGCAAGCCTCTGCTGGATGTTAATAATGATACCTGTTTTAACATCATTGATACGTGAAGGCAACGTGTTCTGGAAGAAGCTCCATGCGTTAGCCATTTCTTGCTTATCTTTGCGAGCCTGCTCGGCGTTTGTGACATCATCGACTATTGCAAGGTCACAACCAAAGCCGGTCATGCTATCTCTGTTTTTCGAATACAACTCGCCGCCACGGTCATCCTTTAACACGTCCGCTGTGTTACTGATAAGATGGAAGTCATTCCCGAAGAAGAATTGAAACTTCTCGGAGTTGATGAGCTTTTGCCTCTTGCTGTTCATATCTTTGGACAAGCCGAATGTGTGAGAGATCGATGCTGCCTTAATCGGGTATGTGAGCCAAAGCCAAACAGGCCCCGCGACGTTAAAGATTGCCGACTTGGAATGCCGAGGAGGCACGTTGATATTCAGGTTGCGTTTGCCGGCTCGGCAATCGATAACAGTATAATCCTTATAAGCATCTGGTACCTTGATAAATTTCTCATCGTACCCGACCCAGGTCTTGCAATAGTATTGGAATGTTTCGCAATAAAACTGGACGAGGAACCCGTCAACAAGAGGGCTCGGGTCCCAGCATTCCCAGAAATCTTTGACGAAATCGTAAAACGACTTCTTGTAAAGCTGCCGGTATAAAGCCCGCTGCACACCAGTCAGCTTTTCCCATGATCGGTCCATATAACACCTCCTGTGAAAAGAGGCGCGGCGATGTCGCCGCGCCGTAATGCGTCATTCTTTATTCTGGAGAATCTCATGAGGCTCTTCAAATTCTCCAAGCCCAATGCCGAGCGACAAAAGAGTCAATGTAACAATACCCTCGATTTCCGGATTCTCCTTTGCCTTCTCAAGAAGAATTCCGATATATCCGAGACGGCGCTCAATATTACAGAGACCTTTCTGAATGTTGTTGCGGTCGCCCTCGGTCGTAGAGGTGAAGCCTTCGGGAAGCTCATCCTCGCGCTCACTCTGTTTGATGATATCGAGCAATGCGTCGTACTGAGGAAGAGCTTTCTCGTACTGCTCCTTGCCACGAGAGAGCTCGGCCTGAAGCTCATTGAGCTTATACATTTGCGATTCAAGATTGATGTTTTCCATTGTTCAAATCTCCTTTTTAATAACAATTTCATTATTTTTACGAGCCATCATCCAGCCATATTGGCCAAACACGTTGTGAATACCAACGATATGGCTCATGTTACGCTGAGATACGGAGTCGAACACAAAGTTGCGTCCGCCGAGCTTTTTTGGCGCCGTGTAATAAGGACGCTTTTCGGTATCAGGCTCGCGATAAACTTTTGTTTCTGTGAAATCCGGTTTTTTAGTCTGTTCCCAATCGATGTTGACAAATTCATCCGGTTTAAGATATCTGATTTGTCCATTTGAAATTTCTGGAATTCCAGCAATCAGAACAGAATTCTGATTATACTTCTTTGCAAGACTGACTGCAAATTTAACAAACTCCTTATTCGACATCTGATTGTTTCTGCGAGGTACGATAAACGAGAACTCATTTACATCGACCATTTCGCCGTCATCGTTCGTTTCTTTGAAGCCTCTGACTGACGGAATGTATCCAAGTCCTGCAGCTTTGATATCGTTCTCAAGTTGCTCCGTCAAAGCCTTATCGGCTTTATATTTTTCACGTTCTTCAGGAGTAAACTCTTCAAAAGGTTTGCCAATCGGAAATCCGCCTCTCATTGCTGAAATAACAAACATTCCGTTTTTGGCATGCTCGAGAATTCGAGACATTGTACTGTCGTTAAAATAGTAATAACGGTCGCCTACCAAATAATCATTATCTCTCGTTTTTGTAATTCTCATATCATCACCTCCATATATAATATTATAACGCGTTTGAGAGGATTTGTAAATAGGAAATCTCAAAGATACTCGTTAATTCTTTGATAAATTCGGTTGACATAATAGTCATAGTCGAGCTGCTTCGAAATCTCTTTTACAGCCTCCGGAGAAAGAATCTCCTTGTTCCAGACAAACACACTCTGAGGGAGGCTTTGCACCTTCGCGAAAGAGTGTTTGCCCTTTACAGTTCGATGCTTTATTACCGTACCGACAGTATCGACGCCTTTTTTAACAAAGCACCGGCTCGGACTCTGAATCTCGTACTCGGCTGTCGACCCGTCCGACAAAGTTGTCATCTTATACATAAGGTAATCATATGAGTTCTTCTTGCAGGTATACTGGTAAAGCCGCATATCATTCCGGTTATTGGCAACAAACTGTTCCGGCAAGATTCCGTCAAGGAATGCTGCGACAATGCCCTTCGCAATAATCGGAGGCTCTTTGCAGTTGAAGAACGAGCCTTCGGCAAAAGCCTCGTCCGAAATATCGTAGTTCTTCGTTGCTTCACCCTTGAAACAGACCGAACCGTCAGGCTCATGCATCACATAACAGTTGACATCGCGTCCATGGTAATCCGTAATGATACCAGTCTTAACACTGAACCCGTTGCGGTCGACCCATTCTTGAATGATGTTGCGAATCTTCTCTTCATCTTTCCAATCAAAGGGCTCGAACATAATACCATCGGTGTTGATGTTAAAGGCAGTACCGAGACCGTCCAGCTTTTCGAGAAGGTCCAACATAAACATCTCCCCGGATGACGTAACGAGCAGCGCCTTCTGAGGGTCGTAGAAATCGGTGTGCTCGTTATTCATAGCACCGAAAACAGACAAACAGACTGTTTTGTAAATTTTCCGTTTTGCAGGGTCAATCTTCTTCAGTCTCAACTGTTCATGATACATGAAGTTATAAAGCTCTTTTCCGGACTCGCCGAGTGTTCGAGGCAACAGATCGAAGTTCATCATCACGAGGTTATAATAACCCGAAATGTCGGCATACATTGCTTTTGCGGCATGATATTTGTCACACTCAGAATGAGCGCCGCCCGCGGCAAAATTTACCGTTGTATTACAGATGTTAATGCGGATGTTTTCTTTTTCCCGAAACTTCTCATTCAGGAACCAGTCAATCACTTCTTGATTCTTTACTTGTAACGTCGGGTACAATACAGGCTTGATTTTTTGGTTCTCGATTCCGGGAATCGCCTTCGCTCCGAGAGCGGCAGCTGCAATCTGCGTGCCAGTCATATGCAAGCCATCCTGAAGCGGGATTTTGAACTCGTTAATCATGCTCAAACGGAGCTCAAACTTTCCCTTGAACTTACAGAAATTCTTGTAGGTTCGCTTCAGGTCGGACAGGTTGTACCGCTCCGTTTGTCGCCGCTCTTCAGGAGTCAGAGGACGCTGCAAATCGAAATCAACCTCGGTCGTGTCGATTGAATCGCCTTCCAGAGCCTCTGTTAATTTCAAGCTCGGAGGGTTCAGGAAGCCGTTCAACAGGTCATATCCGAAGAACGGAAACCTACAGAATGGCTTCCATTTTTTACCAATCAGCTCTTTCGACTTCACAAACGGAGACATGGTGTTCTTAACAATCACCTCGTAAATCAAGTCGTCGTAGTGATTGCTGTTCCACCCGACCCAGATGGTATCGGCTGCATATGTGTTATACAGCTCACGCATCTCATCAAGACTCCACGTCTGCTTGAAGTCAATGTTGCCTGTTTTCAGATCGACAAACCCATAACCGAGTAATGTATCGTACCGAAAAACCTCGAAGTCAAATATTGCAATATTCATTTGCCGGTGGAGCCGAACCCTGATCCTCCGCGTTCGTCTCCGAGGCTATCCACGAAATCGGCATAAATAACCGGACGCACAACAAACTGCCCGATTTTATCTCCCGCCCAGAAGGTGTAAGGCTCGTCAGTTGTGTTGAGCAGTACCGCGTGAATCTGTCCGCCCTGTTCTGGGCGATAGTAGCCCGCCGAGTCTGCTTCGCCAGACGGGCGGTAGCCCGCGTCTACGGGACAGTTCGCAGCAAAGATTCCTTTGCTTGCAAGACCGGACTTGCAATGAACAACGATATCATAGCCATCAGGAAGATCGACTCCGATGCCGGTCGGAATCTTTACTGTTGAATGAGGAGGAATTGTTACTGTCTCGCAGCAGAAACAGTCGGCGCCGGAGTCATTGTAATGAGCACGCTCCAGATGAGCCATGTTTGAAAAACGATAGATTTTAATCTTCATGTGATATCCCTTTCGTAGAATTTTGTCACGATCTTTGCTACGCCTGCATTTTTGAGCATCCGGTTGCATATGTTACAAGGCTCCGGAATATTTGAAGAGTCAAGGCTACTAAGATATAGGGTAGAACCCTTCATGTCACAGCGCCTTGCCGATAAGAGCGCATTTTGCTCCGCATGGACTGCTACGCAAAGACCGTATTTCGAACCGTGGACTGCAGAGCCCGGGTCAATCGGCTTTTCAGCTTTGTCCCGATAACATCCGCAGTCGCAGCAATTGGCTTCGCCTCGCGGCGAACCGTTATATCCGGTTGCAATGATTTCATCATCCTTGACCAGAATTGCGCCGTATTGCTGATGCAGGCACGTTGAACGTGTTGCAACAGCGTCGGCAATTGTGAGGTAGTACTCTGTTTTAGTCGGGCGCATAAAGCAACGGAAAATCAGCATGAAGAATATCGGTCGGTGTCATGGCCGTGTCAACCGGTTTACCGCAAGACATCTTGCCTTCTTTACAAGAGCCTCGCTGACAGAACGGACCCGTTGTGTCCGGTGCAAAGAAAATCGGGTCCAATTTGTAGAGCTCTTCCCAGATTTTCAACATGACATACTGGGTCTCGAGGGTGTTACGACGGCATGTTCTCTGACTGATAATATGCTTCCACTGATACGGTGTGCAGGACATAATGAGAACGTTTCTCAAACCCTGAGGTGCCATATATCCGCGAGCATCGTTATCAATGCCCTGGTCATTGAACAGTTTATACTCGCCCATTGCAAAACGGCAGTTCTCAAGATACCGTCTTTCCGCATTTGCGCCTTGCTCGATGATGCTATACGGTATAACAAAATCCGAATCATCAGAATAATTACTGTACTGAAGCGAAGCAGACATGAACTTTGTCTCGTTCTGGTGCCTCGAGATTTGTTGCAAAAAACGCCTCGACGCGCCTACAATCACAACGTTGATGACTGCGAACTTCTGAATCGTCGGATGAGGCAAATGAGTCATTGTTTTCAAAGTCTCATCCTTATAAGACTTGTTATACAGCGCCATGAAGTCGTCCATAGACTTCATCCTGTGCCCGCGCTGAGTCAGTCTTGCCGCACAAACACACATATCCGAGGCTGTCTTTACAGCCTCGGGATTCAAAACCTTTACTTCGATTTTTCTCATTCTTCGCCCTCCTCGTCTGCAATGCATGCCTTCAACAGGAGCAGGTAGTTGATGGCGTCATTGATTTTCTCATCCCACTTTTCGCTCGTGTAGAGGCTCGCGTCTGGAAGCATCTGATAGATCGACACGATATGTTTTGCAAGCATGCCTCCGAGAGCTTCCGGAACCGAGCACTGTTGAAGGTCTGCGGCCTGTTTGAAGGCCGCCAGACGGTCAACATTCGGGGCATATTCATTGCCTTTTGTCGTCAAAAGGTCTGCCGTTTTCGTGAGCTGCTGCTCTACGATTGTGTTAAAGCGTTCGATCGTCATGTTCATTCTCCTCCTGAAATGACGTTATAAAGATAGTTGAAATACCTGTTATCGGCCCGTGTCCACTTGTAAATGTGTTTTCGGTCCTTCGATTTGAAAAACGGGCTTTCCTCGAAGACTGTTTTCGCTTCTTCTTGATTGTTGGTAATGTTCTCAAAAATAAACTTCAACAGGAAGAAATCCCGCTCGCTTTCATTCGAACCGCTTCCGGGCGCTTTATCAAACCAGTTGTCCTGAAACGATTTATTAGTTCGCAAAAAGTGAAGTAATAAATTGTTCCGGTCACCTTGAATCGGTTCTCTGGCAGAGCCGGTTGTACTCTTAACCAGACGAATCATGTACGTGTCCAGGAACACCTTCAGAATCGCCTCCGGTAAGAAATTGATACCTGCATAAATAATCGTTCGACCGGTCACGGTCACGTACCGGCTCGAACCTTGCGGGTAGTAATACTCGCACTGTGTCCGACTGTTCTTGATATAATAGCGTTTCTCGTAATCCGATATCGGAGCTGCTCTGAACAGGATTCTGAGCCCTGTCCCTGAAAAGCTGAATTCGATATACGTTTTGTCACCGAAAATATTGATGATATCCTGTGCTCTTCCGTCAGCCGTTGACAAGTCGAACGGCACTCGGAAACACTTATCAATATCAATTGCGCAGATTCCTGATGCCTGAATTGAGACACCCACACCTGCAAACTCGACTGCTTTTGCGAGGTCGAGCTGTCCAAGCGGTACGAAATCCGCAGAAACATTCGGTCTTGCAGAATCGGTCCCGTTGTATTGAAACGGGACCTTCTGGTTATTCACAAAACAGTATCTTAAGAAATCGGCTTTTCTCAGATAATCGTTCGCTCCGATTGATTCAATAACCGATAACGCTGTCATGGTCAGTCAACAGGCAGCTGCATCTTCTCAGCTCTGTCCCAGCCGACAACATCATACCAGCAGTTCTTCTGGCCGTTGGACTCCTTGTAGGCTGCCTGAATGTAGATTCTGCAGCCGATCAGGCAGTTGAGAGCATCAGGGAATGTTTCCTCTGTCATGAAGTAGTCAGGCGACAGAATCGGTTCGCCGGGAGTATCCGGTGCTTCGAACTTGACCATGTCAACCACGAATCTCTTGACGCCATTTGCATCCTTGAAAGGATAATGCTTGAAGATTTTCCGGTTGACACTGTTCGGAATTTCTCTCAGAACAGAATTGCCTCTGTCATCGATTGCCTCTGCAAGGCCCGGTTCGACAACCTTGTAGGTGAAGGACACCTGCATGTTGGTCTCAGCCTTGTTCATTTTGAGCTCTGCCTTTTCAACCTCACACAGATAGAAGCCTTCAGGAAGGTCTTCAAAGCTCTGCTGCTCAGTTACAGTCGACCAGTTTACCTGTGAAAGGACATCTCCAAGTTTGATAAAATCTGCCATTGTTATTTACCTCTCTCTTTTATTTGTTTTTGAGAGCAGCCATCTTTGCACGAATAGCTGCAAGTTTTTCTGCCTGAGTCATAGCCGGAGCTGCAGGTTCAGCTGCAGGCTGTGCTGCTGCCACAGCAGGGGCAGCGGGCTCATCACCCTCGAACGGAGGCACTTCATGATTTTCGCATACATCTTCCTCAATTTCAGACGGCTTCGGAGTCGGGAACATTGCCTTGTTCGGATCATTGAGAACGGCTGCGAGCTTCTTACGGATTGCATCGACATCATCAATGTCACTCTTCGGTTCGGCAGTTTCAGCTGCGGGTTCTGCTTTTGCCACAGGCTTACGTGTTCTCCGAGGCTTCGGAGCATCTGCCGTTATTAGTGTATTGGGAACAATCGGAGTAACGACGACACCGGGAACAGGTTCAGCAGAACCTTCAACAGCCTTCGCAAGTGCCTCTGTTGCTTCATGAGCAGCGTTCAGAGTCATTGCAAGAGCATCGACACCGATGGTCGCTACAACACGCTCAGGCTGGCCCGCCTTGAGAGTGTACTGGTCAATCGTTGTGACAAACGCATTCCAGTCAAGAGGAATCGAGTGCGGAGCATCGGAGCTCAGGCCTCTCGTGATGCCATATTCTGTATGCCCATCAGGCGACAGGCTCAGATAACGTTTTGTCTGAAGGCGGCCGTCAGGACCTTCACTTGCCTCGGCATATGCCCGAACGAAGAAACGAACACGGCCTTCGAGCTGCGTGACGAGCTTATCACGGAGCAGCTTCGAGGGACCGTATTTCGAATACTCAACACCTCGACGGTCCTTCAGAACCTCAGTGACACCATGCATCAACAGGATGATGTTTTTCGGAAGGGCGAGTAGCTTCTGATACTCGATGAAAAACTCGTTACCGAGGATACCATAGCCCTTGCCATATCCGAGGTCGGAAATGTGCAGCAGTTTGTTGTCGCGGCAGAATTCATTGTCTGCCCACAAATAACTGTCCTCGAGAAGGTCGACAACAATCGTGTCGTAATTGGAGAAGTCGCGAGCGAATGCCTTTTTCATTTCTGCCCAGCTGAAGCACTGCTGATGGTCCTCAGCCCTCATGCCGCAGAAATCTTCAAGGTACTCATAGTTGCCGTCTGTCGTGATGAAGAACGGCCTCGGAGCCCCGGCAGCAAATGTCGATTTGCCGACGCCCGGCTCTCCATACAAAACCATTTTAATGTTTTTTGCCATGTTAATCTCTCCTTTTATTTACTTGGTACATATATATTATACCATAGTGTCAGTGTTTGACTGAGCCGACGAATTATCACACGTCACCTCATGATTCATAAACGGGCTTGTCCTCGGGCTGCGACTATCATCGAAAGGGGTAAGAAACTGTTTTTCATGAAACGTCATGGTGCACGGTTCCTTTTTCAATTCACATAACCCACACGGTAATTGATACTTGCATTGTTCCATTATAACTCTCAATCTCATCAAGATCAGTTCCTTTTGACCCGTTCAAACGGGCCATTGCAATTGCGTTTTGGACATCAAAAATATCCGCGATTGAATGAAATCTGGTCCGCCATGCAAAGATTGCGAACCTCGAAATGGTGAATGCCTCGTTTTCACCTGTAACAAGAGTAATTGCTTCGTCAAGAGGATAGGCCTTGAGTTTTTCCGTATCGTTATCGTAAACGGCAACTCTTGTTTCAGTGAACATCACTTTGAACCGGCTTTTCAGAGGTGCAAGCTCTCCCGGGGTTCTTACCTTGATTATCATTTAATTCCTCCTGAAGCACGCGCATCAATTCGTTCCAATAACGAGCAAGCAGCTCGTCATCCGTGTCATAGTGCTCACGACAGAAGTTTGTACAGGTAATGTAACAAACATCTTGTTCTACGAGCACCATCGCAGGAATTTTGGACATTGGAAGCCGTTCGAAGGCTTTCCTGAAATCAACGAAATGATTCAGCGGATTTTTGAGTTCCAGGCTGTTAATATCAAGATCAGTAGCATCTCGGAAATCCGACATTTCTCCGAGGTCCGTGTTGAACATCGGGTCATAGACTTTGTAAAGATACTTGCAGTCAGGCGTCTTGTAGAACAGGTCCCAGAATTCCGATTTCCCGTAAACAGAGACGGCGTTTCCGTAATTGATAAACCAGAAGTTGTTGTCCTCAATCTCCTGCGCAAAATCTGCCATTCTGGAAAGGTTCGTAATATACAAGTCCATTTTCGATTTTTCAAAGTCATCCGGCTTGAACTCGTGGTATTCAATCAGGTCGCAGTCGTCGAAGTCATACTCGCGTTTGATTCTCATCGCGTAGTTCTGCTCGTTCTCACCCTGACGCAGCTTGATTCCGGTCTTCCGCACATTGATGATACCAACCTTGTAAATCGGCATTTCGGGAAACTTCTGTTCGACCATCCAACAATAACGCAGCACCTGGTCGAGGTACTTATCAAAGTCCGGACGCATCGACGATGTTTTGTAGTCCAGAATAATCCAGCCTTTATCAGTCAGCATTAACAGGTCGATAATGCCATGAAACTCATGAGAATTTTCAAACCGGAAAGACGGAAGTTCACACAACAGATCGAGCTCGTGGAACTCTTCAACGAGGGTCAGTGGTGTGACGCCGTCATAGTCCGTCAGAATCTTCTTGTAGATTTCATCCTTCTTTTTAAGATATCCGTGGACCATTCCGGTTGCGAGTGCGACTTCTTTCGTGAAGTCGTTGTAGAGGTTCTGAAACGGGTCAATCTCGTCGAGATAGCCCTTCAAATCCTCGGTTCCATGCTCACAGCCCCAGTGGAAAGCCGAGCCGACTTGCAAAGCACGGGACTCTTTTTTCAGGCTTATTCCTTGTTTTTTAGACAAAAAATAAGAGGCCGGGCATGTTAATAATAACTGCAGGCCTGAATGTGACAAGTGCATATTTGTTTCTCCTCTCCTCGTAAAACAATATTTATCTCCGCTTTCGTTTGTAGACTTTTAGCTCCGGGTCTACGGCATAGGCTTCCGCCCGTTTCTTATAAATCTCCTCACGAGTTTTCTTATACTCAAGATAACCAAGACATGTGCTGTGGCAATTCGGGTGTCTCTTTTGACAATCTTTACATGGCGAACCTATAGACATCTTGCACCTCTGGCTAATTTAATCTCGAAACAGGCCGGCGGACGCATCCGCCATTTAAGACCCGTCGGTCACCTGTTCCGGAGAGAGGGTGTGCGTGCTCGGCACGCTGGCTGTTGAGGTAGGATTCGGACCTACGAAATGACGGCGTCAAAGACCGTTGCCTTACCGCTTGGCGACTCAACAATAAAACAGACTCCCAGTGAATTAAACATTATTCCGAGTGTACGCTGTATAGCCCCGGGTCAAACTCAAGCGCATAAGCCGGTTTCTGTCGGGGAACATCCCCGACCATTTGCTCAAAAGGGAGTCATTTTGAACGGAGTAGGTTATCACCATTCTCTGCCATCTACCCATGCGAGGTGTTAACAACCCCACACGTTGGCTTTAGCAGTTTCTTCTATCTGTGCACTGAACTGCCCAAATCGTGCTGACAGGAATAGTCCATCACCCGTCTATACGCCTTATGACAAACCGCGCTTTGTTACGGTTCAGGTCTTACTGCTATACTTCAACCGTACGACCAATATAGCAGACCAATTGGTTGTTCCCCTCGCCCGACTTGAACGGGAGACCGCATGCCATTTGAAGGGGATATATGGTGCTTCAGGACGGAGTTGAACCGCCGACACGAGGATTTTCAGTCCTCTGCTCTACCTGCTGAGCTACCGAAGCAAGGTTGTTCGTCTGTCCGAACTGTCAAGCGTCCGTCCGCTTTGTCTTACCGTTCAACCACCACGCTAAACGGCGTCACATAAAACCGGATTTTCACCGTGCAGCTTCTGCGGGCAGGGTGGGGAAAACTTAGGAAAAACCCACAGCCGCCATGGCCCAGAAAGGAGGCGCTATGTCCAACAACAAACATGGCACCTGGCGGTGAACACAGGATTTGCACCTGCACTTTTACCTTGCTGGTAACGTGCTTCTGAAACACTCATCCACCGTTTAACGAGCGGCCTCAGGAGGGGGAGTTGGTACCGCTCGGTAAGCGTTTGTGCTTACATATATATTATACCACATTTCGGAGTTTTTGTGAGCCGACAAACTACACAAACTTTCCGGGTTTTTTATATGCTACGCACTCACTCTCACAATATTATTATACCACACTTTTTATAAGTCTGTGAGCCGACGGTTTAGCATAATACTGCCGAGTCGAATTTTTCTTTTGAAAAAACAACAGCCTTGCACATGACAAACTGCGTATTGCCTATGTTCACGTCCTTATAAAGTTGCGCAAATGCTGTATAGGCCTCTTTATCGGATCGAAGTCAATCACGAAATCCGGGAATCTTGATACTTTGCCGTTTTTCTTATGCAGAAAAATTTTGATTTTCATTCTTTTCTCTCCTTCTTTTCTCTCAGCAGTTGTTCGAGCTCATCGACAGAGCATCCCCACATATACTCGATATCTGTTGAATCGAAGTCATTGTTTTTGTTCAACTCAGCAATCAAAGCCCGCTTTTCACCGTCAGAATTATGTTTCCCCTTCTTTGTTTCTTCAATCAGGGTTTTCAAATCTTCAGGTGTCAGTTCCTCCATCTCAGCCTCAGTAAAGTCAACGTTCTCGATAATTTTCGGATTGTTATAGGCTTCAGCCTTGAGCTTGTTAATGTCGATAATCTGACGCGTGACCTGGAGCTTGTCTTTTGCCGTTAAGGCATCGCCTGCTCCGAAATCTTCATCCATCAACAGTGATGTCAAATATCCGCCGACCTCATCAACGGTTAACAGCCGCCGCGAGAAGCGGCGGTAATTCAATACGCGGCCGATTCTTCGCCGCTCCTCTTTACACACCGGGTCAAAATAGATATCACGCCCTTCTTCCTCGGTTATGCCAGCCAATTGGCTGGCATAAGGAATCGAGTGGAACTCTATATAGCATTCTATAAACTTCTTCTGGTTCTCGGTTAATTGCAGCGTACCTGTTGGGTCGGGTAACAAAGAATATGCCGGATCGTTTTCAAATGCCGTTATCATTTGTTCCTGTCCCTGGCGGACCATATCAATCGGCATCAGATTCATTTGTTTCTTTTGTGCCATAACGTTCCTTTCTGAGGCGACTTCTCGCGCTCTCGATTGATTTGATTGACCGGCAAAGCCGGCATGCCGCTTGCTGAGCAGACAGAGAGGAATCCTCGATAACTCTCCAGTCTTTCTTGCTCAGCCGCTTGCCAGTACGTATCGCACCTTTACGGCTGATGTTGTTGCGGATTTTTTTCCTCTCCGACGGAGGAATATCTCTGATAAGCCCGGACCCTTTACAGACCGGGCATGTCAGTGTGACCTCGCCGTGACTTTCGCAAAGCGGGCACGGCTTCATTGCTTCATCGCGTCGCATTTACAAATTTTACCTTTCTACCCAACAGGCGAGCCTTAACGTACTGCCTGTTATTTGCAATTTTCGGAATTTTCTTCAGCTTAAAGGTCTTTCCGAAATCTTCAACAAAGGTCCGGTTATCCGTTACGAGCTGCGGCTTCAGGAGCTTGACGAGTGAACGTAGATAATCAATCGAAATATAAAGGTCATTCTGTTCAAAGAACCGGATACCGTTCATTTCACGAATGGTCATCTCATTGCCGTCTTGATCGTAGTCAACAATGTTGCTGTACTGCCTCAACACACTTGCCAGCTCCTTGCAGCTCTTCTTGCCGTAATCCTGAGTAATCTCTTCATACGCGTTAATCTTTGACACACCCTTTACGGCTTTGTTATCTGTAATATAGAAAGCAATATCCTGAAGGTTCTCAGCAAGTTCAACAGTCGGATCAAACCAGAAACGGAAGAGTGTTTCCGGAGTAAAGGCATACTCGAAGAAATCTGCCAACTCTGTATTGATATCCGTGTAGGTATCGGACCAGTCGTTGTACGAGAACTTAAAGGGCTCGGTAAAGCCGTTCGTCGCACTCATAATTCCGTACATTGCAAGATAAACAAAAAGGACGTTGTTCATGGTTTCCCGCATCATTTCTTCCGGCCGCAGGTCGCATTTATAATAATCGGGATTGTATTTCATGAAGCTATGTTCGTAATCCCAGGTGTAATAAAGCTCGAAGAGGTTGCAGCGTCGGTTGAAGCCTTGCGTCTGGTCGCTAAACTTAATGTTCTCCCGGTTGTTTGCTGAGAACACGAACTTACAGTTCATCGGAATTGTCGCCTTTGTTTTTCCTTTTTCTTCGATTGCGTATTCGTTTGAACCGGTCAGCTTCTTCAACTGGTCGCTTGTTTTCTTTACACCAGGTGTTGTCTCAAGGCAGATATTATGGCTCAGGCCTCTCAATGTGCCACCGATGAATTTATCCTCTTCAATTGAATCGAGTGACTCTTGGCCCGGCGCAGGTAACAGGAAATGTGAACAGGCACCGTCGAGAAGTGAGTTCTTGCCGTTTTGTCCGGAACCGATCAGAATCACGAAGTTCTGAACAAAGTCCGTGTCGACGATATATCCCAGAATCTGCGACAGATGAACAAGGCGACGCTTTGTCGCCGTATGATTCAAATCATGAGCCATGTTCCAGAACAGCTGCCATGTCAGGTTCGCATTTGTCGGTTCCTGGTCTTTCATTAAGTCGCAGAAATCATCAAACGGGAGTTCCGTAATGCCGAACGGCAACGGCTCGAAATCGTAATTGAAACACCACATAATGCAGTATCTCTGATAGAGAATCATCGTATTCGTAATTGTGGGAATCCGAATCCGCTCGTACTTCAACAGGAACTTGTTTTTCTTGAAGTCATATACGCCGTTGGCAAATGCTACACAATACGGTGGCAACGTGTCAAGCCGTAGGCTGCTCCGAACAGGGTCATCCTTGTTGATAGTCATGTAGCACACGTTATTGTAAATGTTTTTACAGAACCAGGTGACTATCTTATCGATTTGCTCCTGTGACGTATCATCGACCACTCGAAAGTATTTATGCCGGAGCAGTGCCACAAGATTGTGTTGAGCATACACTCTTGCGTCTTTATCTTCCCGCCCGATATACTGATATATGACCGAGTCGAACTCCTTAACAATGTACCCGTACTTTGTATTATAAACACCGCATTCAGGAGCGAGAATCTGTTGCCACTCGACCATGCTGCGGTTCATTGCTTCCTGCTGATCGATAATCTGCGTTTGCCGGTCAACCGTTGTTGGAGTCGGAACAAATTTCGGTTTCTGTATAGACGAGGGCATCTCGTCTGCTCCGCCAGACTGCTGCCGGGCTTTCGCAGCATTGGCTTTCGCCATAAGAGCTCCGAATGCTGCGTCCAGGTCAGCATCTGTTATTTCGGCCGGCATCTCTCTGATTGTTTTCTGTAGAACTCTTTCCGCCACAGGTCAGTCCTCTCTTTCTACCAGTGCAATCATTTCATCATATGTTTCGGCAAAATAAAATTTATCTCCATCGAGCTTCCTGAACACCCGATAATAATCTTCAATTGCGTCCTTAATTGCGACCTCAGGTCGCAATGTCACAATATGTCGTAATGTAACAAGACAAGGTCTCGTGTCGTTCTTTACGACA
>OHCO01000049.1_pt1 | contig 19275 bp, 17 predicted proteins | sample 1577601 | NCBI WGS metagenome assembly OHCO01 (sample SAMEA3879546, study PRJEB24766) | human gut metagenome | biome: human-associated habitat; feature: feces | place: USA | collected 1985/1987 | reverse complement strand
CGTCCCGTGCGATCTCTTTCAGCAGTGCCGGCTGCACCGGTTCATCCAAATTCACCACGTCAAACAGCAGCAGCGTCCAGACCTCTTCATCCAGATCCAAGGCAAACCGGGGAATGTCACCGCCGGAAACTGCCAGGTCAATGTCGCTCCGCTCCCAGTTGTCACCTCTGGCACGGGAGCCAAACAGAATCACTTTCTGAATATCATACTGTTTCGCCAGCTGAATGATCTCTTTTTCCACCCGTTCTGGTATATTCTTCATGAAATTCCTCCCGGAACACTCACTTTTCGCCGGTTTCTGCCACTGCCCGATACTGCAAAATTTCAAAAGAGAATGAGATTTATTTTTATTTGATGCTAACGCACGCGCGGGTAGCCACGCTGTTGCGGCGCAGGAGTCAACATGCCACAACACGTGGAACAACCTGAAAGCGGGCAAGGTATCGTGCTCGACCGCCTGTCGGCGGGTTATCACAAGCAGATAATTGTCGATGAGATCAGCCTCACCATTCCCCTCGGCAAAATGAGTGTGCTGGTGGGGGCGAACGGCTCCGGGAAATCCACCCTGCTCAGCACCATTGCCCGCATGCTGAAACCGCTTGGCGGCAGCGTGCTGCTGGATGGCAAAGCGATCCATCAGCAGCCGACAAAAGCGGTCTCCCGCCAGTTGGGCATTTTGCCGCAGTCGCCGGTTGTGCCGGAAGGGCTGACGGTGTTTGAGCTGGTCGCGCGCGGGCGTTTTCCCTGGCAGAGCTTTATGCGCCAGTGGTCGCAAGAGGATGAAAACGCAGTACAGCAGGCGCTGGAAATGACCGGCACCGCCGGGTTTGCCCATCAACCTGTAGACAGCCTCTCCGGCGGCCAGCGGCAGCGCTGCTGGATCGCGATGGCGCTGGCGCAGCAAACGCCGGTGATCCTGCTTGATGAACCAACCACCTTCCTCGATCTTCGCTATCAGGTGGAGATCCTCGAACTGCTGCACACCTTAACCCGCGATCATGGGCGCACGGTGATTGTGGTGCTGCACGATCTTAACTTCGCGGTGAACTACGCCGACACGCTGATCTTCCTCAAGCAGGGGCGTTTGCAGGGGGTGATCAACGAAGGCGAGGCCTGCACGCCGGAGCTGATCAAACGCGTGTTTGATGTCGAGGTACAGATGTCGGTTAACCCGTTGACCGGCAAGCCATTCTTTATGCCCTTTCGCAAACCGGGCGGTAGCGGCGCATGAGCGTTCGTCACTCTGCCCGCGTGAGCATCGCCGCGCTTGGCCTGCTGGCATTAGTGATAATGGCGGCCATTGCCCACCTTGGCCTCGGCGCGCGCTACATCGCCCCGCCGACGGTGGTACAGGCGCTGATCGCCTTTGATCCGCACAATTTCGATCACCGGGTGATCGTCAGCCTGCGCTTGCTGCGCCTCGTCGCCGCGCTCTTTACCGGCGGCGCGCTGGGCGTGGCCGGGGCACTTTTGCAGTCGGTTATTCGCAACCCCTTAGGTGAGCCGCATATCCTCGGTTTGAATGCCGGTGCCGCGCTGGCGGTGGTGGCAACTACCGCGCTTGGCATCACGGTGGGCGATGTTGGCGTCAGCCGACCGCTGATTGCCGCTTGCGGCGCGGCTTTACTTTTCTCACTGGTGATGCTGCTCTGTTCGGCCGGGCGCGCTGGCTTTATGCCGATGAAGGTGACGCTCTGCGGCGTGGCGCTGTCGGCCTTTGCCTCGTCAATCACCGCCGCGATCCTGATCCTTGATGAGCAGACCCTGCTGAGCATGCGCACCTGGCTGGCGGGCGATCTTGCCGGGCTGAGCTGGGCGCAAATCACCCCTGCGGCGATGGCAGCCACCGCTGGCTTGGCGCTGGCGATTGGGCTGGCACCGGCACTGAATATGCTGGCGCTCGGCGATACGCTGGCGCGCGGCCTTGGCGTTTCGCTGACGCGAATTCGCCTGCTCTCTTTATTCGCCATTGCGCTGCTGTGCGGCGCGGCGGTGGCCATTGCCGGGCCGGTCGGGTTTGTCGGGCTGGTGGTGCCGCATATGGTGCGCCGCCTGGCGGGGAGCGATCTGCGCGTGGTGATCCCACTCTCGGCGCTCGGCGGCGCGGCGCTGTTGCTGCTGGCGGATATCGCGGCGCGAACGCTGCTGTCGCCGCAGGAGCTGGCGACCGGGGTGATGACTGCGCTGGTCGGCGCGCCGCTGTTTATGCTGCTGGCGGCGAGGTTCTTCAAATGAGCCACCAACTGCATCGCGCCGGGCTGCGTGCGCTTCGGATCGGCGGCTTCTCCCGCCTGCTACGCCCGCGTGCGCTGCTGTGGCTGAGCGGCTTGCTGCTGCTGGCGCTGGGGCTGCTGCTGTTCGGCGTTTCGCGCGGATCGCTGCCCGTGCCGACATCAAGCCTGGCGCGGGCGCTGTTTATGCCGCAGATGCTCAGCGGCGAGCAGCACTATGTGGTGTGGGATCTGCGCCTGCCGCGGCTCTGCATGGCGCTGCTCTGCGGAGCGATGCTCGGCATGGCGGGCGCGGCGATGCAATCCATGACGCGCAACGGGCTGGCGGATCCGGGCTTAATTGGCGTGAAAGAGGGGGCCAGCGTCGCGGTGTTAACGCTGGTGTTCAGCTTTCCGGCGGTGAGCGTTGTCTGGCGTCCGCTGGCGGGAATGGCGGGCGGCCTGCTTGCCGCAGGCCTGGTGATCGCGCTGGCGCGGGATGTCTCCCGACCGCGCTTTGTGCTGCTGGGTATTGGCCTCTCCTGGACTTTCGCCGCCGGTATCGGCCTCTTTATGACCACCGCCGACGTGCGCGACGTACAGACCGCGATGCTGTGGCTGGCGGGCAGTTTGCAGGCCGCCAGCTGGCCGCTGCTCGGCGTGGCGCTCTGCTGGGCGCTGCCAGCGGCGCTTATTTTGCTGCTCACCGCCCGCGCGGCGGATGTCGCTCAGCTTGGCAATCAGGCGGCAACGGGTCTCGGCGTGCGGCTGATGCTGCTTAACGGCCTGCGGGTGTTCGCACCGGTGTTGCTGACCGCGGCCAGCGTCTCCTGCGTCGGTAGCCTCGGCTTTGTCGGGCTGATTGCCCCGCATATGGCGCGTTTTCTGCTGCGCGGCGGTGAGCGCGCGCTGCTCTGGGGCAGCGCACTGCTCGGGGGTTTGCTGGTGCTCGTCGCCGATACGATTGGGCGGCTGGCGTTTGCGCCGCTGCAACTTCCCGCCGGGATTGTGATTGCGCTGGTGGGTGGCCCCTTTTTCCTGCTGCTGCTCTGGCAGCGACGCGATCGCTTGTAACCTTAAGGAGTTCTATGCGCTTCCTCTTCTCCCTGCTGCTGCTGGCCGGTTTCGCCGCCGCTGCCGCAGAGCCTGTGCAGAGTTTCACCGACGATTTAGGGCGCGTGGTTAAGGTGCCGCAGCACCCAAAACGCATTGTGTCGCTGCACGATCTCGATATCACCATTCCGCTGATTGAGCTTGGCGTGCCGCCGGTCGCCAGCCACGGACGTACGCAGGCGGATGGTCGCCACGTGTTACGCTCCGGCGCACTGTTAACCGGTGTCGACTTTGATAACTCTGACATCCGCTTTATTGGCTCCGCCGATATCGATATGGAAGCGGTTACTGCGGCGAAGCCCGATTTGATCATTACCGAGCCCAGCCGTAATACGCCGGTAGAGCAACTGGAGAAGATCGCCCCAACCGTGAGCATCGATCATCTGCGGGGCGGCGCACCGGAGATCTATCGCAAGCTGGCGCAGCTGACCGGCACGCAGTCGCGGCTGGCGATCCTGATGCGGCGCTATCAGGAGCAGATTGCGGCGCTGAAAAAGACCATTGATACCCGCAAGATAACGGTGTCGGTTATCCAGGCGAACAACGGCAAAATCAATGTATTACACAGCTATCACTCGCTGGGCCGCGTGCTGCGGGATGCCGGTTTTCGCTTCCCGCCGCTTATCGACAGCATCCCTGAAGGCGGGCGGATGGATGTCAGCGCCGAGCGGCTACCGGAGCTGGATGCGGACTTTGTCTTTGCGACATGGCGCGGCGATACCGGCGGCACGCCGCAGGATGAGATGGCCGCCATGAACGCGGTGATGCCCGGCTGGTGCGATTTCCTCACCGCCTGTCACAACGGGCGCTATGTCCTGATTTCACGGGAAGAGGCGATCTCTAACTCCTTTGCCTCGTTAAGCCTGATGGTGGCGCAGGTGCAGTCGCAGATTGCCGGGCGACCGCTGCCGCAACAAGGGAAGTGAACATGCAGAACGCAAAGCGGGCCAGAAGCCGCGTCGATGTCTATGGCGAGCGTTTTCGCGCGCGGGTGCAGACGCTGTCACCGCGTTTGCAGGCGGTGGCGCGTTATATCCACGATCATCGCGAAGCGGTGCTGGAGCAGACGGCGATGGAGATTGCTGCCGCCACCCACACCTCTGACGCCACCGTCGTGCGGGCAATTCAGGCGCTGGGCTTTGCCGGGTTGCGCGATCTGAAGCAGACGCTGGAGCAGTGGTTTGGCCCGGCGGCGTCGTCGGCCGAGAAGATGAGCACCACGGTGAATGCGCTCGCCTGCGACGTCAATTCAGGTATCGATTTTGTCCTCGAAGGGCATCAGCACACCTGCGAAGTGCTCTCCGCGCCCGCCAACCGTTACGCTATCGCGCAGGCGGTGGCACTGCTGGTCGATGCCCGCCAGGTGGCGATTTTCGGCATTGGCGCATCGGGGATCCTGGCGGAGTACAGCGCGCGGCTTTTCAACCGCATCGGCTTACCCGCTATTGAACTTAACCGCACCGGCATCGCCCTTTCTGAGCAGCTGATTGGGCTACAGCGCGGCGATGTGCTGGTGATGATGGCGCAGAAATCGGCGCACCGCGAAGGGCTTACCACCCTGAAAGAGGCGCGGCGGCTCGGCATTCCGGTGATCCTGCTGACCAACGCCGTCGACTCGCGCTTCAGCCAGCAAGCGGATGTGGTGATCCATGTCCCGCGCGGCGGCGAGAAGGGCAAAATCCCGCTGCACGGCACGGTGTTGCTCTGCCTGGAGATGATTGTCCTGTCGGTGGCGTCAGCCAATTCGCAGCGGGCGATTAAAACGGTGAAACGCATCAATGAGTTTCACCGGGGTTTAAAGCCGGGCGGTAAAAAGGGGTGAGAGGATCAACTGACGCCGCCGCCGAGGGATTGCCAGAGCGTGATGCGGTTTTGCAGGTCGGTTTGTTGCAGTGAAATCAGCGACTCCTGCGCCGACCAGAGCGAGCGCTGGGCTGTCAGAACCGAGAGATAATCGCCGGTTCCCGCCTTGTACTGGCGCTGGGCGATATCCAGCGCTTTTTGCTCGGCTGCCACATATTCACGCTGAGCATCCAGCTGCTCGGTGAGCGTTTCGCGGCGCGCCAGCGCATCGGCAACATCTTTAAACGCGCTCTGAATTGTCTTCTCATAGGTGGCAATCAGCCCCTTTTTCTCCGCTTCGGCGTAACGCAATTGCGCCATATTTTTCCCGCCGGTAAAGAGCGGCAGCGTGATGGACGGCGCAAATGACCACACCTTCATGCCATGGCTGAAGAGGGACGAAAGTGAGCTGCTGCCAACGCCCGCGCTGGCGGTGAGTGAAATGGTCGGGAAGAAGTTCGCCCGCGCGGCGCCGATATTGGCATTCGCGCTCTTCAGATTATGCTCCGCTTCCTGAATATCGGGTCGGCGCAGCAGCACGGAGGAGGAGACGCCCGCCGGGGTCAGCGTAATGCTGTTATCCCCCAGGCTCTCCAGCGTGCCCGGCAACAGCGCTTCCGGCACCGTCTCGCCCGCCAGCAGATTAAGCGCGTTTTTATCCTGCATCACTTGCGTCTGATAGCTGGCAACGCTGGCGCGCGCCTGCTGAAATACCGCCATCGCTTGCGCGGTATCCCCTGCGGCCGCGACGCCGATCGTCTGCCTGCGTTTGGCAATGTTCAGCGAGTTTTGCGCGCTCTCCATCGTCTGCCTGGCGAGGGCAAGGTTGCTGTTATCTGCCGCCAGCGTCACCCAGGCGGTAGTGATTTCCCCCACCAGGCTCAGCCGGGTATTTTGCGCGGTATATTCACTGGCAAGCCAGGTTTCGCGCTCGGCGCGGGCGAGGCTCTGATTGCGGCCAAAGAGATCGAGTTCAAAGCTGGAGACCGCGCCGTCGGCCTCCGCGCTGCTGGTGAGCCCGCCCGCCACGGTGCGGCTACGGGTGTTGCTCAATTCGGCATTGACCGTCGGGAAGAGCGCGGCGCGATCTTCAGCATAAAGCGCGCGCGCCGCGTCGATATCGGCAATCGCTTTTTGGACATCGCGGTTTTGCGTCAGCGCATTGCTGACCACCTGTTTGAGGCGACCATCATTCACAATCTGCTGCCACTCTGTGGCGACGGCCTGCGCCTGGCCGCTGCTGCCCGGCAAGGTTGCCGGAACCGGAGCCTGCGGGCGCTGATAAGTCGGATCGAGGGAGACACAGCCAGCGCTCAGCAGGGCAAGAAACAGAACACTTATACGCAACATAATTACTCCTGACGCGCGCGTTTACCGGTGACGAGTTTTTTCACCAGCACAAAGAAAAGGGGAACAAAGAAGATCGCCAGCAGTGTTGCCGTCAGCGTGCCGCCGATAATGCCGGTACCGATGGCGATGCGGCTGTTGGCTCCGGCTCCGGTGGCAATCGCCAGCGGCGCAACCCCGGCTATAAACGCCAGCGAGGTCATCATGATTGGGCGCAGGCGGGTACGCGCAGCGCGCAGAGCCGCGCGGGAGAGCGACTGGCCCTCCTGCACCGCGGCTTCGGCGAATTCAACAATCAATATGGCGTTTTTCGACGACAAACCGATGGTGGTGAGCAGCGCGACCTGGAAGTAAACATCGTTGCTTAGCCCGCGCATCCATGCCGCCAGCGCCGCGCCGAGCAGGCCGAGCGGGATGACTAAAATCACCGAGATCGGCACTGACCAGCTTTCATACAGCGCGGCAAGGCACAAAAACACCACCATGATGGAGATGGCGTAGAGGCTCATCGCCTGGCCGCTGGCGAGCTTCTCCTGCAATGACAGGCCGCTCCACGCCCAGGTGGTACCTGCGGGCAGATTATCGGCGAGGTGTTCCATTTCGGTCATTGCCGCGCCGGAGCTAAAGCCGCTGGCATTCTCGCCCTGAATCTCATACGCCGCTGAACCGTTGTAACGCACCAGGCTCTCCGGGCCATACTCCCAGCGGGTGGTGGCAAAGGCTGAAAACGGCGTCATGCTGTTATCGCTGCCGCGCACGTACCATTTTTGCAGGTCGGAAGGGGACGCGCGGAAGTCGCTATCGCCCTGGATATAGACCTTTTTCACCCGGCCGCGATCGGTAAAGTCATTAACGTAGGTGCCGCCCCAGGCGCTGGAGAGCGTATCGCTCACATCGCTCAGGGAGAGCCCCAGCGCCACGGCTTTGTTGCTGTCGATATCGACCTGCAACTGCGGCATCTGCGGCAGATCGTTGGCGCGAACCGCCTGCAACTCAGCACGCTGATTGGCATTGGCCAGCAACTGGTTACGCAGCGTGAGGAGCCGATCGCGATCGGTGCTGCCGCTGGCAAGCAGCTCAAAGGTGAAGCCGTTGCTCTGGCCGAGGCCATCAACCGACGGTGGCGTCATCGCAAAAATGGTGGCGTCGCGGATGGTGGCTAACTGCTGGCTGGCGCGCTGGGCAATCGCCTGGGCGGTGTTCTGCGCACCGTCGCGCTCAGACCAGTTTTTCAACGAGACGAAGGCCATCCCTGCGTTCTGCCCGCTGCCGCTAAAGCTAAAACCGGTAACGGTAAAAATGGCATCGGTATTGGCTTTTTCATTGTTGAGGAACCACTCCGTGACCTTTTTCGCCACCGCATCGGTACGCGTTGCCGTGGCACCGGCGGGCAGGGTGAACTGCACCATAATCGAGCCCTGATCCTCCGTCGGCAGGAAACTGCCCGGCAAGCGCCACATCACCAGCGCCATCGCGCCACACAGCACGGCATAGATTCCCAGCACGGATAGCGCGCGGCGCAGCACCCGCAATACGCCGTGCTGATATTTCTGTTCCGTGTTGTTGTAAAAGCGGTTAAAGGCGCCGAAGAAGCCCTTTTTATGGGGCGCGCTATGTTTTAACACCGCGCCGCACAGCGCCGGGGTGAGCGTCAGCGCGACCACCACCGAGAGCACCATTGCTGAAATAATGGTGACGGAGAACTGCCGGTAAATGACCCCGGTCGAGCCGCCAAAGAAGGCCATTGGCAGAAATACGGCAGACAACACCAGCGCGATGGCCACCAGCGCGCCGGAGATTTCGCCCATCGATTTCTCCGTCGCTTCACGGGCAGGCAAACCTTCGTCGCGCATAATGCGCTCGACGTTTTCCACCACCACAATCGCATCATCGACCAAAAGCCCTATCGCCAGCACCATGGCAAACAGCGTTAAGGTATTGATGGAGTAACCAAACAGCGCCAACACGCCGAAGGTGCCGAGCAGCACCACCGGCACCGCCAGTGCCGGGATCAGCGTCGCGCGGATATTTTGCAAAAACAGGTACATGACGCAGACCACCAGAATGATGGCTTCGATTAACGTCTTCACCACATCTTCAATGGAGATCTTAATAAAATCGGTGCTGTCTTTCGGGTAGGCCACGTCGTAGCCCTGCGGCATGTTGTTGCGGTACTCATTAATCTTGTTTTTGACCAGCGTGGCGGTGTCCAGCGCATTCGCGCCGGGTGCCAGCATCACCGCCAGACCCGCCGCCGGATGGCCATTCAGCTTTGCCTGAGCGCTGTAGTCTTCGCTGCCCATCTCGACGCGCGCCACATCCTTAACGCGCACCACGGCACCATCGGTTTGGCTTTTGACGATGATGTCGCGAAACTGTGCCACGGTTTGCAGGCGCGACTGGGCGCGCACGGTGGCGGTTAACTGCTGTTTATCGGACGCGGGCAGGGCGCCGATTTTTCCGGCGGAGACCTGGATGTTCTGCGCTTCGATGGCCGATTGCACATCAGACGGCATCAGCGAGAAGGATTTGAGCTTGTCTGCATCTAGCCAGATACGCATCGCGTATTCACCGCCGAAGACTTGCAGGCTGCCGACACCGTTCACGCGCGCCAGCGAATCCTGCATGTTGCTCACCAGCCAGTCGGCAATATCGGAACTGCTGGCACGGTCGGTCTTATCGTATAAGCCCATGATCAACAAAAAGTTGCTTTGGGATTTCACTACCGTGACGCCCGATTGCGTGACTTCCGTTGGCAGGCGCGACTCCGCCTGCTGGACTTTATTCTGTACCTGAACCTGCGCGGTATCCGGATCGGTGCCCTGCTCAAACGTGACGGTGATGGTCGCCTGGCCGTCGGAGCTGCTGGTGGAGGTGAAGTAGAGCAGGTTATCCAGCCCGGTGAGCTGTTGTTCAATCACCTGGGTGACGCTGTTTTCCAGCGTCTGCGCCGATGCGCCGGTATAGGTGGCGGTGATCTTGACAGCAGGTGGGGCGACATCCGGGTACTGGGCAACGGGCAGTGAGCGGATCGCCAGAATACCGGCCATCATGATAAGAATGGCGATAACCCAGGCAAAGACCGGGCGGCGGACAAAAAAGCGCGAGAACATCAGGCTTTCCCTCCGTCAGTCTCTTGCACCTGCACCGCTTTCACCGTTGCGCCAGCACTCACTTTGTCGCTGCCTTCCACAATGAGCTTATCGCCGCTGGCGAGGCCTGTTACCACCAGCCATTTGTCGCCGTAAGTGTCGCCGGTTTCAACCGTGCGCTGCTCCACTTTGTTCTGCGCATTTACTACCAGCGCGACGGCATTGCCTTTTGCATCGCGCGTGATTCCCTGCTGCGGTGCGAGAATGGCATCAGCCATTACCCCTTCATCGACGCGCGCGCGGACAAACATTCCCGGTAACAGCTGGTGCTGCGGGTTCGGGAAGATGGCGCGTAACGTAACGGATCCGGTGGACTCATCAACGGCGACTTCCGTCAGCGCCAGGCGCCCTTTTTCGCTGTAGGTGCTGCCATCTTCAAGCGTTAACGTCACCCCCAGCGTATTGCTGTCGCTGGTGAGCGCTTGCTTGCGCAGGCGCAGCAGATCGACGCTGGATCGCGTTAGATCAACATACATACTCTCCAGCCCGCGAATCGTGGCGAGTGCCGTGGTTTGCTCAGCCGTAACCAGCGCGCCGGGCGTGACGGAGGAGATGCCGATGCGTCCGCCAATCGGTGCGCTAATGGTGGTCCAGTTGAGATTGATGCGCGCACTCTCCAGCGCGGCTTTTTTCGACGCCACGCTGGCTTTGTCCTGCGCGCAGGTGGATTGCGCATCATCCGCATCCTGGCGCGAAACACCATCCTCTTTTACCAGTTGCGCATAGCGTGTGGCTTTCTGGCAGTCGGAAACGACCAGCGCCTGCGCCTGTTTCAGTGCCGCACTGGCTTCATCAAAGGCGGCGCGATAGCTGGAAGGGTCGATCTGGTAAAGCGCCTGCCCGGCCTTTACCGTATCGCCCTCCGTAAACAGCCGTTTTTGAATGATGCCACCCACCTGTGGGCGAACCTCTGCCGACTGCGCGGCGGATATGCGCCCGGTAAGCTGACTGGTAACCTCCAGCGGCTGGCTTTTTAAGGTGACAATCCCCACTTGCTGGGGCGGGCGTTGTGCAGGTGGCGTGGCGTTATCGCAACCGACAAGGGCGATCGCGGCCAACAGGGTTGTTTTTATTAACTTCATTTCAGTTTTCCTGGCATGAGCGAAGCCTGCCCGTTTTGATTAACAGGGTGTGGAGCAGGCGAGTAAACAGGTTATTTCGGCGGCGCCAGAAATAGCGCCGCCGCTTTTTCATCTACGGCTTCTTATTTCTTCGCAAATAACATCGCGGTAATTTCCTGATAGAGCTGCTGTAATTGTGCCGGGTCGCATTTTTGCGGCGTCAGGCGGCGAAATGTGCTGCCTTCCATTAATACTGCCAGTAATTCCACGCAGCACCGTATGCGCTCTTGCGACAGGTGAGGGTGGCTGTTGTGCAAGTGCTGGCAGGCGGTAGTAAACATGCGGGCATCGGCTTCAATCATCATCGCCTGCACCTGCGGGTTGCGCGTCGCTTCAGCGGACATCTCCAGCATTAACGCATCGTCATCCGGGCTGAGCGTATGACGCCAGGCCAGCATTTCCGGCAGATGGGTGGTCTCGGCTTTGCTCTCCATTTCGGCGATGCGGTAGTCGATAATGCGGCAAATCATCTCTTCAATAATGGCGTCTTTATTGATGAAGTAGCGGTAAATCTGACCGACGCTCAGTTGCGCTTCGAGGGCGATTTGCGACATGCTGGCGGCATGAAAGCCACTGATGCGAAAACGCCGCCGGGCAGCCGCAATGATCTCGTCTTTACGCTGCTGATGGCGTTGCTCCTGTAGTGCTTTTTGCGACATCGCGACCCCCGGTTAAATAAGGATGAGAATGAACATTCTCATTACGCAGTACATTAATTGAAATTATCTTTTTTGGGTAAATATTTTATTTATAAATAGGTCCGTTTTACGAAATTTCATAATGTGGAGAAATAAAGAAAAAATAAGCAGGAAAGATTGAGGGATATATTAGCGTGAAAGTGCGGAGCCAATGTGATGGCAATGTGAGAGGTTGCAAAGAGATAAAAATGACCCTGGCAGAGTGATATTGCCCTCTATAAAGGAGGCACTCCTATTTGCCGTTATAGGCCGATAGGGTGAGCCGTTCTTGCCCATGATGCCCGCTACGCCCACGGACCTGTTTTATGAGAATCGTTCTCAATAGCATTGAAGCAGCCGGGTGCGGATGGTAAGGTGTAGGCCGTTTCGCCCGGCGTGGGGCCTGGGTTTGACCGAGAACGAACGGCTGCCGGTTATGCAAAAAAGAGACTTTTCCGTTGAAGATTTTATCGGCTTTGGCGAGCGCTACGGCATCGATTACCGCTTTCCGGCGCTGGCTTCCTGCCGCTCGCTGAGCGAGGAGCGGCGCATCGTGATTCAGGGCGATGTGCAGGAGATGCGCTTCTCCAGCGGCCTGAACCTGACCCGCTCCGACATTCGCGTTCTGCAACCCTATGAAACCACCTCTCTGCACAGCTGCCCGCTCTATATGCTGGTGGTGCTTGAAGGCAGCGTAATGCTGCGCCTCAACGGCGAGGAGTTTATCGTTCGCTCTGGTATGGCTTTTACCTCGCGTCTGAGCGAGCAGCAGGTGATGAACGCCCGTCATCTGGCGGATAACTCCCTGCGCACGCTGTCGCTCGGCGTCGATCCGGCCAGCTGCCAGCGCTCGCCGCTGCTTACCGCGCTGCTGGAGCAGTGGGAATCCCACGGCGCGCCAACCTTTTTATGGCAGGTGCCCGAGTTTCTGCTCTCGGGGTTACAACAGAGCCAGCTGTCAACGCTGCCCGCACTGTCGCGCGAACTGATCCTCGAAGGGGTGATGCTGCAACTGGTCGGGCATGCGCTGTCACAGCGGATGGCGGGCGTTGAACGCTGTACGCGCGCCTGCGGCGGTGAGGGGCAGCGGCTTGAGTCGGTGCGCCGTTTGCTCGAGCAGCAGCCGGAAAAAGAGTACACCCTGACCGCGCTGGCGCAGCTGGCGGCGATGAGCACCAGCAGCCTGCGGGTGAAGTTCCGCCAGGCCTATGGTCACTCGGTTTTTGACTATCTGCGCGACTGCCGCCTGGCGCTGGCACGCCGCTATCTCGCCCAGGGTTACAGCGTGCAGCAAGCAGCCTGGATGTCGGGTTATCAACACGCTACCAACTTTTCCACCGCTTTTCGCCGCCGGTATGGCATTGCGCCGAGTGAAGCGCGACAGCCGATCGCCTCCCCGTAGACCTTTTCTCTCGCCCTGCGCGCCATTTTGTCACCGCGCATATGTGAATTGTCATTGCGCATAGCTATTGGCGAATCCAAAAGGGTAATAATTCTTATTTACAATAATAACCGCTTCTGGAGAGTTTCATGTTCGCAAAAACGCGACTGGCATTGATGATTGGCTGCATAACGGGTGGGATAAGCGTTTCGGCGCTGGCGCAGGAAAACGCTAAAGATACCGTGGTGGTAACGTCGCAGGTGCAGAGCGGCGCGACCAAGCTTGAGACGCCGGATATCGAAACGCCGCAGGCGGTCTCGATCGTCACGCGCCAGCAGTATGAAGAGCAGGGCGCAACCAGCGTGCGCCAGGCCGTCAGCTACACACCGGGCGTCTACAGCAACCAAATCGGCGCCTCTAACCGCTTTGATTACATCGTGCTGCGCGGCTTTTCCGACGGCAGCCTCGATAACGTCTATCTCGACGGCCTGAAGATGATGGGCGATACCAACTCCCACAGCTCGCTGGTGATCGACCCATGGTTTTTAGACAGCGTTGAAGTGGTGCGCGGCCCGGCATCCGTGCTCTATGGCCGCTCGTCGCCGGGCGGCATTGTGGCGCTGAACTCGCGTAAACCGTCGTTCGATCCGGGCGGTGAAGTGAAACTCTTCGCGGGCAATAACAACCAGCGCGGCGCGGCGTTTGATGTGACCGGGCCGGTGGATGATAACGATCGCGTAGCGGTGCGTTTAACCGGTATGACCCGCTATGCTGACTCCCAGTTTGATCACCTGAAAGAGCAGCGTTACGCCATCGCGCCGAGCGTCACCTGGCGTATTACCGACAGCACGCGCCTCGATGTGATGGCCTATCTGCATCGCGATCCGGAAGGCGGCAGCCACTCTGGCCTGCCGTATGAAGGTACCGTGGTGCCGCACGCCGGGGGCAAAATCTCCAACACCTTCTTTGAGGGCGAAGATCAGTACGACAAGTACAAACGCCGTGAAAACATGGTCGGCTATAACTTTGAGCACATGTTTGACAGCGGCTGGTCGGTGCGCCAGAAGCTGCGCTACCTGCGTACCAAAGTCGATCTCAATCAGGTTTATGCCTCGGGCTGGCTGAATGAGACCGAGCTGAACCGCGGTTACTCCGGCTCAGATGAGTCCCTCTCGGCGGTGACGCTGGATAACCAGCTGGATGGCAGCGTCGATACCGGTGCCATCAACCACCGTCTGCTGGTGGGCGTTGATTATCAGCATCGCAATAACAACGTCACCTCGTCCTATGGCAGCTTCCCGGCGATCGATGCCTTTAACCCGGTTTACGGTGCCGATCCGCTCTCTATTTCCGTGAAAAGCATAAACTGGAGCAGACCGGGATCTATGTGCAGGATCAGATGTCGCTCGATCGCTGGCGCCTGACCCTCGGCGGCCGTCACGATCAGGTGAAGATCACCAACAGCAATAAGATCGGCGACACGCACGATACGCTGGAGAAAGACCATATCAGCAGCCGCGCGGCGCTGATGTACCTCTTCGACAGCGGATTTGCGCCCTACGTAAGCTATTCGACGGCCTTTACGCCGACCAGCTTTACCGATGAGAACGGCAAGATCCTGCAACCGATGAAGGGCAAACAGTGGGAAGCGGGGCTGAAGTTCCAGCCGGAAGGGTCGCAGACCATGTACAGCGCCTCGGTTTACCGCATCAACCAGAACAATATCGCCACCAAAGTGGAGCCGACCGATCCCTACCGCGCTATCGGCGAGATTGAATCAGAAGGGGTTGAACTGGAAGCGGTGGGTCAGCTGACGGATAACCTGCGCTTACAAGCGGCTTACACCTATAACGACATTCGTTATAAGAAAAGCAGCCCCGAGGAGCAGGGCAAACGCGCGGTTTACGCCCCGCGTAACCAGGCCAGCGCCTGGCTGAGCTATGACGTGAAAGCGGGCGCGCTGAATGGCCTGACTCTCGGTTCCGGCGTGCGCTATGTTAACGGCATCACCTCCGATCGTGAGAATACCCACACGCTGCCCTCCTACACGCTGGTGGATCTGGCCGTCGGGTACGATCTGTCGAATGTCGGTCTGAAAGGGCTGAGCGCGCAGGTGAACGTGAATAACCTCACCGATAAGCGCTATGTCGCCGCCTGTAACTCCGCCAATTACTGCTACTTTGGCGCCGAGCGCAGTATCGTCGGCAGCCTCTCTTACGCATTCTGATGTGATAAACCCGGCCGCTGCGCCGGGTTTTTTCTTAGCTGAGATCGACGCCTTTATGGCCGAAGAGCCAGGTGACGATAAACCCACCGAGATAGGCCACCACCACGCCTGCCGCATAGACCGCCATCCCGGCGTAGATGCCGTGATCGGAGGTCATCAGCGGCAACGCCACCAGCCCGGAAGGGCCAAACACCGTATTCAACCCGACCGGTAAGCCAAGCCACGCCACCGCGCCCATAAAAAATCCACCGCAGGCACCGCCAATACAGGCGGTAACAAAGGGTTTAACGCGCGGCAGGGTCACGGCGTAGATTAGCGGTTCGCCGACGCCGAGCAGGCCGGGGATGATCGCGCCGCGGATCTGGTTGCGGATCGTCGACTCACGCGCCGCGCGGAAGTAGAGCGCCAGCGCTGCGCCCACCTGGCCGCCGCCTGCCATCGCCAGAATTGGGAAGAGCGAGTTGAACCCCTGCGCATCCATCAGGGCGAAGTAGACCGGAATAAAGCCCTGATGCACGCCAAATACCACCGCAATCAGAAACAGCCCCGCCAGCACCGCGCAGCCAAACGGGTTGCCGTTGAGGTGCAGAAACAGCCACGACATCCCTTTAAACAGCTCGCCGCCGATCGGCATGATCAATGTGAAGGTGAGCGCACCGGTGATCAGCAGCGTCAGCAGCGAGGTGAGGATCATATCGAGATTGTCGGGCACAAACCGGCGGATCTGCCGCTCGATCCACGCGCCAAGGATCGTGGCGATCAGCACGCCGATAATGTTGCCGCGCGGATCGATGCTCATGCCGAAGAAGGTGTCGATCCCGGAGAAGTAGCCGACCGTCGCTTTCGCGTCGTAGCCGAGCACAAACAGCGCGGCGATAATTGCGCCGTTGACGCCGCTGCCACCAAAGGCTTTTTGCGCGTTATAGCCGATCAGGATCGGCAGGAAGGTGAACAACCCTTTGCCAAACACTTTCATATAACCGACAACATGCGCGAGCGCGCTGCTCTTATCTTGTGCGCCGACCAGCAGGCTTTGCTCAATCAGCGTGGCGAAGCCGAGCAGCATCCCGGCGGCGATAAAGCCTGGGATGAGCGGCGTGAAAATGGTGGCGAATTTCGCCAGAAACTGATGCAGGCCGCTGGTCTGCTTTGCCTTCATCTGCTGTTTGGTGTCGCGGGCGACCTCTTTAAGCGAGGCCGATTCAGCCGGCGCATTGTCACGGTTGATTAAGAGACTCATCATCTCTGCCGCGGTTTGCGCTTTACCGGGGCCCACGATGATTTGCAGCTGATCGTCGCTATTCACCACGCCGAGCACGCCGGGAAGCGCCTGCAACCCGGCCTTGTCGACAAGCGCGTCGTTATGCAGCGCCAGGCGCAGGCGCGTCATGCAGTTGCCGCAGCTTTTAATATTCGCTTCACCACCGACCCGTTGCAGGATGGAGGCGATCAGTTCCGGCGTGATTTTGGCCATCACTTCACTCCTGCGTGGAGTAGCGCCTGGCGAATAAACCCGCCGTTATCCGCGAGCAAACGCTCGGCCTCTTCGGCGTCAATCTGCGCCAGCACCATCAGGATGGCGGTTTTGCAGTGGCCGTGGCAGGCCTGTAGCGCCTGCTTCGCCTCGTCGCTATCGCAGCCGGTGGCTTCCATAACAATGTTGACCTGGCGCTGCACCAGCTTCTGGTTCGTCGCTTCCACGTCCACCATCAAGTTGCCGTAGACTTTGCCGCTGCGGATCATCGCCCCGGTGGTGAGCATATTGAGCACCAGTTTTTGCGCCGTGCCCGCTTTCATGCGCGAGGAGCCGCTAACCACTTCCGCGCCGACGACCGGCGTAATGGCGATATCGGCAATCTGCGTCATCGGGCTACCGGCGTTGCAGGTCAGCGATACGGTGGTGGCATGCAGGATTTTGGCGTACTCCATGGCGGCAATCACATAGGGCGTGCGCCCGCTGGCGGCGATGCCGACCAGCACGTCGTTGGCGTTGAAATTGAGGGATTTAAGATCGTCGACGCCGAGCGTCAGGCTATCTTCGGCATTCTCCACCGCCTGCAAAATGGCGCGATGACCGCCAGCAATGAGGCCGACAACCTGCTCACGCGGCGTGCCGTAAGTGGGCGGGCATTCGCTGGCATCCAGAATGCCTAAGCGCCCGGAGGTGCCCGCGCCGCAGTAAATCAGGCGTCCGCCCTTTTTGAAAGCGCTGACAATCGCATCGACCGCCTGCGTAATCGCCGGGATCACCTGCTCAACCGCCAGCGCGACCTTCTGATCTTCACGGTTAATCACCCGTAACATCGCCTCGGTATCAAGCATGTCGATGTTGGCGCTGGCGCTGTTGCGGCCTTCGGTCGTCAATGTGGATAGATCAATGTTCATCACGTCTCACTTCACTCTGCGTTATGACTTTCTGCCTGCCGCTGCGCGGCCCCGGCAACCGAAAAGGAATAATATATTATTCATAACTATCAATTTAAGAATAATTTATTCTTACACGGGGCGCGAAACGAGAGTGTGACGCTGCTCATGCTGCGCATAAGTGATCATTAAGCGGCGCGTCAGGGCTGGTGAAAAGTGAAAATGGCCTGCACCAGCGCATCGGGATCGAGCTTAAGTTCGCCAGCGTTAAGCGCTGCGCGAAGGCGTTCAATTTTAGGCTGGTCAATCTCCGGCAATTGATCAAGGTCGGCCTGCGCCTGGTTAAGCAAAAAGAGGGTCGCGTCAGAAAAGGGGGGCGCTGTCATGATGTGCGTCTCACAGAGGGCGGTTAACGTTTGGCGGCTATCTGGCTACCTAAAACGACCACCGACGCCGCAAACTTAATCCCCGCGTTTTTGCTTAATCCGGCTCCAGCTGATAGCGAAAAATCATGCCATTTTGCTGACAAACCAGCGGTACGCCGTCGGGCGCAATCTGCTGCATGGCGTTCTCCGAGTAGGTGAGGAGATCAACATTGTTTGTCACCATACGGTTATCTTTCGCCGGGTTGAACAGCACCGGTGCGTAGGCAAAATAGTGTTTACCGTACCGCTGACGCGTGTGGACAAAGTTACTTTTGAGTATAAAGGCCGCATCCTGCGGGCTGCTGAGCGTGCTGATAATAATATTGCCCGCCGTGCTCATGCGCGAATCGTAGATCTCCTGTTGATGCAGCATCAAATCGTAAAACCCCACCTGCTGTACGATCTCCTCCGTCTGGTTAAGGGCGCGCTGCCCGCGCTGGAAAACGATGCCGCAGGCCAGCGCCGCCAGGGTGATAGCAAGCAAAAAGAGTGTCCGTTTATTGTCTGTTACAGCGTGCCATCTCATCCATTTTTCTCCGTGTCTCACTGACAATCAGCTTATTTAATAACGCCGTATCGGAACGCCAGTGGTCAATTTGCATCACCAGTACCCGCTGCTCGCAGCCATTATGTATGCGGAAGGTATAATTCAAGGTTTGATTTTCACTGCGATAGTAAATAGCAATACGCAGCGCCTTCTGCTTTGCCTGCCGATTAAGCCGGGTATAGCTCTCTTTTAAGCGATCATAAATAGCCGTCGGCTCTTTCATTCTCTCGCCCGGTGCCAGCAGGGCAAATATGCGCAGATGGCTGTAGATATTTTTTGCCACCTCTTTTGCCACTATTTTGTTGTTATAGGTGAGCGCCAGATAACCGCTACAGAGAGCAGTGAATATAACGAGCAGCATAATAAGCAGAACGTTAATGCAGGAGAAAGGCCGCACAGCAACGGGCGTCGGTTGCCGGGTTGGCGCGGGTAACTCAGGCGCGGAAGGTGCCGTCTCCTGTACCGGGATATCGATTTCAGGTGCGACAGGGCGCGGGTCTGGCGGCGGCCCGCTGACCAGAGGGCGGCAATATTTTGCCTCCAGCACGTATCCCTTTTTGGGGATGGTGCGAATAATTTTCTGCTGCTTACCGTTATCCGCCAGGGCGGTGCGCAGCGCGTGAATGGCACTGGCGAGGCTATTGCTGCTGACCGCGCGATCTTCCCAGACCTGCGCGGCCAACGCCTCATGGGAGAGGATCTCGCCGGGGTGTTGCTGCAAAACAGCCAGCAGTCTGAGCGGGTATGTTCCCAGCCGTTTCTCCTCGCCGGTCACCACATGGTGGATCGCGCCTGACGCAGCATCGATGACCCAGTTATTTACGGTGCAATTGTGTTTATTCATAAAAGGTTAACGAGTGATACCAATC
>OHCO01000046.1_pt1 | contig 19894 bp, 18 predicted proteins | sample 1577601 | NCBI WGS metagenome assembly OHCO01 (sample SAMEA3879546, study PRJEB24766) | human gut metagenome | biome: human-associated habitat; feature: feces | place: USA | collected 1985/1987 | reverse complement strand
CGGTGTACAGGGTGGGGATGTTCTTCTTCAGGAACATTTCCACGAACTGCACCAGCGCGGCGATGACCAGAATGTAGGCCACCGTCTGCATGAAGCCCAGATCGAAGGCGATGAGGATCTTGTTGACGCCGAAGCAGACGGCGGAGGCCAGACCCATGACGAAGGTCACGGCGGCGCCCATGCCCACGGCCGTGTCGATCTTCTTGGACACGCCCAGGAAGGGGCAGATGCCCAGGAACTGGGCAAAGATAAAGTTATTGGTCAGAATAGCGCCAAGAGAGATGGCGAGCAAGGTAGTCACACTCATAGCTTACTTGGCCTCCTTTTTCTTTTCGCTCTTGGCCAGAGCCCACTGCATCACAGCGATGAGGCAGCCCAGCGTCAGGAAGCCGCCCACGGGCAGCGTCAACACGCTGACACCGTACTCGGCGGGGAAGATCTCAACGCCGGGTGCGCTGCCCAGTGCGCCGCCGCCCAGCAGACCGCCGCCGAACGTGCCGGCGCCGAAGAACTCACGGAATACGCACATGACGATCAGCACGAGAGTATAGCCAATGCCCTGGCAGATGCCGTCCACCGCGGAGGCACCCACGCCGTTCTTGGAGGCGAAGCCCTCCGCACGGCCGAGGATGATGCAGTTCACGACGATCAGGGGGATAAACACGCCCAGAGAGCTGGACAGGGCGGGAACGAACGCCTTGAGCAGCAGATCCACGCAGGTCACGAAGCCGGCGATGACCACGATATAGCAGGCGATACGCACTTCGTTGGGGATGATCTTGCGCAGCAGGGAGATGAAGATGTTGGAGAGGGTCAGGATAATGAGCACGGACACGCCCATGCCCAGGCCGTTGAAGAACGACGTGGTGATGGCCATGGTGGAGCACATACCCAGCACCTGCACCAGCACAGGGTTCTGTGTGATGAGGCCCTCTTTCAGTTGCTTACCGAAATTCATAAATGCAGCTCCTCCTTTCTTAGCCCAGCAGCTCGGCAACAGCCAGAGCGGCATTGGCGCCCATGTTGATGCCCTTGGTGGAGACGGTAGCACCGGAGACGGCGATGATGTTCTTGCCCACCACCAGGGAGCCCGCGCCGCTTTCACCGATGAACTGATCCAGGACCGGCTCGCCGGCGGCGTTGGGCTCGTTGCCCACGACCTTGGTGCCGATGCCGGACGTCTCGGCGTGGCTGACCACGGAGATGCCGGTGATGGCCTTGTCGGCGTCCACGCCCACCATCATCACGATGCTGCCCTGGGAGCCGGAGGCGGAGATCTTCATAACATAGCCGTTGTCGGCGCCGGCGGTGGTCATGGGATACAGCTCCACCAGCTTGCCGCCCTGAGAGGCAGCCGCCGCGGTCATGTCGTCGGTGATGTCCAGCTTGTCGCCAAACTCGCTGCCCTCGGGAGCCACAGCGCTCATGGCGATGCGGGTGTTCTCCGCATCGATGGCGGCGATCTTGTCGGCGGTCACGTTGTCGACCAGACCCAGCAGGGCGGCCACAACGAGGGAAATAACAGTCAAGGTGCCGGCGACCTTGAGAATAAACTTACCGGAGATCTTCATTACTTCGCCGCCTCCTTCTTTTCTTTCTTGGGCGCACCATAGATGACGGGACGGATGTACTTATCCAGCAGCCAGGTGGTGCAGTTCATGATCAGGATGGAATAGCAGACGCCCTCGGGATAGGAGCCGAAGCGGCGGATAAAGCAGGTCAGCAGGCCGCAGCCGAGGCCGAAGATCAGCTGGCCGGGCTTAGTGACGGGGGAGGTGGCATAGTCGGTGGCCATGAAGATGGCACCCAGCATCAGGCCGCCGCCGAACACGTTGTACAGCATATACTGCACGTTGTCGATACCGGCGGGCGCCGCGATCAGGGTCAGGATGGCCACGGTGCCGATGTACGCCACGGGGATCTGCCAGGAGATGACCTTGCGGATGAGCAGGTAGACACCGCCCACCAGCAGACACAGGGCGGAGACCTCACCCAGGGAGCCGCCGACCTTGCCCAGGAACATATCGCCGATGGAGTAGTTGCTCATCAGGGTGGTGAACGCCTCCTCGGTGCCCTCCTTCATAATGGTCATGGGGGTGGCGGCGGAGGTGACATCGGGACGGATCTGAGGAATGGCCCAGGTGGTCATCCATGTGGCATAGCTGGCCAGCAGGAACGCACGGCCCGCCAGCGCGGGGTTCAGGAAGTTGCAGCCGATGCCGCCGTAGAGCTGCTTGACCACAACGATGGAGAAGAACGCGCCGATGATGATGACCCACCAGGGCAGATCAACGGGGCACACGAAGCTCAGCAGGATACCGGTGACCACGGCGGACAGATCGCCCACCATGCAGGACTTCTTCATGGCCTTGCGGTAGGCCCACTCAAAGAACACACAGGATACCACGGAAACAGCGGTCAGCAGCAGGGCCTTCCAGCCGAAGCAGTACACGCTCCAGGCCAGTGCGGGCAGCAGTGCGATGATCACGTCCAGCATGATGCTGCGGGTATCCTCGTTGGAACGGATGTGGGGGGAGGAGGACGCGATCAGCTTGAGATTCTTGTAATCAGTCATGGTTTACGCCTCCTTCTTTTCGGCAGCGGCCTTTGCTTCGGCCTCCGCCTTGGCCTTGGCGGCCATTCTCGCGTTGTTGACCTCCTGCTTGCCCAGACGGAACGCATGGGTCAGGGGCAGGCGGGCAGGACAGGTGTAGGTGCAGGCGCCGCACTCGATGCAGTCCATGCCGTGCAGCACGTTCTGCCAGGTGTCCACGTCGCCCTTCATCAGGTACTTGTACATGAAAATGGGCTCCAGACGGATGGGGCACACGCCCACGCACTTGCCGCAGCGGATGCACTGGGGATCCTCGACGTACTGCTCCTCCTTGTCGGCGAAGGCCAGCATGGCGCCGGTGCCCTTGCCCACGGAGACGTCCACGTCGTACTGGGCCAGGCCCATCATCGGGCCGCCCATGATGAGCTTGTAGGTCTCGTCCTTCAGACCGCCGCAGGCGTCGAACAGCTTGGTAATGGGGGTGCCGATGGGGCACTCGATGTTCTTGGGCTCGATGACGCCGGAACCGGAGACGGTGACGATCTTGTTGACCACGGGCATACCCTCATACACCGCGCGGTAGATGGCGCAGGTGGTATTCAGGTTGAAGATGCAGCAGCCCGCGTCGGCAGGCAGCTTGCCGCTGGGCACCTGACGGCCGGAGACGGCCTGGACCAGCTGCTTCTCAGCGCCCTGGGGATAGCGGGTGTGCAGGACCTCCACCACCACGGGGGCGTTCAGCTCCGCGATCTTGGCGTTCAGGACGTCAGCCGCGTTCTGCTTGTTGGCCTCGATGCCGATGTACACCTTATCCACGCCGAAACACTTGGCCAGCAGGGTCGCGCCCTTGATGACCTGCTCCGGACGCTCCAGACAGGTGCGGTGGTCGCCGGTGATGTACGGCTCGCACTCCGCGGCATTGATGATCACATAGTCCACCTTGCCCAGACCGGAAGAGATCTTCACATGGGTGGGGAATGTCGCGCCGCCCTGGCCGACGATGCCGGCGTTCTTGACGATCTCCACCAGCTGCTCAGGCGTCAGGCTGTCGGGATCCGCCACGGGCTTGACTTCCTCGGACACCTCGTCCTGGAAGTCGTTTTCAATGACCACGGACATCATCTTGCCGCCCATAGAGAAGGGACGGGGCTCCACGGCCTTGACCGTGCCGGAGATGCTGGCGTGGATGGGGGCGGAAACAAATCCGCCGGGTTCGCCGATCCTCTGTCCAATTTTAACCTTGTCGCCTACCGCTACAATAGGCTTGCAAGGCGCACCGATGTGCATAGACATGGGAATGACCACCTCAGCCGGCGCCGCCAGCTTTTCGATGGCCTTTTCATTGGTCGCGGCCTTCATGTCGTTGGGATGAACGCCGCCAAAGAAAGCTTGTGCCATTGTCTTCACCTCATCTTACTACCGGGTGGCGCTATGCCACCGCATACTGTTTTAAATATTACAACAAAACTTTTCTCTTGTCCAGCCCCGCGTTGAAATTCCCACGTTTTTTTGCGGTTTTTGTCGGAAACTTCACCGGCAAAGACCGCCTCTTGTGTTTTTCGGGCAGCTGTGCTACACTATACGGTAGAGGGACGGACGCCGTCGGAAAAAACTTCCTGCACTGCGGCAGACGGTCCTCCGCCGGATATCAAACTCTATTCCGAAAGGATGGTATTTTAGTATGGTACTTGACCGTGGTTCCCTGAAGCGGGAGTCCAAGATGCTGCTGAAGACCGCACAGGTCAGCCCTTACCTGTTTACGCTGGTGCTGCTGGCCATCATGTTCGTCATCAACGGCATCAGCGACTATGTGCAAATGGACGACGAGTTCGCCTATGTCTACTCCCTGCGGTTCGATATGGATCTGAGCTTCCTGGCGCTGCACCGGGCGTTCCCCGCTTTTGCGGTGTGGTTTGTGACCATCGTGTGCACGCTGCTTGGCGTGGTGCTCAACGTCGGTGCGTCCCTGTACCACCTGGGCATCCGTCGGGGTGAGGAGATGCCCTTCGTCACCCTGTTCGATGGCTTCGCCTTCGCCGGGAAGATCATTCTGCTGTATGTCGTGCAGGTCATCTTCATCTCCCTGTGGACGCTGCTGCTGGTGATCCCCGGCATCGTGGCGGCCTACCGCTACCGCTTTGCTATGCTGAACCTGTGCGAAAACCCGGAGATCGGCGTCATGGAGGCCCTCAACATGAGCAAAGCCCAGACCCTGGGCTTCAAGTGGCAGCTGTTCGTGCTGGATCTGAGCTTCATCGGATGGAATATTCTGGTGAGTCTGACACTGGGCATTCTGGATATCTGGGTGGCACCCTATCGGGCGCAGGCCAACATCGCCTTCTTCCAGGAGATCAAAAAGATCAAGGGCGTAGGCTTCTTCCCGCCGCGGCCGGAGGATGACGATCAGTTCCGCCCCCATGACCCCTTTGGCGAGGACAACTGGTAATATGCAGAGAACAAGCCCCGGGGCATCGCTCCGGGGCTTGTTGTATTCACGCTTCGGCGGGAGCCGCTTCCTCTGCCTGCGGCATCTCAGCCAGAGCGCTGCCGTCGAAGGGCGTCTCCAGACAGGTCAGGTCCCGCAGGCACCTGCGGAAGTCGTGACAGAAGGCGGCGTACTCATAACCGGTGCAGATACGCTCGTCCATAACGATACCCAGAGGCATCATCTTCTTGCTCAGGTCGCCGTTCATGTAGTTAGGTACCGGCTTGCCCATGCAGACGAACACGCTGGTGGTGCCGAATTCATAGCAGTGGTGGTGGATGTAGCTGGTCTTGATAGAAGCCAGGTTGGTGATGAACATACTGGTGTGGAAGGGGCTCAGGTCGATGATCTTCCGGGGCAGCAGGCCATGCTTGTCCAGATGGTAGGCCAGCCAGATCACGAACTTGGGCAGGCCGGGGATGGAGAACATCATCTTGGCGAACTTGTCGGTGCTGTTCTTCTGCTCTGTCTGGCTGTTGACGGCGATGGCATCGGTGATCTTCTGGTTGATGGTGAAAATAGTATCCTTGGGCTCCAGATAGATCTTCAGCGTCGTCTCATCCGGGCTGCCGTCGGCCCGCTTTTTCAGGATGACAAAGGAGACGCAGAAATGGTTGCGCTCATAGAGATGACTGTTGACCACAAACCAGTTGAGCTTGGGGTTGGTCTGATAGGCCTTGTAATAGGCGGCGATGATCACCGCCATGTGGTTGATGCGGATCCCAGCGCGCCGTTTTTCGCGGATATAGGCCTTGATGCCCTCCTCGTCGATGTTTTCGGTGATGGTGTTCCAGGCATCGTACCGCTTGGGCATGATGTAGGGAATGGCTGCCACGATGGGGGGCAGGTCCTTTACTCGCTTTCCGTCAGGGCGCATGAGCAGTTCCTCGATTCTGTCTGTATTGTATCCATCATAGACCATATGGCCGCGGATTGCAAGCTGTTGTTTTCTTTTCCGAACAGGTACGGAAAAGAAATTTTTTCTTTACCTTTCCGCACGATGTTGATATAATAAAGTATTAGTAATGTTATCATGGGATGAAAGTTCCATTTATCATGCAGAGAGGAAGGTGACCGCCGTGCGGTTCAGCAAGTGGCATATCGCGCCGGAAAAGCCGGAGGCGCAGGCATGTCTGCGCACGGCCGGCTATCCCTATCTGGTGGCCGCCGTGCTCTCCGCCCGCGGCATCGAAACGCCGGAGCAGGCCGCCGCCTTTCTGGAGCGTGAGGACAAGCTGACCATCAGTCCCTTCCTGATGCGGGACATGGACAAGGCCGCGGCGCGTGTGCAGCAGGCGATCGCGGGCGGCGAGAGGATCGCCGTGTTCGGCGACTATGATGTGGACGGCATTACCGCCACCTGCATCCTGGTAGACTATCTCAAGAGCCGGGGCGCCGACGTGGTGCACTACATTCCCCGGCGCATCGAGGACGGCTACGGTCTCAGCCGTGACGCCATCAAGGGCCTTTTCGACCAGGGCGTGCGCCTGCTGGTAACGGTGGACTGCGGCATCACCGGTGTGGAGGAGGTGGACTACGCCAACTCACTGGGGCTGGACGTGGTCATCACCGACCACCACGAGTGCCGGGAAGTCCTGCCCCGGGCCGTGGCTGTGGTGGACCCCCACCGGGCGGACTGCGCGTACCCCTTCAAGCATTTGGCCGGCTGCGGCGTGGCGCTGAAGCTGGTGCTGGCCCTGGGCGGGCCGGACCGGGAGGAGCCTCTCTTTGCCCGGTACTGCACACTGGCGGCCATCGGCACGGTAGCGGACGTCATGCAGATGTCCGGCGAAAACCGCACCATCGTCTCCCGCGGGCTGGCCACGCTGGAGCATTCGGACTTTATCGGCCTGCACGCCCTGCTGCGGGAGGCGGGTCTGAGCGGGAAGGAGATCTCCTCGGTGCAGATCGGCTTTGTGCTGGCGCCGCGGATCAACGCTGCCGGACGCATGGGCGCGGCGGACAAGGCGGCGGAGCTGCTGCTGTGCACCGATCCCGCCGCGGCGGAGGCCATGGCTAAGGAGCTGTGCGCTCTGAACCGGGAGCGTCAGAACGTAGAGCAGGATATCTACACCCAGGCGGAGGAGATGATCGACCGGATGCCGGAGCGCCAACGCAGCGCGCTGGTGCTGGAGAGCAGCCGGTGGCACCAGGGCGTGGTGGGCATCGTGGCCAGCCGCCTGTCGGAAAAATACTCCCGGCCCAGCTTTATGATCCATCTGAACGGCAGCACCGGCAAAGGCAGCTGCCGCAGCTGGGGCGGCTTTAATCTGTTCGCCGCACTGGAAAACTGCAAGGACCTGCTGCTGGGCTTCGGCGGACATGAGCTGGCGGCGGGCTTTACCATCGACCGGGACAACATACCGGCCTTCCGGGACCGGATGAATGAATACGCCCGCAGCTACTGCGGCGGACAGCAGCCGGAGTCGGCACTGGAGATCGACGTGGCCATCGCCCACCCCGCCGCGGTGACGCTGGAGGAGCTGGAGGCCCTGTCCGTGCTGGAGCCCTATGGCAGCGGCAACGCCAGACCGCTGTTCTGCCTGCTGGGCGCCACGCTGCTGCGGACCCAGAACGTGGGCCAGAACCGGCATCTGAAGCTGCGGCTGGGCAAGGGCTGCGCCCAGTTCGACGGCATATTCTTCTCCACCGTGGCCGAGCGCTGCGGGTGCCATCCGGGCGACCGGGTGGACGCGGCATTTTATTTGCAGATCAATGAGTTCCGGGGCAGCCGGACGGTACAGCTGCAGATGGTGGACATCCGGCCCTCCCTCTGCGCCAGCGGGCGGGAGCAGGAGGCCCTGACACTGGCCCACCGGTGCGCCGCCGGAAAGGCCGTTTCTCTGCGGGAGGCGCGGCGGGCGCTGCCCACCCGGGAGCAATTCGCCGCCGCCTGGCGGTTTTTAGACCGGACAGTGCCCGAGGACGGGCTGACCACAGACCGCTTGCCGCTGCTGCGGCTGATGGCGGCGGAACTGGGCGGCGCGGAACCGGTACTGCGGGCAGCCATGTGCGCCGCGGTGTTCCGGGAACGGGGATTGCTGGACTGGCAGCTGAACGGCGACGCCATCACGCTGCACCTGCGGCGGGGACAACACGTAGCACTGGATCAGTCGCCGCTGATGAACACGCTGCAAAACGATAACGAGAAGGGAGGCGGTGCGCTGTGACACCTCAGGAGCAATACGAACATCTTGTGGAGACGGTAAAGGGCTACAACCCGGCGGCGGGCTTTGACCAGATACGCGCCGCCTATGAATTCGCCGATACCCACCACGCGGGGCAGAACCGCAAGGACGGCTCGCCCTTTATCACACATCCCCTGGCGGTGGCACAGATCGTGGCGGAGGAGCTGCACCTGGACACAGAGTCTATTGTGGCGGCCCTGCTGCACGACACCATCGAGGATACCACCGCCACCCACGAGGAGCTGGCAAAGCTGTTTTCCCCTACGGTGGCGGATCTGGTGGAGGGCGTCAGCAAACTGACGCGGGTACACTACACCTCCAAAGAAGAGGAGCAGATGGAGAACCTGCGGAAGATGCTCATGGCCATGGCCAAGGACATCCGGGTCATCCTCATCAAGATCTCCGACCGGCTGCACAATATGCGGACCATGGAGTACCAGACGCCGGAGAAGCAGAAGCAGAAGTCCTTTGAGACTATGGAGATCTACGCCCCCATCGCACACCGACTGGGTATGCAGAAGATGAAATGGGAGCTGGAGGACCTGTCGCTGAAGTATCTGGACCCGGTGGGCTACCGGGAGATCACCGAGGCGCTGGACGAAAAGGCCGCGGAGTACGACGGGTTCATGTCCGCCGTGCACGACCGCATCGTCACGCGGCTGAAGGAGGAGGGCATCGACGCCACGGTCTATGGCCGGATGAAGCACCCCTACTCCATCTACCGCAAAATGTACACCCAGAACAAGAGTCTGGACGATGTGTTCGACCTGTTCGCCTTCCGGGTCATCGTGGACACGGTGGCGGACTGCTACAACGTGCTGGGCATCATCCACGACCTGTTCAAGCCCATTCTGGGCCGGTTCAAGGATTACATCGGCACGCCGAAGCCCAATATGTACCAGAGCCTGCACACCACGGTGGTGGGCGAAAGCGGCATCCCCTTCGAGGTACAGATCCGGACGAAGGAGATGCACGAGGTGGCGGAGTACGGCGTGGCCGCCCACTGGAAGTACAAACAGAACGGCCAGGGCGCCGGGGACGAGCGCAGCTATGAGTGGGTGCGCCGCCTGCTGGAAAACCAGGAGGACGCCGACGCCGAGGACTTCATCCACTCACTGAAGGTGGATATGTTCGCCGACGAGGTGTTCGTGTTCACGCCCAACGGCGACGTGATCAACCTGCCGGCCGGGGCCACGCCCATCGACTTCGCATACACCATACACTCCGCCATCGGCAACCACATGGTGGGTGCCAAGGTCAACGGGCGGATCGTACAGTTCGACTACCACCTCCGCAACGGCGACGTGGTGGAAGTGATGACCAGCAAATCCGCCCACGGTCCCAGCCGTGACTGGGTGAAGATCGCCCGGAGCAGCAACGCCCGCAGTAAAATACGCCAGTGGTTCAAGAAGGAAAAGCGGGACGAGAACATCGTCAACGGGCGGCAGAGCTTCGAGTCGGAGCTGAAGCGCACCGGCGTGACGCTGAAGGAGCTGACCAACGAGGAGAACCTGCCCGGCGTGCTGAAGAAGCTGTGCTTCACGTCACTGGACGATATGTACGCCGCCATCGGCTACGGCGGCATTTCTGCACTGAAGGTCGTCGGCCGGCTGCGGGAGGACATCCAGCGCATCATCCACCAGCATCAGACGGAACGGCAGGCGGAGGTCCCCGTGGCGGACCAGCCGCAGCTCATGCGTCCCGCTGTGCCCCAGCGCGCCAAGGGCGAGCAGGGGATCGTGGTGGAGGGGCTGACCAACTGCCTGGTGAAGTTCTCCAAGTGCTGCACCCCTGTGCCGGGAGACGATATCGTGGGCTTCATCACCCGCGGCTACGGCATTTCCGTGCACCGGGCGGACTGTCCCAACGCGGACCCGGCCCGGCGCAAGCCCAGCGAGGCGGGCCGGTGGATCAAGGTCTCCTGGGGCAGCGACACGCGGGAGAGCTACCGCACCACGCTGGAGATCACCGCCAAGGACCGCATCAACATTATCATGGACGTGTCCACGGTGCTGTCCAGCACCAAGACCCACGTCTCCTCGCTGAATGCCCGGAGCACGCCGGACGGCTTTGCCCTGCTGTCGCTGGACATCGACGTGCCGGACAGCGAGCAGCTGCGGACCGTCATGCGGCGGCTGGAGCAGATATCGGGCGTCATGCGGGTGACAAGACCGGCCGGATAAGGCCAATGTGAATACAAACAGTATAAAGGAGATAGAATTATGCGTGCTGTATTGACCCGTGTAAAACACGCCAGCGTTTCCGTGGACGGCAAGGTCATCGGACAGATCGGCGAGGGCTTTTTGGTGCTGCTGGGTGTGACCCATGAGGACACCGAGGCACAGGCGGTAAAGCTGGCCGACAAGCTGACGGGCCTGCGTATCTTTGAGGACGAACATGAAAAAATGAACCGCAGCCTGACGGATGTGGGCGGAGAGCTGCTGATCGTGTCCCAGTTCACGCTGTACGCCAACTGCAAGAAGGGCCGGCGGCCGGACTTTCTGGCGGCGGCGCGGCCGGAGGTGGCCATCCCCCTGTACGAAAAGTTCGTGCAGCTGTGCCGGGACAAGGGCTTCCACACCGAGACGGGTGAATTCGGCGCCTATATGCAGGTGGACAGTCTGAACGACGGACCACTGACCATCATTCTGGACACCGACACCCTGTAAGGAGGACACCATGACCATCAAAACACTGCAAGTGGGCCCTATCATGACCAACTGCTACCTGCTGTGCGACGAGGACGCGAAGGTCTGCGCCCTGATCGACCCCGGCGACGATGCCGCCCGGGTGGAGCAGCTGGTGCGCCAAAGCGGCTGCGCACTCAAGTACATCCTGCTGACCCACGGGCACTTTGACCACACCTCCGCCGTGCGGCCCCTGCTGGAGAGATACCCGGACGTACCGGTGTACATCCATGAGAAGGACAGCGTGGCCGGGCGGGGCGGCGAGTTGCTGTTCACCCGGGTGGACGAGCAGCACCAGCGGTATTATAAGGAGGGCGACGTGCTGCCCCTGGGCGGGCTGTCCCTGCGGGTCATGGAAACACCGGGCCACTCCGAGGGCTCCGTGTGTCTGCTGTTGGACCGGGAGCACGTGATCTTTGCCGGGGATACCCTGTTCCGCTGCTCCTGCGGACGATGCGACTTCCCCGGCGGCAGCTATCCCAAGATGCTCGCCTCCCTGGGCCGTCTGGCGGCGCTGGAGAGCGACTGGCGGGTCCTGCCCGGCCATGACCGGGAAACGACGCTGGACTTTGAGCGCCGCATGAACCCCTATATGCGGCAGGGGACGGCGCAATGAAGCTGAACCTGCGCGGTCACGAGGACCGCTACGCCATCGAGCAGAGCCTGCTGGCCTTTTTCCCGGAGGAGCGCCCGGTATATGAGGGCGAGGACGGGGACAGCCACGCGGAGGTCACACTGCATGAGGGCAATGTATATGCCACCGGGGTCACGACACTGACCTATGGCGGCAAAACGGCGCGGGGCGAGGCCCGCGTTCGGACCGCAGGCGTTTCCGACGCATACGAACGGGAACGCCTGCGTCAGCGTGCGCTGAAGCTGTCCTTCTTCCGGGCGGCCCGGGACGTCACCGGCGTGACGCCCAGTTGGGGTGCTCTGACGGGCATCCGCCCGGCCAAGCTGGTGCGGACCATGCTGGAGGACGGCATGACCCCCGTTCAGGCGGACCGGGTGCTGCGGGATACGTACTGTGTCTCCCCGGCGCGGCGGCGTCTGGCGCTGGAGAGCGCCGAGGCGGGCCTTAAGGCCAAGAATGGCCTGCGCCCTGAGGACATCTCCCTGTACATCGGCATCCCCTTCTGCCCCACCCGCTGCGCCTATTGCAGCTTCGTATCGGCATCGGTGGAAAAATCCTTCAAGCTGATGGAGCCGTATCTGGCGGCGCTGACGGCGGAGGTGGAGGCCGCGGGCCGCATGGTGAAGGAGACGGGCCTGCGGATCAAGTCGTTCTACATGGGCGGCGGCACGCCCACCACCCTGTCCGCCAGTCAAATGGATGCGCTGCTGACGGCGGTGAACCGGAATTTTGACCTGTCCGACTGCGTGGAATACTGCATCGAGGCGGGACGGCCGGACACCATCGACCGGGAGAAGCTGCAGGTGCTGCTGGATCACGGTGCGGACCGGATCAGCGTAAATCCCCAGTCGCTGGAGCCCCGGGTGCTCTCCGCCATCGGCCGGAAGCACAGCCCGGAGGATATCGAAAAGGCAATGGAGCTGGCCACGTCCATGGGCTTTCCCCATGTGAACATGGACCTGATCGCCGGGCTGCCCGCCGACACACCGGAGGGCTTTCGCCGGACGTTGGATACGTGCCTGACCTTCGGCGCGGACAACATCACCGTGCACACCCTGAGTCTGAAGAAGGGCAGCCGCATTCTGCTGGAGGGCCTGCCCATTCCCTCGGCGGAGGACGTGGCGGCCATGCTGGACTACGCCGATCCGGCGCTGCGGGAAAAGGGCTTCGCCCCCTATTACCTCTACCGCCAGAAATATATGTCCGGCAGCTTTGAGAACGTAGGCTGGTGCATATCCGGGGCGGAGGGCCTGTATAATATCTACATCATGGAGGAGCTGCACAGCATCCTGTCCCTGGGCGCAGGCGGCTCCACCAAGATGGTGGACGCAAAGCGGAACCGCATCGAGCGCGTGTTCCACCCCAAATTCCCGCTGGAGTATATCCAGCGGCCGGAAAAGCTGACGGAGAATTTAGAGGCGTTCCGCCGCTTCCATCAGGAGATGGCGCGGTGAGATAAGGAGGCACCATGACCCACCGGCGGCAAAACTTCATGGGCGGCGCGGCCATTCTGGCCGGGGCTGTGGCGGTGACAAAGCTGCTGGGTGCCCTGTACAAGATCCCGCTGGGGAACCTGCTGGACCGGGAGGGCATGGCGCATTTCTACGCCGCGTACAATATTTACAGTCTGCTGCTGGTGCTGTCCACGGCGGGACTGCCGGTGGCCCTGAGCCGCATGGTGTCCCGTGCCGCCGCCCAGCGGCGCTATGGCGCCGTGCGCCGCTGCCTGCACCTGGGCCTGGCCCTGCTGGCGGCGCTGGGGCTGGTGTGCTCCGCCGTTATGTGCCTGCTGCCGGAGGCCCTGGCCGCCGCGCTCCATGATCCGGACGCGGCCCCGGCCCTGCGGACGCTGGGGCCGGCGGTGCTGCTGGTATGCCTGTCGGCGGCGCTGCGGGGCTATTCCCAGGGGCTGGGCGATATGGTGCCTACCGCCGCCGGACAGGTGGCGGAGTCCGCCGGCAAGCTGCTCATCGGGCTGGGGCTGTGCCTGTACCTGCTGCGGCAGGGTGCGGGGACGGACCTGTGCGCCGCCGGGGCCATCGGCGGTGTCACCGCCGGGGCGGGCCTGGGCCTGCTGGTCACCGCCCTGCTGCTGCCCCGGCGGGCCGCACTGCCGGAAATGCGCGACGTACCCCCGGCAAGCAGCCGCGTACTGCGGGAGCTGCTGCGGACCGGCATACCCATCACCGTGGGCGCGGCGGGCATGAGCCTGATCACCCTGCTGGACCAGGCGCTGGTGACGGCCACCCTGCGGGACACGCTTGGCTATACAACGGCGGAGACCACCGCCCTGTATGGCGAATACACCTTCGGCATGACACTGTTCATGCTGCCGCCGTCGTTTATCTATCCCCTGTCGGTAAGCCTGATGCCGGCGGTATCCGCCGCGCTGACCCGCCGCGACCGCGCTGCTGCCGGAAAAGCAGCCGGAGCGGCGCTGAAGCTGACGGTGCTGGCGGCCCTGCCCGCCGGCGTGGGACTGTCGGTGCTGGCGGGGCCTATCCTGCAGTTGCTCTATCCAGCGGTGCCGGCGACCGCCGAGGCGGCGGCCTATCACCTGACGTTCCTGGGTCTGGCCTGCGTGTTCGTATGCCTGATGGTGGCCACCAACGGCGTCCTGCAGGCCTACGGCCACCCGCTGCTGCCGGTGATCTCCCTCCTCTGCGGCGGCATACTGAAGATCGTCACCAACTACCTGATGGTGGGTGACCCCGCCACGGGCATTCGGGGCGCAGCGGTGAGCACATTGTACTGCTACGCGCTGATCGCGGTCATCAACCTGGCAGCCATCGCACGGCTGGTGCCGGAGCGTCCGGGGTATATCTCCCTGTTTGCCAAGCCCGTTCTTCTGACGGCGGTGATGGCGCTGGCGGCCCGGTCCGGCTACGGCCTGTTCTGCCGCCTTCTGCCCGAGAGATGGGCGGTACTGCCGGCGGTGCTGCTGGCCGCCGTTGTATACGTGGTGCTGGCGCTGGCCATCGGCGCCGTGACGCGGCAGGATCTTCAGACCCTGCCGAAGGGAGAAAAACTGGCTGACCGGCTGCATTTGCGGTAAAATTCCTGAAATGCAGTGAACTTTTCCCCAGTTGCAGTGGAAAACCTCTTGCAATAGGAGCGTAAGTATGATAAATTTTACAAGGAAACCACGCTATGGCTACGAAGATCTGCTGGAGATCATCCGGCTGCTCCGTTCGCCGGAGGGCTGTCCCTGGGACCGGGTGCAGACTCACCAGTCCATCCGCCGAGGAATGCTGGAGGAGGCCTACGAGGCCGCCGAGGCCATCGATACGGACAACGCCGCACTGCTGAAGGAAGAGCTGGGCGACGTGCTGATGCAGGTGGTGTTCCACGCCGGCATCGAAGCCGACGCCGGGCGCTTTGACATGGATGACGTATGCGACGGCGTGGTAAAAAAGCTGCTGTACCGCCACCCCCACGTGTTCGGCGATGGTCAGGCGGAAACGGCAGACACTGTGCCCGCCAGCTGGGAGCAGCTGAAGCGGCAGGAGAAGGGCCAGAAAACCACTGCCGATGCGTTGGATGCCGTGGCCCGCAGTCTGCCAGGTCTGTGGCGGGCGGAGAAGATACAGAAGAAGGCTGCGGAGGCGGGCTTCGACTGGCGCGGCGTCTCCGGCGCGCTGGACAAGCTGGACGAGGAGACTGCCGAGCTGCGGCAGGCGGTACGCGCCGGCACCAATGTCGAGGAGGAGCTGGGCGACGTACTGTTCGCCGCCGTAAAGGTGGGTCGCTTCTGCGGCGTGGACCCGGAAACAGCTGTCAACGGTACCTGTGAAAAATTCATTCGCCGCTTCCGCGCGATGGAGGAGGCCGCGGCCGCAGCGGGCCGCAGCCTGTCCGACATGACGCTGGAGGAGATGACCGCCCTGTGGAACGGGGCCAAAGAATGTTCTTAATGCGATACAACATCGTTTTAGGATAGCCGCCCATTGCGGCAATTACCAACGAAAATTTTTGGGAGGAAATAACATGAATAAGACTGAACTGATCGCCGCTGTCGCTGAGAAGACCGGCCTGTCCAAGAAGGACTCTGACGCTGCCGTCAACGCCGTTCTGAACACCATCACCGAGACCCTGAAGGCTGACGAGAAGATCCAGCTGGTGGGCTTTGGTTCCTTCGAGACCAAGAAGCGCGCTGCCCGCACCGGCCTCAATCCCCGCACCAAGACGCCCGTGCAGATCGCCGCTACCAAGATCCCCGCTTTCAAGGCCGGCAAGGCCCTGAAGGACGCCGTGGCAAAGTAAGCTGACGTATGCAAAGGCTGGTGTGGCGACACACCAGCCTTTCTTATAGGAGGGACCCCATGCGTTTGGACAAATATCTGAAGGTCTCGCGGCTCATCAAGCGCCGCACCGTGGCCAATGAGGCCTGCGACGCCGAGCGTGTCACCGTCAACGGCCGGGTACAGCGGGCATCCTACGACGTGAAGGTGGGCGATGTGATCGCCATCCGTTTCGGTGCAAGAACGCTGACGGTGGAGGTCGTATCCGTCACCGAGAACGTGGGCAAAGACGCGGCTGCGGCCATGTATAAAGAGGTCTGAGGACAAACCCGGCATAAAAGAACAAGCCCCCTCATACGATGGTAAAAAATGCATCCCGGCACAGGGCCGGGGCGCGAAAACCGTATCGTAGGAGGGGACTTTTTATGCCGTATGATATCACCGATCCTGCCGCCGCCCACCGCTTACAGCTGGAGGGACGGGAGAAGCTCACCGTCGCCGGCGTGGAGGACGTAGAGCGCTTCGACGACCAGTGCATCGTGCTGCGTACCGGCGCGGGCGTGCTGGTGGTCAGCGGAGAGAGCCTGCACATCGGCAAGCTGAGCCTGGATGGCGGCGAGCTGCACGTGGATGGCCGCATCGACGCGCTGACCTATGAGGATGCGCCGGAGGTCCGGGGCGGCGGGCTGTTCAGCCGCCTGTTCGGCTGAGGTGGGGACCGTCGTCTCCGAGCAGCTGCGCGCATACCTGACCGCGGCGGCCCTGGGCGCGGCGGCCGGGGCCGTCTATGACCTGCTGCGACTGGTGCGGCTGCGCCGCCGGCGGGACCGGCGTCTGACCCACGGGCTGGACGCAGCGTTTCTGCTGCTGGTCGCTCCGGCCCTGCTGTGGTATGCCCTGCGGGTAGGGCAGGGCGAGCTGCGGCTGATCATGCTGACCGCCATGGGCCTGGGCGCGGCGGTGTATCTGCTAGCGCTCTCGCCGCTGATGCGTCCGCTCTGGGACTTCTGGCTCAGCGCCGCCGCGGGCACAGGCCGGCTGCTGTGGTGGCCGGTGAAAAAAATTACGGCGGCGGCGAAAAAAGTCTTTATTTTCTGTCGGAAGTGCGTTATGATAAGAAAAAAGCGCGCTGCGGAAAAGGAGGCGGAACGCCATGCAGAAAGGGCAGGCGCACGCAAAGAAGCGCCGGACAAATCCCATATTGCTGCTGGTCATTCTCGCTCTGGTGGTGTTTTTAGGCGTGGAGCTGATCCGGGTGGGCAAGCGGCTGAACGAGGCCGCGCAGCAGCAGGCCGCGCTGGAGAGACAGCTGCAGCAGCAGACCCAGGAGAACCAGGCGCTGGAGTCCGACCTGGCCAAGAAGGATGACGAGGAGTTCATCAAGGACCTGGCCCGCGACCAGCTGGGGCTGGCCGAGGCCGGCGAGCGAATTTTCTACGATGTGAATGACTGAAAAGCAGTCCCCGGCAGCGCTGGGGGCTGCTTTCTTCTGCGAAGAATACAGCAAAAGGCTCCGGCGAATGCCGGAGCCTGTGCTTTTTGTGAGGAGAAAATGATATCAGGGAAGAAACGGCGCCGTCTGCTTACGCAGGGGCGAACGCTCCTGATAAGCGATTTACTCTGCGGCCTGAGCAGCCTTCTTGTTGCGGCCCAGAGCGCGGATGCCCTCCACCACCAGATCGATGGCCAGAATCACCAGCAGGATGCCGATGATGCCGCGGACGTAGCACCACACCACGCCTTCGCCGCCGGCCATGATGCCCACGACCTGCGCCTTGATGGTGAACACCAGGGAGGTCAGCGTCACGATCAGCATGAAGAACATGGGAAAGTAGAACATCTTGTTGTTGCGGCCGACCTTACCCAGCCAGCAGCACACAGCCAGCAGACCCAGAGCAGCCAGCAGCTGGTTGGCAGCGCCGAACAGAGCCCAGATCTTGGCGTAACCGGTCAGGCCCAGGGCCACGCCGGCCACCACGGTGATACCGGTAGCCACATAGGGGTTGGTGATAACGCGCTTCCAGCCGGTCAGATCCTCGCGGGTCTTGCCGGGCTCGACAAAGAACTCAGCGAACATATAGCGGGCCAGACGGGTGGCGGTATCCACAGAGGTCAGGCAGAAGGCGGACACGGCCAGGATCAGCATGGAGTACACCACGTTGTAGCAGTCGGAGCCGAACACCTTGGAGAACATGGAGGCCAGACCGGTGGCAAACACGACGGTAGGCGTCGTGGTGGTGCCGTCAGCATACTGGTTCCAGATGTAACCAACAGCGCAGACAGAGATCAGAGCCAGAGCGCACTCGATCAGCATACCGCCATAGGCGATAGGCTTGGCGTCCTTCTCCTGATCCAGCTGCTTGGACGTGGTACCGGAGCCCACCAGGGAGTGGAAGCCGGACACAGCGCCGCAGGCGATGGTCACGAACAGTGCAGGGAACATATAGCCCAGGGACGTGCCGCTGGGAGCCAGGGTATCATAGAACCCGGTAAACGCGGGCATATCCACGGTGGGGGAGCAGCCGACGATGCCCACGACAGCCAGGATCATCATGCCGTACAGCAGGAAGGAGCTCAGGTAGTCACGGGGCTGCAGCAGGATCCACACGGGGGTGACGGAAGCAACGCCGATGTACAGACCGACAATGATCATCCACACGGTGTAGTTCAGATAGATGGGATGCCAGTTCAGGCCGATGATCATGCAGACCACGATGCCGATGACGCCGATGACCGTGGAAATGCCCAGAGGCGCGTTGCGGCGATAGACAAAGAAGCCGAACAGAATGGCCATCAGGATGAACATGATGGAGATGATGGCGGTGGAGGCATTGGCAGCGGAAGCCGCATAGTCCACAGCGCCGTCAGCGGTATAGGTGGCCTTGAAGGTGTTGGCCACGATGGAGGCGAAGGCCGCCACCACAAGGATCAGGGTCAGGTAAGCGAAGGTGATAAACAGCTTCTTGGCCTTGGCACCGATGGCGTCGCCGATGACCTCACCGATGGACTCGCCCTTGTGGCGAATGGAGGCGAACAGGGCGCCGAAGTCATGCACGCCGCCGAAGAAGATACCGCCGATCAGGACCCACAGCATAACGGGGACCCAACCGAACACAGCGGCCTGAATGGGGCCGTTGATGGGGCCGGCACCGGCGATAGAGGAGAAATGGTGACCCATCAGCACGGGAGCCTTGGCAGGACAATAATCCTTGCCATCCTCCATGGTATGGGCAGGAGTCGGACGGGAGTTATCCACGCCCCACTTCTTGGCCAGCCAGCCGCCGTAGAAGATATAACCTACGACCAGGACAGCGCAGCCAATAATAAGGAACAACGCAGCATTCATACAGCTCTCTCCTTTCTGAATAGCGATTTCTTTTGCTTATGAAACAGGCCTCTTTCGAAAACCTGTGCTGCACTATGTCCGCTGGCATTGGTGCTGATCTTTTCCTCAGGCAGCACCACCAGCCCGGTATGAAAGTCCATCCAGCCCCAGTAGGACAGCTTGAAGCTCTTGTAGAGCTTGCAGCGCTTCAGTGCCTTGCGGGCGTCTTCGTCGCAGCTGTCACAGACAAACAGCGCGGTGATGTAGGTATACATATGGGTGGAGTTTGGCTGGATGCGGGCCATGCCCTGTTCGTAGGCCAGCTTTTCGCACCTTTCATATATCTCCTTCGTCAGATGGGGAACATTGAAGAGGTACACATATTCAAAGCTGTTGGCCTGCCAGAGCTTGGCCTTTTTGGAGAGCACGTACTTCTCGGCGGTGGCGTAGAAATCCATCGTGGCGGCCAAGGCGTGCTCGTTCTCTTCGCAGCGGGTCACATCATAGCTGCCGGCGTACACATCGCACAGACGGTCGACGGCTTCCTGTCGGGTCATAGCGGCTCCTCCCTTTTCATAACGATTTCTTAGCATTCAGGACGTGGTTCATCGTTCCTTTCGCGATTAAAACTGCGAAATATTTATACCGGAAAAGTTGCATTTCCTGTATTTTAGCAAACAAACACGCCCGCCCACTAATAACATCATTACTATACGCCGGTGTTTTTCAACTTTCAAGCCGCAAAATGAACAATTTTTGAACATTAAGTTTGTATAAATT
>OHCO01000041.1_pt1 | contig 20828 bp, 24 predicted proteins | sample 1577601 | NCBI WGS metagenome assembly OHCO01 (sample SAMEA3879546, study PRJEB24766) | human gut metagenome | biome: human-associated habitat; feature: feces | place: USA | collected 1985/1987 | reverse complement strand
GATAAATACCTGCGACTCGCCTTTATCGGGATGGGCAGTTTCGCTGTTTTATGTACCACAGCAACGATTCTGAGCAGCTCTCTTGCGTGGCACTTTTACAGCACGCAAAGAACCATCACCACGCCCATGTCTTACAACCAGCCTTTCAGCTCCGATGCCTCATCTGCCGATACCGCAGGCATGAATATGTTCGCCACTTCATTCCTGTATCTCAGGCTGAACGTTAGCCCCGAGAACATCGACAGCCAGCAAAAGATGCTGCTCAACTACGTGCCCGCGCAGAGCCGCGACGCACTGAAAAAAGCGCTCGATGTGGAAGCTGACCGCATTAAAAAAGGAGGCCTCACCTGGCGTTACGACGTCCGCGCGCTGCGCATGGTCAGTCCCGGCGTGATTGACGCAGACGTCGTACTCCACCCCTCAACCACCAACGGCAATATCACCACCGAACTGAAGGAGCAGGCACGCACTTACCGGCTCCGGATGCGCTATGAGAACGGCATCATCAACCTCGATGAAATGTCCGAACTCATGCCGGTCACCACTAACTGAATCAGGACTGCCCATGAAAAAGCGTTTTTCACCGGCAGCTGCTGCTGTGTTAATGGCAACGGTAATGTTCACAGGCGGCCTTCGGGCCGCCACCGGACCCGTCGCCATACCGTTTGAGAATGACGCATCATTCAGCGTTAATCTCAGTAACACCAACCCCAACAAAATCATCATTGACGGGGAACTGGTGACCAGCATCAGCGGGCCTACAGGTGCCTACGACCAGGACCACACTGCCGATGGCGCATTACTGCTCTCGCCACTCGTCGGTCAGAATTTCACGATATTCATCCAGACTGCCGGCGGTGCGGCGCTGAGCCTCAACGTCACACCGAAACCCGGCACGGGTAAGACACTGCACTTCACCCCGCTCAGCGCACCGAAAGTCGCCAATGAGGATGCTAAAGCGTGGGAAGAAGGGCAGAGCTACGAAAAAACTCTCGTCAGCCTCTCCCGTACCATCGCCCTCGGTGATGTACCGGAAGGATATAAAGAGTTACCCGTCAGCCGCATGCCGGCCTATAACCCGGCCGTCACCGTCAGGCTGACCCCGGAGCGCCAGTTCACCGGCTCCCACCTTCGCGTTGTGCGGTTTCGCATGACAAACCCCGGCGTGGTCACCACGCAGTTGCGCGAGCGTGACTTCTGGCGCAAGGGCGTCCGGGCCGTGATGCTGTCGCAGAACCAGCTTTACGCGAACGGGGAAGGGTATGTGTGGGTGGTGTTCTCTTATGACGGAGAGCCGCGCGCATGAACCTCAATGTGAAAACCCGCCGCACACAGCTCGCCGTACTCATCGGTGTCCTGGCCGCTGCCGGCGTCACCACCGCCCTGGTGCTGACCTTCGGCACCGAGGATAACAAAGCACAGCAGGCGCAGAACGCGCCCGCACCCAATATGACCGGCGTCGTCACCGCCACCTTTGACGAGCAGGTCAACCAGTCCGCAATGGCACAGCAGCAGGCCAGAACGTCTGCGCTCGAAGCGCAGCTGGCCCAGCTCGCGCAGTCATTTGAGCAGAGCAAAACCACTTTCAGCCAGCAACTGCAGAAGAAGGACGCTGAAATCCAGCGCCTCAGCGAGCAGATGCAGACGAAGCCGGGTGCCACCGGCAGCAACGAACAACCCTCCGGCCAGCAGACACCACCTGCTACCGCAGACGGCACACCACTGCCGGGTCCCGTTGCTGCCGGTCAGGCCAGACTCCCCCAGTACACTGTAACCCCTGCGACAGGCACACCGGCCGCCACCGGTCCCGCCAGTACGCAGGGCGCCGGATTCTATCCGGGCGGCAGTGGTAATCGCATGAGCGGGGGAATGCAGAAAACGTCTTTCAACTACGAAAGTTTGAAAAAGAAAGCCACAAAGCTGCCCTGGATATCGTCCGGCTCCTTCTCGGAAGCCGTGCTGATTGAAGGTGTTGACGCTAACGCCAGCGTCACCGGTCAGCAGGATTCCAGACCCGTGACCATCCGCCTGCTGGGCAAAACCACCATGCCAAACAACAAACAGTACGACCTGAACGGCTGTTTTATCGTGGGTGAGGCATGGGGGGATATCTCCAGTGAGCGCGGTAACGTGCGAACACGCTCCATCGCCTGCAACCTGAAAAATGGTAAGGATATCGACATGGAATTTGAAGGCCATGTCAGCTGGCAGGGCAAGTATGGCATCAAGGGCACACCCGTCATGCGTAACGGCAAGATTATCGGGTATGCCGGCGCGGCCGGATTCCTGTCAGGGATTGGCGAGGGCGTCAAATCAGCTGCCACGCCATCTGTCGGGCTGGGGGCAACCGCGAACGTCAGCGCCGGGGATGTGTTAGGTCAGGGGCTGGGCGGCGGGGGCAGCAAAGCAGCTGAAACGCTGAGCCAGTACTGGATTAAGCGTGCGGAACAGTATCACCCCATCATCGATATCGGGGCGGGTAATGCGGTCACCGTGGTGTTCCAGAAGGGCTTCCAGCTCGAAACCCGTCAGGATATGGAAGAAGCGAAAGTCCTGGCCGAAGCACAGAAAGCCGGCCAGACAGCACAGAATGCCGTCAGCGGAAACACTGCCCAGGCTGTCCCGGCGTCCTCAACCTCCACGACCTCTGTCGGCAACATCGATCCGGATGAAGTCATGCGGCAGGCGCGTGGTCTGAAAATGGGTGACACCATTAACTGAGGCTGAAAGCATGAATGATGACTACAACATCACGATCCTTCGCAAGATTGGCAGGAAATGGGAACGCAACGCCTTTACTCCCCGCCAGATAAGTTTTTATGTGGTGATCTTTGTGATTGTCATGGCAGTCGCGGCGTGGAACGAGCATATCCCTGTGCTTTTAGGGATGGTTATCGGAGCAGCGACAGGCGTCATGTACCTTATTTCCGGATGGCGGGATGACGACTGGCCTCGGGCGATACGCCGGCGACTGTCACAGTACCGGCCCCGTAACAAGGCAGCCTGGCAGCACTTTCAGGAGACCATTGAACGGAAATGGCGCATGGAACCGGACGACCTGCGGACCTGGTACGAAAGCGAATGCATGACCGTCTTTCACCCGGAAAAAACAACGTCGCAGACTCAGGCGAATACGCCGGATAAGGCAGAGCAGCTGCCATGAACCGTTATGCAATGCACACCCTCATGCTCGTTACGCTGGCTCTGCTCGTCTCCCTGGTGCTGATGATCAGCGCCACTAAAAGCGAGGCTGCTCAGAAAGACTACATAACGCCGCTGCAGTGCAGTTCCTGTGGCCTCAATCCGCCGGAGGGGTATTTCTCATCATGAGCTTCATCAAAAAAGCCGGCTTCTCCATGCAGTGGCTGTGGATACCGTTACTGATTTACCCGGCAGCCCTGAAGATATACGCCGTGCTGATACCCAAAGGCCTGGCAGGTTTTGACTGGTCACTCTGGCGGGTTGCGCTGGTCCTTTCGGTGTTGAACCTGGTGTGTATGGCAGTGCATCTCAGCGACAGAAAAAGGCATTTATCCGTCATGACGGTAATCGGGTTAGGTCTTATCTGGCTTGCCTTCATTGCTGCCTGGCTCATTAAACTTTACTCAGACTGGACTTTTTCCTGGCCGCCCTCTGACTGGTTTCTGAAGGCTTTTCTCAGTACCTGTGCGCTCCCGCTTTGTTGTGGTGTCGCGCACGTAATCACTTCTCGCAACTGACATCTCTTTTCCTTTTTTAACCGGAGTCATCCATGCATAAATTACTGGGTGCTGCACTGCTGTGCAGTGCGCTGACCGGCTGCGCCGGTATGAATTCAGATTTCGACTGTAATGCCACCGCCACCGATAAATGCCTGACCACCGCTGAGGCCAATGCCCTGGCCGCAAAGGGGAAAAGCATTAACGACACCGGTCAGGACACTGCCGTAAAAAAGCCTGCGGGTGAAACCCTGCCGGCACTGCGTAACACGGCGCCGGCGGTCAGTTCTTCCCGCCCCGTTTCTGTCGCAGCAACCGGTGTCATCGCCCCGCGCCCGATCGCCACTGTGCCGTCATCAGTTCGCAGCACCCTGACCGGCCAGACTGCACAGACAACATCGTATGTATCGCCGGCGAGCTCTGTCAGCGGCGCAGGGCGCGTGACCGCGCAGCGTATCCCGGACGCCACACAGCGACTGTGGATAGCTCCGTGGGTCGACACCGACGACAACTTTCATCAGCCCGCCGTCGTGGAGTTTGTGAAAAACAAATCTCACTGGGATGAGGGGTTCCGCGTTATTGGGGAGGGGGATGAATGATGAAACCACCCCGCCGTAACCCTTCCCGCCGCGATCCCCTGGACGGGCAGGGCTGGTATGCCACTGGCTGCAGTACCGGTGAGTTGCCGGTACTGACAAACCCGGTTTCCGGCAGCGCACACGACCGCATGTATGCCAGGCCTGACAGCCTGCGGGCACAGCGTCTGGAGCTGATAGGTGATATCGCTGCCCGCCTGCGCCACCGTGAGAGGACTTAAAAATGTCTGAATTTTTAGAAAGCATGATGGATTTGCTGAAAAAGGGGGCTGAGAAGGATGGCTCCGCGACAGCGAAAGCCAACCTGCAGCAGGCTTGGGATTATCCCTCCCTGACAGCGGCCCTGCCGTGGCGTTATTACGATGACGCCAACGACATGTTTATCAATTCCGGCACCGCCGGGTTTATTGTTGAAGCCGCCCCTCTGCCGGGGGCGAACGAGCAGGTGGTGGCCGCGCTGGATGACATGCTGCGCAAGAAGCTGCCGCGCAAAACGCCGGTGACCGTCCTCATGGTTGCCAGCAAATGTGTGGGTGAACGTATCGCGCGCGGCGTCAGTACCGACATGTGGAAAGGTCCGATGGCCGCGCATCTCAACAGTATTACCCGCGCGTTCTGGGAAAAGTCAGCACTCGAGGGAATGGCCAACAAACGGGAATATCCCCTCTATCTGCGTAATTACCGGGTCTTTATTGTGTACGGCCGCAAGGCTCGTAACTTCACCCCAAAACTGCTTGATGAACTCAAGCAGATCCGTAACACCATCCGCGTGTCACTGAACGCCGCGCGTATCGACTCGGTAAACACCACAGCAAACGACTTCCTCTCGCTCATGCGTGAACTCGTTAACTACCGCTCCGGACAGGTCATGCCTGCCGGTGATGAGTGGAACACCGAGGAGGAGATGAACCGGCAGGTGGTCGATCAGGGTATCGATATTAGGGTTCGCCCGTCACATGTCAGACTGTCGCTGCCTGACACCATCATTGAAAAGCAGATGCGGGATAACGCCGGTAACGCAACGGAAGTCCGGCAGACCCGCGTGGCGGCCTCATCGTGTCGCGTGGTGAACATGCAGCTGACCAAAAACCCGACGCGGTTTGCGCTCTGGCAGGGCGCTGACAACCTTCAGAACCTGCGCTTTCCTGACCTCGGCATTCCCTGTCCCTTCATGCTGACCTGGACCGTTGAGCTGGAAGAGCAGGCCCGGAGTCAGGGCGAGGCGCTGCGCAAGAACATGGATCTGAGCAAAAAAGCAAATTCGGCCTACGCCATACTGTTTCCGGGGGTGAAAAAACAGGCGGAAGAATGGCGAAAAATGCAGGAGGAGCTGGGGAGCAATGAGGTGGCGATGTGCCGGTATTACTTCAACCTCACCCTGTTCACGCCGGATAATGATGAAGATGCGCTGTCCTGCGAGCTGGCCGCCATTAACGTCTTCCGTAAAAACGAGCTGGAGCTGACCACTATCCAGTATCAGCAGATGCGTAACTGGCTGGCCTCCATGCCGTTCATGATGCAGGAAGGGATGTGGGAAGATCTGAAAGCGACCGGTGCCACACTGCGCGCCAAGAGCTGGAATGCCGTCAACCTGATGCCGGTGGTGGGTGAGCGTCACCTGTCACGGCGCGGTATGCCGCTGCCGACCTACCGCAATCAGACTGCCTTCTTCGACATGTTTGATGAAACCAACGGCAGTACCAACTTCAACATCGCCATCACCGGCACCTCCGGGGCAGGAAAGTCCTTCCTCACGCAGGGGATCCTGCGCGACGTCCTGAATGCCGGCGGGTACGCCTGGGTCATCGACATGGGTGACAGTTACAAGAACTACTGTAAGCAGGCCGGAGGCGTCTATCTCGACGGTTCCGATCTGCGCTTCAACCCGTTTGCCAACATACGTGATATTAAAGTCTCGGCAGAGGGCGTGGTCCGGCTTCTCACCGTACTGGCCAGCCCGACAGACCCGCTGGACGCGGTTTGTGAAGCTATCCTGCAGAATGCGGTGACATGGGCATGGGAGAGTAAAGGGAACAAGGCACGCATTGATGATGTCCATGCCTATCTCACCAGTCAGGAGGTCAACGACGCGTTTCAGGACCGGCCAACGATTGTTGCCCGTCTCGCCGAGCTGGCTCTGTTGCTGGAAGCCTACTGCACCACCGGGTCTTACGGGGAATACTTCAACGCGGATCAGCCGACGCTCGATGGCGATACCCGCTTCGCGGTGCTGGAGCTGCTGAGTCTGGAAAACAAACCGAAGCTGCTCAGCGCCATCCTGTTCTCGCTCATTCTGGCGATTCAGGAAAAGATGTACCACAGCCCGCGTAACCTCAAGAAAGTGGCCATCATCGATGAAGCCTGGCGACTGCTCAGTGGCTCTAACCCGCATGCCGCAAAATTCATCGAGACCGGCTACCGCACCGTGCGTCGTCACCGTGGTGGCTTCATCACCATCACCCAGGGCATCAAGGACTTTACCGCGAGTAAAGAAGCCGAGGCTGCCTGGAACAACAGTTCCACCAAAATCACGCTGCTTCAGGATGCAAAAGCGTTCAAGCAGTACGTGGCCGAATATCCCGATCAGTTCTCTGAGATCGAAAAAGAGGTCATCAAATACTTTCAGCCGGCACTCGACACGGGCTACAGCTCGCTGCTGATCACGACCGGCGAGCGCAGTTCGTTCCATCGCCTGTTTGTCGACCCGGTCACGCGCGCCATGTTCAGTTCGCGCGGTGAGGACTTCGCGTTCATGCAGGAAGAGCAGAAAAAAGGGGCCAGTTCCGAAGAGGCAGCATACCGGCTGGCAGGTCTCAAATATGGTCAGGAACTGGCGGAGCTTGAAGAATGGGCGAAAGCAGCATGAGTGATAACAAACCTTATGACGCGGAGGTAGTGCGTGACGGTGTGACGCTGGCAGGCAGTATGGCGTCGCGCTGGCCGAAGCTGGTCGCGTGCGGCGCCGGCGCGCTGCTGATTGTGACCGGCATCGCCTGGGGCGTGGCCAGACTGGTAACTCCGCAGGTGGTGACGTTCGACATGAAGGGCACGATGGACATCTTCATCCAGCAGTCTGCGCAGCAGAAACTCGATGAGGTGCGGGCGAAAGCCCTGGTCAGTCGTTTCAACCAGGCCATGATCGACAGCCTGGCCGCGTGGCAGCAGAAGCATAACGCGGTGATTCTGGTGCAGCCGGCCGTGGTGAGTGTGCAGCCTGACATTACTACAGCAATCCGCAACGATATCGCAGCGCGGATGCAGTCTCCTGTCGGGGAGGTGAAATGAACCTGACCCGCTGTCTGGCCGTGATACTCCTGGCGGGCATCACGGCCGGTGCCGGGGCAAAAGACCTCGGTACCTGGGGGAATGTGTTTGAGCCGCAGGAGCAGGACATGCTGGTTTTTATCCAGAAGCGCCTGCAGTCGATGGAGCAGAGCGGTGAGCTGAACCAGCTGCGCAACGAGGCGGTTGAGCGCGTTAAGCGTAACGCCGTCAGGCCGCCGCCCGTTGCCGGCCTGACGCCTGCCGAAAAGTACCGCGCCTTCAGTTATGACCCCACCTTCACCGTCAACGAAACCATCACCGATATGCAGGGCAACATTATTGCCCGCAAGGGCGATCAGGTGAATCCGCTCGACCGGGTGCCTTACAGCCAGACGCTCTACTTTCTCGACGGCGACAACCGCGGGCAGGTGGCCTGGATGAAGCAGCAGCTGGCCGGCGCGACGGATTTCAAAATCATCCTGGTGAAGGGAAACATCAAAGAAACCAGCGATGCCCTGAACGAGCGCATCTACTTCGATCAGGCCGGCGTCCTGACAACGAAATTCGGTTTTGAGCACACCCCGGTGCGTATCACCCGTGATGAGCGGGTTCTGAAAGTCGAAGAAATTCCGGTAAACGGAGAACGAAAATGAGTGCAACAACCATGAGCCACAATGATCGCCCGGTGCGCGTCAGCGGCAATCAACTGAAAGAGATTTACCCCGAGCTTGATGGCTGGGCCAGTTCGCTGGTCACCAAAGCCTTTGTGGGGTGGCAGCGCGCCACCGGCGTGGTCGTTAAGGAGCCGGAGAGGCGCGATGAGCGGTTCACGGACTTTCTGATCAACGCTCTGCTCGATAAACAACGGGAGAGCCGCGCATGAAACCCATACTCATTGCCTTGCTGGTACTGCTGATGTTGGGTGTGGGCTTACCCGCATATGGAATACTGGTCTTTGACCATTCAGGACCGGTCATGATTGTCTGCTTTCTCCTCGCGCTGGGCATCATGAGTTACATGAGTCGCCAGCGCTCAGGAAAAGAAAAGGCCTGGTGCTACGGCACCCCTGTTGAAGAGTCGAAAAACGAGAAGCTGACCGATCTCAGCACGGCCGTTTATCTCTGGCAGGAAGGCGGACTCAGCACGATGATCCGGATGCTGGAAAGTCTGGAGCGCGCGCTTGATGAGGCCGGTTATGCACTGACGAGGGAGACCGGTCAGGTGCCCGGCATACTGGCGATGCGCTCCATACCCTTCGCAGACCGGCAGCAGATTGCCGCCGCCCTTGTCCGTGACCGGGAGCAATACTGGGCACCGAAGCAGACGGCGGAAATGGTGGAGGACGCTGTACGGCAGAGTCAGAAAACCGGCTACGGCGAGAGAATGCTGGAAGAGCTGCTCGAAAGCCTGCGCAAGCGAGGCTGGCGCTTACAGCGGCTTGCGACACCGGAAAAACCCACTGCGCCAATGTTCTGGCAGTTGATTCTGGACGTGGAGGCCGATGAAGGCGTCCCGTATGTGAGTATCTCCCGGGCGCTGGGCCGTATCGGCAGCACCTGGCGGGAAGACCGCTCACTCTTTTCGGTGGAGGAGCAGACGGTCACCGGCGGGTTTGAGCACAGTGGTATCGCCGGCAATGACACCTCACCCGTCCGGTGGTCCGCCACTACCCGGCTCTGTACAAAAGGCGCGGGCTTCTTCCCGCAGACCGGCATGATGGCGCTGCCCCCGGCGCTGCAGGAGATAAAGGACGCCGAGCCTGCTCCTGGACATTTTGTTGCCCGGATCATCGTCCAGGGTACAGCTCAGGATGACCGGGGCACTATGGCAAACCTGCTGCAGAAGGCGGTTTTCTGTATGAACTGCGGGAGCGCGGAGAACGTCGACGTGAACGGTGATGCGGGTTACGCATTCGCGGCCCACGTTCCTGAACCCATGTACAAAACAGCCTGAAAAGGTGGACCCATGCTTAAAGACCCTGAACGGAGCGGGGCACACAGATTGATCATCTCTTCCGTCAGACATAACGCTGATTCCGATGCCTGTCTGAAAGAGATCCTCGGCGAAAACCCGCTCTACAAAACCTCTGTAGTCATCCGTGCCGCCATTGTGGGGCTGCGCCGGATGGACAAGACTGCGCGTGAGCAGCTGATTATCGAAGCCGCGCCAAACGACTGATTTCCCCCTTTTACCCGCCCTCCCGCCGTCCGGTGGCCGTGGCATACCCCGCTGAGGCATAACATGAACCTTCCTGAATCTGTCGGGCCGGTGCCGGTTGTCCGCACACCTGACGGCTACTGGTGCCACCCCGCACTGACTGCATTTTACCGTGACCGGGACTGTGTCCCGCAGGATGAATATGACCACTGGCTGGCGGACAACGGCCTGGAGGACACGCTGGTCTGTCTGGATCCTGACGAAGACACGCCGGCGGCGCAGGCATATGCCCGCAATGCCGATATTTCATACTGGACGCCGCCCGTACCTGCAGGTGAGGGCTGGTTTACCGGCGCGATATTCGACGACGAGGATTACGGTCCCGCCTGTATCTGGCTGCGCCGGCGGGAGGTGCCATGCGACGCAGGCTGAGGGCGGTCTTCTTTCTGCTCGGTATTGTCCTGGCCGGTACGGCACTTCCCGTGTCGTCCGCCAGTAATGCCGGGGAAGGACGCTGGGTTAACCCCATCACGGACGTGTGCTGGAAGTGTCTGTTTCCCATGACACTCGGCAACATCAAACTGGCCTCCGGGCCACAGCCTGACACCAGTAACCCGTCCAGCCCGCTGCAGATATGCCCGGTCGGGGTGTTGTACCGCGTCGGGCTGGCCATTGGTTTCTGGGAGCCGATGGCCATGACGGACGTCACCCGCGAGCCGGGCGTGATGGTCAACATGGGCGGATTTAAAATCGATCTGGGGCGGACCGGGACCGGAACGGCCGGACAGAGCGACAGACCCGCTGCCGGCGCGTTCTACCATGTTCACTGGTACAAATACCCGCTGATATGGTGGCTGAATATCATCACCAGTATCGGCTGCCTGCAGACCGGGGATATGGATATCGCCTACCTCTCCGAGGTTGATCCCCTCTGGAATGACAGTACGCTCTCGATGCTGATTAACCCGGAGGCCGCGCTCTTCGGCAACCTGGTGGCACAGGCCGCCTGTTCGGCAGATGCCGCTGCCGCGTCCGCCGGCCTGCCGCTGTCGCCGCTGTTCTGGTGCGCCGGGGCGCAGGGGTCGATGTATCCCCTGACCGGTTATACCACCGGGGAATTTTCACCGCTGGAGACGTCAGTTCTGGTGACCGAGCGCATGGCGTTCAAAATGCACCGGGAAGGGCTGGTCTGGAACTCGATCGGTGCCAACAACGCCGTCTGTAACCAGTACCCGTCCCCCATTATTCCTAAAGAGCGCTGGCGCTATCAGATGGTGAACATGCTGCCGGAGGCGTCCAACTGCCACCCGTTCGGGGCCAGTACGCAACTCTGGGGCACGTCCCACAACTCTCCGTCGTCGAAGAAAAACTTCGGTTATCTCCTCTGGCGTAAACGTAACTGCGTCTTTCTCTGAGGTCTTCCATGAAAAATACTCTTTACCGGGCGCTGCTTGCCGGCAGCCTGGTGCTCTGCCATTGCGCCGCAGCCAGTGAGCAGGCTGACGTTTCCGCCCGTGACCGGGCGTGGATGAAACAGCAGCAGGATAATTTACAGGCTTTCAAAGACACGCTGTCCGGGCAGACGATGACGCTGCCGGCGCAGCAGCAGGATCTGATTTCACGTCTTCAGCAGGGGATCGCGGCAGAGCATCCTGACGGTGAGAAAAAGACCTTTCCGGCCATTTACTTTGTCAGCCTGGGGCTGCCGCGCGAAGGCCTGGTGCCGATGCTGAAGGATGCTAACCGCTTTAACATCCCGGCCACCCTGCGCGGGCTTCGCAACAATGATTTCCGCCAGACCGCGGCGGCCATGTTTGAGCTGGCCAAAGAGGACAAGGACATCGGCGTCCAGATAGATCCGACGCTCTACAGCGACTATCACATCACCGCTGTACCGGCGCTGGTCGTCACCTGTCCGGGGCATTACGACGTCATTCGCGGCAGTCTCCCGCTGCAGCAGGCGCTCGAGAAGGTGGCGTCTGACGGTGACTGTGCCGCCACGGCACGCCAGCTGCTGGAGGCCGCCCGATGAAACCGGTCATTTTTCTTCTGGCGCTGCTTGCCAGTGGCCTGGTCCGTGCGGATGCGAATCAGGATGCATGGAGTGCCGGCGCCGGCTTTGGTAAGGGACAGGCCTCACAGGGCACCTCGTCCCTGAAAAACCCCGGCACCGTGCAGGGCAGCATTCCGGGCTATACCGCCAGCCCGCCCGAAACGGGGTACTACGGCGGCGTGTCAGGCGGCGACGGTGGCCTGAGCAGTAAAGGCCAGCAGGCGCTGCAGAACAGCGGGGCGGGGCAGGCCGTTATCGATGCCGGCACGAAAAATCCGCTGCCGGTGATTGACCCTAAAGCCCCCTTCATCACCGCCGGCAAGAGCGCGGAGGGCGCTGCTGACAATATCGTCAACGGCACCGGTAATCCGCAGCAGTGTCAGCCGGGAACCGTCACGAAATCCGTGTTCGACAAATACACCTGCGAGCGGGACGTGTGGGTTAACCAGAGCTGTAAACGCAGCGCGACCGTTGAGGTGGATGGCAGCGGCACCACCTGGGAAACAAAAACGGTGGAGTACGAAATGAGTCAGCAGCCGGTGCAGGAGATCAACGGCATGAACATCGCCACCATTGTGCCGACCGTCAGTGGCGAGATTGTCCGCGCCACATACACCTGGTCAGACCGGTTAGGGAACAAGCCGCGCTTTTACATGACCATTTATGTCCTCGGGGCGGAAATCCCCTGGCACAACAAGGGCAGCGCGCAGGATGTGGCGTTCACACCGGTTCCTGCCACGCTGACGGCCGGCGTGGCATTCACCTCAAAACATCAGCACAGCATCCACTCCGGGTCAGGCAGCCAGACCTTCAAGAACCGGCATGTGCAGCTGAAAATTTCCCTGGTCATTCGGGTGAAAAAAACCAGCAGCGTACCGAAAGTGGTCTGGCGTGAAACCTGCGGCTTCGACAAGAACGGTGCCGTGCCGGTTTCCAGCGTCTGCATCGTGCCCGGCGGTAACCGCCCCGTGGTAATCGACGGCGAGACGCAGCAGGTTTACAGCGACTGCTGGGAGTATGAAGACCAGTACCTGCAGAAAACCGGCTCAAACGGCACCTGCGCTTCGCTGATGAATAACCCCGCCTGCACCGTCACAGGAACGCAGTGCCAGACCGGCACCGGCGCTTACTGTGAGCATGAGGTGGTGAACTACGAGTGCCAGCGCAACTTCTCCTCCACCGGGCTTATCTGCGGCGGGACGTATTTCTGCCAGTCCGGGAACTGCAGTGACACCGATGGCGCGGGTGACAGCGGATTTGATACCGCCGTGGCGAAACTGGCCGGTCTCGCCTCAGCCGCCGCCGATGTGAAGGACGATCAGATAAATGTCAAAGCCTTCACCGGTAAGGCGATGAGCTGTCGTAAGGCGTTTGCGGGCTTCTCCAACTGCTGTAAGGACAGCGGCTGGGGACAGGATGCGGGGCTGTCTGCCTGTAATGACGATGAGCTGGCGCTGGGCAAAGCAAAAGCGAAGAAAATCACCGTCAGCGTGGGCGAACGCTGTGACCATGAAGTCCTCGGTCAGTGCGTGCAGAAAAGCAAAGTGTACTGCGTGTTTGACGGCAAGCTGGCGCGCATCATTCAGGAGCAGGGACGACGCGATCAGCTGGGTGTCGGTTTCGGCAGCGGCAGCAGCCCCAACTGCGGCGGCATCACCGTTCCCCAGCTGCAGGGCATCGATTTTGACCGTATCAACTTCGCTGACTTCTACGAGGACCTGATGGCTAACCAGAAAGTCCCCAACTCGTCGGTGATGGTGCAGCAGGTGAAAGACCGCATCGCCGCACAGGTGAAACAGACAGGAGGCACAAAATGATGCGCCGCTGTATTTCCCTGTTGCTGATGCTGATGGTACTCCCGGCATTCGCCGAAGAGATTGTCATGCCGGCAGCGCCGTTCACGGGCTGGTCCTGGTACAACGAGCCGAAAAAAGCCCCAGCGCCGCCGCCTGTTCAGCCCCAGCCTCAGAAGCCGCGCGTGCCGGACCTGAGCAAAATGACGGCGCAGGAGCAGGCGAAGGTGCTGCGTCAGTACACAATGGAGGCGCTTAACCGCGCCATCCTGTACCCGACGCGGGAGAACACTGCCACGTACCTCAAGTGGCAGAAGTTCTGGACCGACCGCAGCAGCATGTTCAGTCAGTCGTTTGCCGCCGCGCAGCTGACGCACCCGGAGCTGGACTACAACCTGGAGTACCCGCACTACAACAGCATGGCACCGCTGGTACAGTCCCGCGATCAGGAGCAGCGTCAGGAGGCGATTGCGAAGATGGGGCAGCAGTACGGGCTGTTTTACTTCTACCGGGGCAGTGACCCGATCGATGCGCAGATGGCCGGTGTGGTGGCCGATTTTGCGAAGATTAACCATCTGTCCCTTATTCCGGTCTCGGTTGACGGGCAGGTGGCACCGTCGCTTCCGGACAGTCGCCCGGACAACGGGCAGATACAGGCCATGCGCATCTCGCACTTCCCGGCACTGTTTCTGGTTGACCCGCGCAGCCGCAACTTCCAGCCGCTGGTTTACGGCTTCATGACCCAGGATGACCTGGCGAAGCGCTTCCTGAATGTGTCCACCGGCTTTAAACCCAACTTCTGAGGAGTCTCCGTGAATAAAATCCGGATTGCCGGAAACGTGTTGTCGGGCCTTCAGGCGGTGTTTTTCTGCTTTATCACTGCCCCCGGCATCTTACTGCTGGCACTGGTGCTGTCCGTTCCGTCGCCGTCGGCGTTTTTCGTCAGCGCGGCGAGAACGTTCAGCGAGACAGTGCCCGTGACACCCGCACACCCTGTCAGCCATGACTGCGCGGTGGTGCCGCTGGACGACCCGTGGCAGCGACCGTGTCTGCAGCCCGCCACGCCTGAGTCAGATTTCATCCTGGAGGGCGATCGGTTCCTGGTGAAATTTTACCTGCTTATCGCGCTACTGAATTTTCCCGTGTGGTGCCTGTTAAACATGCCTTCATCTGTTAACCGGCGTGAAGGTCACTGACCCTTTCTTCTGAGGATTACCCATGAGTACATACCGCGCTGCCCGGAGCCTGCACGCCTGCTGGCGAGCTGCCTGGTTCAGTTTAGTCACCGCGCCGTCACTGGTTCTGTTCTTCCTCTTTATGCTGCTTACGTTCAATAACTCTGTTACCGGTACGTTTCTGGATGCCGCCCGCGATATGGTGGTGGACGCCCCGCCCGGAAAAATATGGGACTGTGCGCCGCCCCTCAGCGCGCCCGTTGAAAAGGTTATGCCCCCGGAAAACAGTAATCCGGCGGTTCCGCCAGCGTTCAGGTGTGAGCGCGCGGCCGTTGATGCCATTGCCTGGCAGAAAAATGTGGATCATCTGATACGCAATTTGTATGTGACCGTTGCGTTTGCCGGCGCTTTTTTCTGGTGGCTTTTCGGCAGTAAGCCTGGCGTTCCGGAGGCCGCTGAGTGGGCAGGCCGGAAGGTGAAATCATTGCGTAAGACTTTGCAGGAGAAGGAATAGCACCATGAAACCATTGTCCCTGTCTGACATTGTCGTCATTTTCTTTGCCGGCATCATGTTCAAGTGCCTCAGCGATATTTACGGAGCGTATCCCTGGCTTACCCAGTTAATGTGCCTGTGGGGAGGCTATCTCCTGATGGCGCTCTCCGCGCTGCTTCTGGCCTGTAACCGGTGGTGGTACTGGCGACACCGCCATGACGTTATCCCGGAGGTGCAGGATGAAAAGTAATGCCCTGACCGCGCTTTTACTGCTGTTTCCCCTGCTGGCCAGCGCCGGTGCGCGGGATGAAATTGCCGCCCTCGATGCGGCGAAAATCACACAGCAGCAACCCGCGACAGAGACGCCGGCAAAACCGTCCGACCCGCAGAGCCTGATGCAACTGCCTGACGGTCGTCGCGTCAACATGGCGGATTACGCGGTTGTTGTCTTTATGCAGGCGCACTGCCAGTACAGCGCGAAGTTTGACCCTGACCTGAAGCACTGGGCTGACCAGCACAATATCCGGGTGTATCCCTACACGCTGGATGGTGGTGGCGATGCGTCGTTTCCGGTGCCGCTGATCCCCCGCAAGAGCGATCCGGCATCGCCCCTGGCGGACGAAATCATGACGTTCTTTGGTAACGGGCTGCCCATTGCCACGCCGACCGCGTTCATGGTTAACGTCCACACCCTGCGGGCCTACCCGCTGACGCAGGGGGTAATGGATATCACCTCGCTGGAAAGCCGCTACGCCAGCCTGATTCAGGCTGATATGGACCAGATTGATCCACAGTCACTTCCCCCGCTGCCAGCAAACGCGCAGGTAACGCCTCAGTAATACACACGGAAAAAAGAATGACTACAACACCGTATGCTTCACCGCGTACCGGTTGCGCATGCCTGCAGGACAGCAGGGCGTTTCCGGTCGACGATCCACGCGATGCCCGATTTACGGATGCTCAGCAACTGAAGGAGTGCGCGTAATGAACAGGCTCAGAACAGGGTTAATTGCTGTTATGAAGATCATGATGAGCGACGAGCCGGGAAAAGCCGCCACAGAGAAAGCCTTCTGGCAACTGCTGAGTGCGGCGATTTTTCTGCTTGTCGTGCATGTCGTTTACCTGCGATGCACCGGCCTCACACTGGAAACGCTGATGTCACTGCGCCCGGATGTGACGCGCGGCGAGCAGTTTACGCTTTCCATTCTCATTCACTACCCGGACTACATGGTGCTGTCGTTTCTGGTCGGGGTTCTGGTGCTGCTCTGCCTCAGCGTCCTGGTGATGGCGGCCAGAGAATTCGCCGGCGTGCTTCACCGCCGTCTCACACGTCAGCCCGCTGTGCAGGAGAATATCCATGATTAAGCCTCTCCTGACGGCAGCAGCCGTCTTCCTGACCGGCATGGTCATCACACCCGCACAGGCTGACGTGAACGGCGATCTCAATGGTTTCTTTGGCAGCCTCGGCTACAGCGGCAACGTCACCCAGGCGCAGGCATGGCAGGGGCAGGCCGCCGGGTACTTCACCGGCGGGTCGGTTTACCTGCGTAACCCGGTCAAGAACGTCCAGCTTATCTCGATGCAGGTACCGTCCCTGAACGCCGGCTGCGGCGGTATCGATGCCTATCTCGGCTCCTTCTCCATGATCAGCGGTGAAGAAATTCAGCGTTTCGTTAAGCAAATCATGAGTAACGCCCAGGGCTACGCCTTCGATCTCGCGCTGCAGACGATGGTGCCGGAGCTGAAGCAGGCGAAGGACTTCCTGCAGAAGCTGGCCAACGACGTCAACTCCATGAACATGAGTTCGTGTCAGGCCGCGCAGGGCATTATCGGCGGTCTGTGGCCGGTCACCCAGGTCTCCCAGCAGAAAATCTGTCAGGACATCGCCGGCGAAAGCAACATGTTCGCGGACTGGGCAGCCTCCCGTCAGGGATGCACTGTGGGCGGCAAGAGTGACAGTGTGACAAGCCGTGCCAGCGACAAGGACAAGGATCAGGTCCTGAAAAACAAAAACCTTATCTGGGATGCGCTCAGCCGCAACCGGCTTTTTGACAACAACCGCCAGCTGAAAGAACTGGTCATGAGCGCTGTCGGCTCCATCATCTTCAACAAGGAAGGGCAGGTGACCATCCTGACGCCGCTGGTTGATAACCGCGATCTGGTCAAGGTGCTGATGCGGGGCGGCACCGCGAAGGTGTATGGCTGCGACGAAGAGTCGGTATGCCTGACGCCGGTGGTGGTGAGCATCAACGTTCAGGAGCAGAACGGGCTGGTCACGCTGGTGAAAAACCTGATGCTCTCAATGCAGTCGAAACTGGTCAATGACACCCCGCTGTCGGATCAGGAAAAGGGGTTCGTGAACACCACCTCCGTGCCGGTGCTGAAGTATCTCACCAACGCCCAGAGTATGGGGCAGAGCGCGACGTATCTGCTGCAGGTCAGTGACTTCATTGCCCAGGACCTGATGATTCAGTACCTCCAGGAGCTGGTCAAGCAGGCCTCGCTCTCGATGGCCGGGAAAAACTGGCCGGAAGAAGCGGCCTCAAAACTGCGCGACAACGTACTCCATGCTCAGGGACTTCTGGCTGACATGAAACTCCAGTCAGCAGCTGACCAGAATGCGCTGGACGGCATCGACCGCAACATGCAGTACCTGCAGCAGCAGGTCTCAACCATCGTTTCCGGCTCATACCAGAGCAACTACAAGTGGGGGAACCCCTGATGCTTGAAATCTATACAATCTACGGTGGCGGGATGTGGAAGTCTGCGTTTGACGCGGTCGTCGGCATCCTCGGCACCGGGACGTGGAGCACCCTGCTGCGTATCGCAGGCACTTTCTCGGTGCTCGGCGTACTGGCAACGTTTACCAAAAGCCGTAACCCGATGGTGTTCGTGCAGTGGCTGGCGATATTCATGCTGATCACCTCTGTGCTGCTTGTGCCGAAACGCTCGGTTCAGATTATTGATATCACCGATCCGGCGGCCGTGTGGGTGACGGATAATGTGCCGGTGGGGCTGGCCGGCATTGCCTCCGTGACAACCGGGATCGGGTATCGGGTTGCGCAGCTTTACGATTACATGATGGCGCGCCCGGACTCGGTGACCTACACCAAAACCGGCATGCTGTTCGGATCCGGTATCGTGGCGGAAAGCAGTGACATTCAGACGCAGAACCCGGAGTTGGCGCAGATGCTGCCTGACTACGTGGAAAACTGCGTCATCGGCGATATCCTGCTGAACCACAAATACACCGTGAACCAGCTGCTGAACACCACCGATCCGCTGGGGCTTATTACCAGTAACCCCAGCCCGCTGCGGGGAATTTTCAAAACAACGTCGACGAACCGCGAGTTTCTGACCTGTCAGCAGGCCGCGTCGCAGATCCAGACGCTCGCAGGCCAGGACAGTCAGCTGACCAGTCCGACCTTCTCCATGCTCACGCAGCGCATCTTCGGAAACCGGATGAACGGGTCGGTGATGCTGGCCAACGCGATGAATGAAAGTTACGGCTTCTTCTACGCTGGCGGGATGAGTGCAGCGCAGATCATGAAAAACAACGTGACCAACAGCGCCATCCGTCAGGGCATCCGCGGCTTTGCGGCCCGCTCATCGGACACCGCGAACCTGCTGAATCTGGCCACCGAAAGTGCGGCCACCAAGCAGCGCCTCAGCTGGGCGGCAGGGAGCACACTGGCCACGCGGCAGTTACCGTTCCTGCAGTCGCTCATGATGCTGATCCTGGTCTGCCTGTTCCCGCTGGTCATCGCGCTGGCAGCGGCAAACCACAGTCTCTTCGGGCTGAACACCCTGAAGCTGTATATCGGCGGGTTTCTGTACTTCCAGATGTGGCCGGTGATGTTCGCCATCCTTAACTACGCCGCGACATTCTGGCTGCAGACAAAAACAGGGGGAACCCCCCTGGTGCTGTCCAACCGGGATGCGGTCGCGCTCCAGCACTCCGATGTCGCCAACCTGGCCGGGTACTGCGCGATGTCGATTCCGGTGCTGTCGTTTTTCCTGACCAAAGGGGCGGCGGCAATGGGATCGCAGCTGGCAGGCAGCGTGATGAGCTCGATGGCGTTTGGCTCTGCCAGCGTGGCCTCCACCACGGCAGACGGCAACTGGTCGTTCAATAACATGTCGATGGACAACCTGAACCAGAACAAGATGGACACCAATATGGTGCAGCGTCAGGGACAGCAGACCTGGCAGGCAGATAACGGCTCAAGCCACACCCTGACTTCCAGTGGACAGAATGTGATCGACGGCTCCGGTGCCATGTCCAACCTGCCGGTGAACATGCGTCTCAGCCAGCTGGCCAGCTCCGGCTTCCAGGAGCAGGCGCGCATGTCGCAGGTGCAGGCGCAGACGGCGCTCGATGGCTACAACCACAGCGTCACCAGTGGCTGGTCACAGCTGGAGCAGGTGACTAAGCAGTCGGGCAGCACGGAAAGTCTCAGCAATGGCAGCGAAAACAGTCAGGCTGCGAATGTAACGCGTGGCGCGGGCATGATGATGTCAGCAGCGGAGAACTATGCGAAAGCTAAAAATATTTCAACTCAGCAAGCTTATAACGAGTTGATGGATATCAGTAATCAGGGAGTCGTTAATGCCGGTGCGAAAGCTTCAGCTAGCGCAGGATTCAACGTCGGCTTCGCAAAAGCAGGTGGAGAAGTTTATGGTGGGGGTGAATTACGGCACTCCACAGGTAGCTCAAGAGGAATTCAGGATAGCGGCCTGTCTTCTAGCGAACATCGCCATGATGAAAACAGCCAAGCTGTGCGTGACTTTAAACAGGGCATGGATATGGTGGCCAGCAGCCGTGTTAACGAGTCTGCAAGCCATTCCGAAAGTGCCGGCACCAGTAACGTTCAGCAGCTTGCTGCCACGCTTAACGATGCGCAAAGTCAGTACCATCAGTTCACGACCAGTTCGACAAACAGCAACGAATTCAGCCGCATGGCCACGCTTGCTCAGAACGAGAGTGCATCGCTTGATACCAACTACACGCAGGAATTTGTGGACTGGGCATCCAACCGCTATGGAGACAAGGCGCAGTCCATGCTTACCAGCGCCCCGACTGCGCGAGAGGCCGCGATGGAATTTGTTAACGAACGCCTCAAGCCTGAAATTATGGGCAACTATAAACAGGGGCGCAGCGATCTGCAGAGTGGCAATGAGCACGCCGCTTTCAGCGGAGAACATATCGTCCACACCGCAGGTGAACCGCAGCCACTTAACTCCACAATATCTTCACAGGGCGGACAGTATGAAGGCAGTACTTACAGCCCTGCATCTTCCGGCAGTCAGCACTATGCCGGAGAAAGCGGTACTCATTCTGTCAGCGGTGGTAATCATGCGGCAGGCAGCGGAACGGGTGGGCAGACACTACAGGGTGGCAGCCAGACCTATCGCAATGAAAGTGGCAGTGCTCCGTTAACAACCGAGCCGCAAACTGTAGGTTCTGAAATCAGCGGTTACGGGAATACTGAGCATCGCAGTGTGTCAGGTGTTACCACACCGGGCAGCCATGCACGCGCGAATGGTTCTGAAGAGCCGGTTACGAACAATTCTTCAGGCAGATTCAGTGAGTCAGGAA
>OHCO01000036.1_pt1 | contig 21052 bp, 18 predicted proteins | sample 1577601 | NCBI WGS metagenome assembly OHCO01 (sample SAMEA3879546, study PRJEB24766) | human gut metagenome | biome: human-associated habitat; feature: feces | place: USA | collected 1985/1987 | reverse complement strand
ATGTTAACATCGGCACCATCGGTCACGTTGACCACGGCAAGACCACTCTGACCGCCGCTATCACCAAGTATCTGGCTCTGCAGGGCGGTGCTGAGTACACCGATTACGCTTCCATCGATAAGGCTCCCGAAGAGCGCGAGCGTGGTATTACCATCAACACCGCTCACGTCGAGTACGAGACCGCCAAGCGTCACTATGCGCACGTTGACTGCCCGGGCCACGCCGACTATATCAAGAACATGATCACCGGTGCTGCCCAGATGGACGGCGCTATCCTGGTCATCGCCGCCTCCGACGGCCCCATGGCTCAGACTCGTGAGCACCTGCTGCTGGCCCGTCAGGTGAACGTGCCCTCCGTGCTGGTCTTCCTGAACAAGTGCGACCAGGTCGACGATGAGGAGCTGCTGGAGCTGGTGGAGATGGAAGTCCGCGAGCTGCTGGACTTCTACGGCTTCCCTGGCGACGAGACCCCCATCATCCGCGGCAGCGCTCTGAACGCTCTGGTTTCCGAGTCCACCGATCCCAACGCTCCCGAGTATGCCTGCATCAAGGAGCTGATGGACGCTGTTGACGAGTGGATCCCCACCCCCGACCGCAAGGAGGACATGCCCTTCCTGATGCCCGTCGAGGACGTGTTCACCATCTCCGGCCGTGGTACCGTTGCTACCGGCCGTGTGGAGCGTGGTAAGCTGAACCTGAACGAGAAGGTCGAGATCGTCGGTCTGTCCGATGAGAAGCGCGAGACCACCGTTACCGGTATCGAGATGTTCCACAAGCTGCTGGACTACGCTGAAGCCGGCGATAACATCGGTGCTCTGCTGCGTGGCGTTGCCAAGACCGAGATCGAGCGCGGCCAGGTCCTGTCCAAGCCCGGTTCCATTCATCCCCACACCAAGTTCGTTGGCCAGGTCTACGTTCTGACCAAGGACGAGGGCGGCCGTCACACCCCCTTCTTCAATAACTATCGTCCCCAGTTCTACTTCCGTACCACCGACGTGACCGGCGTCATCACCCTGCCCGAGGGCACCGAGATGTGCATGCCCGGCGATAACGTCGACATGAAGGTCGAGCTGATCACCCCCATCGCTATCGAGAACGGTCTGCGTTTCGCTATCCGTGAGGGTGGCCGTACCGTGGGTTCCGGCGTCGTCATCGAGATCGACGAGTAATCTGACCCCACAGGGACAAAGCCAATTAAAAAGAGGAAGCCGAAAGGCTTCCTCTTTTTTGCCAATGTTCGAAAACAATTTGTATAATTCTGACGAGATATGTCAAAATGTATTCTGATTTGCGCTCTATACCGCGGGATATGCCAGTCCGTGCTGGAAGCCGCCCTTCCCGGTGGCCACAACGTCCCCGCCGATAAGCGTATCACCGCACAGGTATAGGTTGGCCTGCACGCCCCCGTCCATTCCGGGATAGTTGGTGATGCGGAATGTGTAGCGCCGTATCGGCTGTCCCGCAAAGTCTGCAAAGGGGAGGCCCTGTTCGGTCTGCATGGCGGCGTAGTCGCCCCAGGTGTCGCCCAGGGTCTGGGGAAGCTGAAGGTCCAGCGTCTCGATCGGATCAGGCTCCACCTGCCAGCCCAACTGCTGTAAATAGTCTGCCATTTCTGCGGTGTCGGCAAGTGTAATGGTATTTTCCTTGTCAGAGAAGCACCCGGCTAACACCACGGTTACGGCAGCGATCACCATAAACGACACCGCCATAACGGCAATGCGCCGTTTGGATATATGTAATATCATCATATTCATCACCTCATAATTACCTATTTTCAATCTGATGAGAATATGCTATCATAGGGTAAAAATCCGAAAGGAGGCGGCCTATGGAGCGTCTCGACAAGCTGCTGGCGGGCACTGGGAAATGGTCCCGCCGGGAGGTGAAAGCGTTGGTACGGCAGGGCCTGGTGCGTGTTGACGGCCGGCTGGCCGCCTCCGCCGAGGACAAGCTGGACCCGGCCGCGGCCATCATCACCGTAGCCGGCGAGACCATCTCCCTCTGCCGCTTTACCTATGTTATGCTGCACAAGCCCGCCGGCGTCCTCACCGCCACCGAGGACAGAAAGCAGCCCACGGTTCTGGACCTTCTGCCGCCGGAGCTGCGCCGTATCGGCCTTGCTCCGGTGGGGCGGCTGGACAAGGACACGGAGGGCTTGCTGCTGCTGACCAACGACGGAGAACTGGCCCACCGGCTGCTGAGTCCTAAATACCACGTGGAAAAACGCTACCTCGCCCGGGGGGACGGTGAGCTCTCAGCGGCAGATACGGAGGCATTTGCCCGCGGGATGACGCTGGGGGACGGGCTGGAATGCCTGCCCGCCGGGCTGGAGCTCCTGCCCGGTCATGCGTGTATCGTGACGCTGCGGGAGGGGAAATTCCACCAAGTCAAGCGGATGCTGGCAGCCCGCGGCGCGCCGGTGCTGTATCTGAAGCGGCTGTCCATGGGGCCGCTGACATTGGATGACTCCTTGGCTGCCGGAGCGTACCGTTTGCTGCGCGCAGAGGAGATATCAGCGCTATACCGTGTATGTGACCTGTGATTTTTTTGACATAACCGCAAAAAACGCGACAAGTTTTTTGTGGAAAAGAGAAAAAAACGCTTGCAAAATCGTGATTATGACGATATAATAGGAGCAACGACTGAGCAGATTGCACAAAGTACCGTCGCGGGATTTGCGGGAGGATCACGTTATGTCCGGCAGAATTTTTCAGAACTCTGTACTCCAATTCAAAGAGACCACCGACCGTACCATCGGCGTGATCGATGCCGAGGGCACCGTTATCGCTTGCAGTGAGCTGACGGCCATTGGCAAGCGATGGAGCAAATATGTGGAGCCTATCGTTTCGGCGGACGGCACCTGCGTGGCGCTGGAGGGCAAGTGCTTCAAGGCGCTGCCCAGCTGGGGCAACACCTTTGACTATGCCGTGTTCGCCACCGGCGATGACAGCATGAGCCGCACGGTGTGCTCTATGGCCGCCGTGGCGCTGAACGCCGCCAAAAACTACTATGAGGAGAAGCACGACAAGGGCTCCTTCATCAAGAACATCATTTCCGATAACATCCTCATCAGTGACATCTATATGCGGGCCAAGGAGCTGCACGTGGATGCCGAGGTGGCCCGCGGCGTGTTCGTGGTGCGCCCGGTGGACGATCGGCTGGACACCGTGCCCGTGGATGTGGTGCAGGGCTTGTTCCCCGACCGGCAGAACGACTTTGTACTGAGCGTAGGTGAGCACGACGTGGCGCTGATCCACCAGATGGGGGAGGATGCCACCGCCAAGGATATGGAGGAGGTGGCTCTCCGCATCGAGGAGGCCCTGCGCGCCGATGGAGAGAGCCGCGTGTTCGTGGGCATCGGCACCCTGGCCCTGCATCTGCGTGACCTGGCCAAGAGCTACAAAGAGGCCCAAATCGCCATCGAGGTCGGCAAGGTGTTCGATACGGAGCGCTACGTCATCAACTACGAAAATCTGGGTATTGGCCGGCTGATCTATCAGCTGCCCACCACCCTGTGCGAGATGTTCCTGCAGGAGGTGTTCAAGAAGAACCCCATCGATGCACTGGACCAAGAGACGCTGTTCACCATCTACAAGTTCTTTGAGAACAACCTGAACGTATCCGAGACGGCGCGTAAGCTGTTTGTCCACCGGAACACGCTGGTCTATCGTCTGGAGAAAATCAAGAAGCTGACCGGCCTGGATCTGCGGGAGTTCGATGACGCCATCACCTTCAAGGTCGCCCTGATGGTCAAGAAGTATCTGACCAGCCGCGGCATCGACGCATAAGTACATATACAGAAAAAAGAGCGCCCTGTGGGGCGCTCTTTTTGCGCGATGCCGCAAAAGCTTCCTTTTTTAGGAACTTTTGGGGTGGGAGGACCGTCTAAAGAACAAGCAATGCGCGGCGGGGCAAATTCAAAATATTTTCATATCTTTCCTGTTGCCATTTTGTAACTATTTATATATAATGGTATTTGTGGTCGTATTTGGCCACAATATGTTGCATTTTGACGGACAGGAGCGCTGCTATGATTCGTTTGATAGACGCAGAGAAGGTATACGACAACGGGACGCGCGCGTTAAAGGGCGTTTCCTTTACCGTGGACGACGGAGAATTCGTCTTTCTGGTGGGGCCCTCCGGCTCCGGTAAGTCCACCATCATCAAGCTGATGACCGGTGAGGTGGTGCCCACCGCCGGCCGCGTGATGGTCAACGGCTTTTCCATGAGCCGCATCGCTGAAAAACAGATCCCCTATATGCGCCGGACGATCGGCGTGATCTTCCAGGACTTCCGCCTGATCGGCAATAAGACCGTGCGGGACAACCTGGCGCTGGCCATGCGGGCGGTGGGGGCGTCTCCGCGGGAGCTGAAGAACCGCATTCCCTATGTGCTGGAGCTGGTAGGGCTGGCGGACAAGGAGAACAGCTATCCCGACCAGCTTTCCGGCGGTGAGCAGCAGCGTGTGGCCATTGCCCGGGCGTTGGTGAATAACCCCAGCACCATCGTGGCGGACGAGCCCACCGGCAACCTGGATCCGGGCCGGTCACTGGAGATCATGACGCTGCTGGAGCGCATCAACGCCCTGGGGACCACGGTGATCGTGGTGACCCACGAGAGGGGCCTGGTCAACCACTTCAACAAGCGGATCATCCTGCTGAACGACGGGCAGGTCATCGGCGACGGCCTGGGCAGCTACGAGGTGTGATATGAAGCACGATTTTAAATTTTTCGTCAAAGAAGGCGCGGGCAATATGTTCTCCCACGGGTTCATGTCCTTCGCCGCCATCGGCGTTACCGTGGCGTGCCTGCTCATTATGGGCACATTCACACTGGTGGCCTACAATGCCAACGAAAACCTGGCGGACCTACAGCAGGAGAACGCCATCGTGGCCTTCGTGGACGAGACGCTGGAGGAGAGCGAGGCCCGGGCCCTGCAAACGCAGATCGAGAGCACGGAGAACGTGGCTGATTGTACCTTCGTCTCACGGACGGAGGCCCGGGACGCCTACGTGGAGAAGTACGATGACGGCGGTGTGTACGGCGACCTGGACGCCACGGTGTTCCGCCATCGGTTTGTGATACACGTCACGGATCCGAACCGAATCATGGAGACAAAGACCGCAGTGGACAATATCCCCGGCATTGCCAAGGCCCGCGCTGACGAGGCTGTGGCCAACGGCTTTACCACAGTCCGCAACGTGGCCGGCGTCATCTCTGTCGCGCTGATCGCCATACTGCTGCTGGTGTCGGTGTTCATCATCAGCAACACCATCAAGCTGACGACATTCGACCGGCGGGACGAGATCGCCATCATGAAAATGGTGGGTGCCACCAACGGGTTCATCCGCTGGCCCTTTGTGTATGAGGGGCTGCTGCTGGGCCTGTTCAGCGCGGTGATCGCCTTTGGCCTGCAATGGGGGCTGTATGCCGCCGTGGCGCAGGGCATTGCCAACTCTGACAGCTTGCAGATACTGAACGTGGTGCCGTTTACAAGAATATGGCAGTTTGTGGCCCTGGTGTTCCTGGGCACGGGTATTCTGGTAGGTGTGGGCGGCAGCCTGACCGCCATACGCCGGTTCCTCCGGGTATAAAGAAAGGAGCGCTTACATGAAGAAGCCGAAACGTATTCTGTGCGCCGTGCTGGCACTGCTGATGCTGCTGGGCGCGGCTGCTGCCGTGTCTGTCCGACCGGCTTATGCAGCCAAGACCGAGGCTGAGCTGGAGGAGGAGCAGCGCAAGGCGGCACAGGTGGCCGCATTGGAACAGAAAAAGAAGGAGCAGCAGGAAAAGCTGAAGGAACTGGAGAAGCAGATCGCCGAGGCCAAGGCCAAGAAGAACAACGTGATGGCCACCAAGAATTTGCTGGACCAGCGGAACCAGCTGCTGCTGGAGCAGATCGACGATACCCAGAATCAGATCAACGACGCCGCGGCGCAGATCGCCCGGTATGAGCTGCTGGAGGAGGAGCAGTACACACTGTTCTGCCAGCAGGTCCGTGAGGAGGAAGAACGCGGCAGCCTGAGCTATCTGTCGGTGCTGTTCAAGGCCACCAGCATGGCCGACCTGCTGAACCGCATGGAGTTCGTCAACGAGGTGGCGGAGTACAACAAGAGCATTATCTCCGCCCTGCAGGAGACGCGGGAGAACATCAAGGCCGAGAAGGCGGAGATGGAGGCCAAGGAGACCCAGCTGAGTGAGCAGCAGGACGAGCTGCAGGGCAAGCTGGACGAGACCACCAAGCTGATGAACGAGTATGCCGCCGACCAGAAAGCGTTGGAGCAGCTGCATGACGCGGAGGCAAAGGCGGCTGATGAGATCGACGCGCAGCTCGAGCAGCTGATCGCCGACTCCGACGTGGTGCCCAGCAACGAGGGCTTTATCTGGCCCGTCAGCACCAGTAAAAAGATCAGCTCGCCCGTCGGCTCCCGCGTGGCCCCCGGCGGCTTCGGCAGCACCAACCACAAGGGTGTGGATATCTGCAACGTGTCCTATACCAGCAGCGTATATGCCGTCAAGAGCGGTAAGGTGATCCTCACCAATACCAGCGGTTGGGGCGGCGGTTACGGCAACTATGTGGTCATTGACCACGGCGGCGGCCTGACCACCCTGTACGCCCATTTGAGCGTGGTGAAGGTGTCACAGGGCCAGACTGTCTCGCAGGGTACCGTGATCGGCGTCACCGGCAACACCGGCGCCTCCACCGGCCCGCATCTGCATTATGAGGTCCGCACCACCACCGTGGTCAACGGTGTGAGCAAGATCGTGTACCAGAACCCGCTGAACTATCTGGCGGGCTACATCAAAGCCTGGTAACTAATGACATATTGAAAATGCTGTTCCATAGAATGGAACAGCATTTTTTTTGCATACCGCCGGGGGAGAAGGGAAACCGCATGATCGTTTACATGACGCAGGGCCAAAAGACAGTGCTTTCCCGCATAACGGTGGAGGGTCTGCCACTCCATTATCTTTCTGTGGGGAGGGGCTATTTCGCCCGCCGCCGTGCGCTGCACTACCTGCGTCAGCTGTATGACTCCGGTGTCCGCCGCTGTATCTGCGCCGATGGCGACCTCCTGCCGCTGGCGAAGCAGGCAGACATAGCATCATACCCCGTCCTGCCGCTGCGCCTCGCCCTGCTGGGCAGTCTGCTGGATATTCTCTGCCCCGGCGGTCTGCAAAACGCCGCCGCGGTGCTGCGCTGCGGCCCCGGCGGAGAGGAGACGGCCCGGGCGGCGCTGACGGTGCTGGCCCGGCGGGCGCGGTATGTGCAGCTGGACATGGAGGACCCTGCGGCGCTGGCGGCGGAGCTGCTGTACCGCTGGGGGATCGCCGCCGGAGACGGGGGCCGGCGGGCGGCGCTGACGGTGGTGTGCGGCGATGTGCGGGAGGATACGGAGGGCCCGGCGATATATCTGACGGAGGACTGCGGGGCGCGGCAGACACCGGTATGGACATCGCCCCGGGCGGCGGCGCTGGCGGTGCCGGTGACGGAGCCTCTGGCCGCGGTGCTGACGGCGGCCGGAAAATGGCAGATATCCGACATTCATATCACAGACTTGCTTGACATACGCACGGAAAGTCACTATAATGCAACGTGACATATTGTTTATAGCCCTAAAAGGGTATCCTTATGGATAGAAAGGGAAGTGTGCAGCATGGCAAAGGAATTCAAAATGAGCCAGGCTCGGTATGACGAGCTGAAACAGGAACTGGATTACAGCAAGACCACCCGTGCCGACGAGGTGGCGGAGCTGATCAAGGAGGCCCGCGGCTTTGGCGACCTCAGCGAGAACAGCGAATATGACGAGGCGAAAAACGAGCAGGGCAAGCTCTACTCCCGCATTGCCGAGCTGGAGGACATTCTGCTCCATGCCGTGATCGTGGATGAGTCCGAGATGGACTCCGACAAGATATCCATCGGCTGTACCGTCACCGTCACCAATCTGGATATGCGAAAGCAGCTGCCCGCCTATAAGATCGTCGGCTCTCAGGAGGCCGACGTGATGAGCCGCGCCATCAGCGAGGACTCACCCTTTGGCAAGGCGCTGATGGGCCGCAAGGCGGGCGATGAAGTGACCGTGGAGGCGCCCAAGGGCGTGATCCACTACCGTATCGACAGTATTGAAAGATAAACACCGCCGGCAACGGCGGTACGGATAGACGAAGGAGGCTGCATTATGGCAGACGAGACCAACCGCAACGTGAACGAACAGCCCCAGGCCCAGGACATGGGCGAGCTGCTGCGCATCCGCCGCGACAAGCTGAAGGTGCTGCAGGACGAGGGACGCGATCCATTTACCATCACCAGGTTTGATGTGACCCACCACACACAGGATATCAAGGATAACTTTGACGCCATGGAGGGGCAGGCTGTGTCCGTGGCAGGCCGCCTGATGAGCAAGCGCGGTATGGGCAAGGTGTCCTTCTGCGACCTGCAGGACAAGACCGGCCGTATCCAGATCTACGCCCGTAAGGACGAGATGGACGAGGACAACTATAACCACTTTAAGAAGTACGATATCGGCGACATCGTGGGCGTCAAGGGCGAGGTGTTCCGCACCCAGCGGGGCGAGATGTCCGTCCGTGCACACGACATCACGCTGCTGAGCAAGTCCCTGCGGCCCCTGCCGGAGAAGTTCCACGGCCTGACCGACAAGGAGATCCGCTACCGCCAGCGGTATGTGGATCTGATCATGAACCCGGAGAGCAAGCGGAATTTCGAGATCCGCAGCCAGTTCGTGGCGTTCCTGCGCCGCTATCTGGACGGTCTGGGCTTTATGGAGGTGGAGACGCCCGTCCTCAGCCCCATCGCCGGCGGCGCCAACGCCCGGCCCTTTATCACCCACCACAACGCGCAGGATATCGATATGTATATGCGTATCGCCACCGAGCTGCACCTGAAACGGCTGATCGTGGGCGGCCTGGAGCGTGTGTACGAGGTGGGCCGTATCTTCCGCAACGAGGGCATGGACACCAAGCACAATCCCGAGTTCACTACCTGTGAGCTGTACCAGGCGTACACGAACCTGGACGGCATGATGGATATCCTGGAGGGCATCCTCACCGGTGCCGCCAAGGAGATCCTGGGTACCTACCATGTGCAGTGGCTGGGTCACGACATCGACCTGACCCCCTCCTGGCAGCGCGTCACCATGGCCGACGCGGTGAAGAACGTCACCGGCGCGGACTTCATGGCCTGCATCGGCGATGCCGACAAGGGCGTGGAGCTGGCCAAGAGCGTGGGCGTGGACATGGACGGCGTGGCCCACACCTGGGGCAACGCCCTGTATGAGACCTTTGACCAGAAGGTGGAGGAGACACTGATCCAGCCTACCTTTATCACCATGTACCCCGTGGAGGTCAGCCCGCTGGCCAAGCGCAGCCCCACTCAGCCCGAGCTGACAGAGCGCTACGAGATGTTCATCTGCGGCTGCGAGATGGGCAACGCCTTCTCCGAGCTGAACGACCCCATCGACCAGTACGAGCGCTTCAAGGCGCAGGCCGCCAAGCGCGCCAACGGCGACGAGGAGGCCGACATGATGGACGAGGACTTCGTCATGGCGCTGGAGTACGGTATGCCGCCCACCGGCGGCCTGGGCTTCGGCATCGACCGCTGCGCCATGATGCTCTGCGGCACCGACTCCATCCGCGACGTGATCCTGTTCCCGACAATGAAGCCGCTGGACAACTGAAATGGCTGAGAACGCCCCTGCGCCAAAAGCGGCGCGGGGGTGTTTTTTCCGTCCCCACTTGCCAAATGCCGCACCGGATAGTATACTTAGCACATAACATCCCGTCGCGGTGCGTACAGTAGCACAGGCGCGAAGGAGGAGACTATGTACACCATCAACGACCTTTATGATCTGACACATACACTGGCGGGGGACTACCTGGCCCGCTTTACCTATCCCTGGGAGGCGCTCTCCGACCTGGCGGACTGCATTCGTGCGCTGGGCGCACAGCTGGACAGCGAGTATCTGCCCTTTGGCCCGGAGGTGTGGGTGCACCGGACGGCGCACGTCGCGCCCACAGCGTCCATCACCGGCCCGTGCATCATCGGCCCGGAGACGGAGGTGCGCCACTGCGCCTTTATCCGCGGCAGCGCGCTGGTGGGCGCCCATTGCGTGGTGGGCAACTCCGTGGAGCTGAAGAATGTCATCCTGTTCGACAACGTGCAGACGCCTCACTACAACTATGTGGGCGACAGCATTCTGGGCTACAAATCCCACATGGGCGCCGGTTCCATCACCTCCAATGTGAAGTCCGACAAGACCCATGTGGTGGTCACGGACGGCGCGGAGCGCATCGACACCGGACGCAAGAAGGTGGGCGCCATGTTGGGCGACGGCGTGGAGGTGGGCTGCAACAGTGTGCTGAACCCCGGCAGCGTCATCGGACGGGGAAGCCGGGTATATCCGCTGTCCTCGGTGCGGGGCACCGTGCCGGCGGCGAGCATCTACAAGCGCAGCGGCGACATTGCCGCCCAGCGCTGACAGGGAGGAAGAAAAATGGGCAAGTATTTCGGCACGGACGGCTTCCGGGGCGAGGCCAATGTGACCCTGACGGCGGACCACGCCTATCAGGTGGGCCGCTTTTTGGGCTGGTACTGCGGTGAATGCAAGCGCCGCGGCGGCGACAGCGAGCCGGCAAAGGTGGTCATCGGCAAGGATACCCGCCGCAGCAGCTATATGTTTGAGTATGCCCTGGCCTCCGGACTGGTGGCCTCCGGCGCGGACGCCTATCTGCTGCACGTGACCACCACGCCCTCTGTGTCCTATGTGGCGCGGACGGAGGGCTTCGACTGCGGCATTATGATCTCTGCCAGCCACAATCCGTTCTATGACAACGGCATCAAGCTGATCGGGCGGTCCGGCGAGAAAATGGACGAGGACACCGTCGCCCTGATCGAGGACTACCTGGACGGGAAGCTCAGCGTGTTCGGCCAGACCTGGGAGACGCTGCCCCTGGCGCAGCGGGACCATATCGGCCGCACGGTGGATTGGTCCGCGGGGCGCAACCGCTACGTGGGCTACCTCATCTCCCTAGGGATGTTCTCCTTCAAGGGCAAGAAAGTGGGCTTGGACTGTGCCAACGGCAGCGCCTGGATGATCGCCAGAAGCGTTTTTGACGCACTGGGTGCCACGACCTACGTCATGGGCGATGAGCCAGACGGCTTCAATATCAACAACGGCGTGGGCTCCACTCATATCGAGGCCCTGCAGCGCTTCGTGGTGGAGAAAGGCCTGGACGTGGGCTTTGCCTACGACGGCGACGCGGATCGGTGCCTGGCGGTGGACGAAAAGGGCCAGATCATCACCGGCGACCATATCCTGTATATCTGCGGCCGCCATATGAAGGAGCTGGGCGAGCTGCCCCACAACACGGTGGTGACCACGGTCATGTCCAACTTCGGACTGTACCGGGCCTTTGACCGGTTGGGAATCCGCTATGCCAAAACCGCTGTGGGCGACAAGTACGTATACGAGTATATGAGCAAAAACGGCTGCGCCCTGGGCGGCGAGCAGTCGGGGCATATCATCTTTTCCAAGTACGCCTCCACCGGCGACGGCATTTTGACCAGCCTGAAGCTGATGGAAGTCATGCTGGAGCGCAAGCAGCCCATGAGCAAGCTCACCGAGGGACTGACCATCTATCCCCAGGTGCTGGAGAATGTGCGGGTGCACGACAAGGCTGCCGCCCGTCAGGACCCGGCCGTGCAGAAGGCTGTGGACGACGTGGCCCGCCGTCTGGGCGATACGGGCCGTATTCTGGTGCGTGAATCCGGTACGGAGCCGGTGCTCCGGGTGATGGTGGAGGCGCCGGAGGATGCCGTCTGCCGGGAGTGTGTGGCACAGGTGGCGGAGATCATCCGGGCGCAGGGACACACAGTTTGAGTTGTGAATAAGGGAACGCGGTATAGCGTTCCCTTATTTTTTGTTGACATTCGCAGAGGATACCTATATTATAAAGAATATTCTGAGAGGGGAGGGGCACCGTTATGACAGAGCGCATTACCAGCCGGCGCAATCCGCTGCTGGAACAGGTCCGCAGGCTGGATACAGCGGCGCTCCGGCGGAAGGCCGGGGTGTTTTTGTGCGACAGCCCCAAGCTGGTGGGTGAGGCGGTGCAGCACGGCGTGTCCGTGCAGTGTGTCATCGCCGCGGATGGTGTGGCCTTCCCGGAGGGACTGCCGGAGAATGTGCGGCGGGTGACGGTGCCGGCGGACGTGATGGCGTCCATTTCGCCCATGCCCACGCCCCAGGGGATGCTGGCTCTGTGTGCCCTGCCGGATATGGCGGCGCCTGCGCGCCTGTCGCCGGGCCGCTATGTGGTGCTGGACGGTGTGCAGGACCCGGGCAACGTGGGGGCGGTGCTGCGGACGGCGGACGCCTTCGGCTGCACCGGTGCGCTGCTGCTGCCGGGCTGCGCCGATCCCTATGGGCCAAAGACGCTGCGCGCCGCCATGGGCGCGGTGTTCCGCCTGCCGCTGTACGCGGTGGGACTGGAGGCCCTGCCGGGCTTGTTGGCAGACGCGGGGCTGCCGCTGTACGGCACGGCCCTGCGCCACGACACGGTGGACGTGCGGCAGCGGGATCTGCGCCGCTGCGCGCTGGTCATCGGCAGCGAAGGCCGGGGCGTCAGCGCGGAGGTGCTGGCGCTGTGCCGCGAGACGCTGCGTATCCCCATGTCGCCCCACTGCGAGTCGCTGAACGCCGCGGCCGCGGCGGCGGTGCTGCTGTGGGAGGCCTATCGCGCGGAGGAGGGAAACTGAGATGGCGGCTTTGAAGTATTGGGTGTGGCTGACCACACTGCCGGGTCTGGGGGAACGGGCGAAATTGCAGCTGCTGGCACATTTCGGCTCGCCGGAGGAGATCTATTTTGCCCCGGAGGGCGAGCTGCTGCTGGCAGAGGGCATTACGAAACTACAGGCCGCCCTGCTGGCGGACAAATCGCTGGACCGGGCGGAGAAGGTGCTGGAGGACTGTGCCAGAGACGGCCAGTTCCTGCTGACCATGGACGACGCGGGATACCCCGCGCGGCTGCGGAACATCTACGACCCGCCCCTGCTGCTGTATGGCAAGGGTAGCCTGCCCCTGTTCGATGATGAGGTGGCCGTCACGGTGGTGGGCACCCGGGACTGCACGCCCTACGGTGTGCGTGCGGCGTCACAGCTGGGCTATGAGCTGGCCAGGCAGGGGGCGCTGCTGGTGTCCGGCATGGCCAAGGGCATCGACGGCGAGGCGCTGAAGGGCGCCCTGCGCGCCGGCGGCTTTACCGCCGCGGTGCTGGGCGGCGGCGCGGACGTGGTGTATCCGGCGGCCAACCGTCGGCTGTATGAGGACATCGCCGCCACCGGCGTCATCCTGTCGGAGTACCCGCCCGGGACGGAGCCCAAGGGCGACCACTTCCCGGTGCGGAACCGATTGCTCAGTGCGCTGAGTCTTGCCACCGTGGTGGTGGAGGCCCCGGAGAAAAGCGGCGCGCTCATCACCGCCGCCACGGCGCTGGAGCAGGGCCGCGAGGTCTTTGCCGTGCCGGGACCCTTCGACGCGCCCAAGAGCCGGGGCTGCAACGCGCTGATACGCGAGGGCGCGGGCCTGGTGTGCGAGGCCTGGGACGTGCTGAGCTTTTATGAGAGCCGCTTCCCCCATAAGCTGCGGCCTCTGCGGGCCACGATCCCGCCTCTGCCCAAGGGCGCGGAGCCGGAGAGCGACGCGCCTGCCGTTCCGGTGCAGGAGACGCCCGCGCCCACCACGCCGGTACTGCCGGTGCTGGATATTTCACAGGACACCGCCGGACTCACCGACGATCAGATCGCGGTGCTGTCCGTTCTGCAAGCGGATATACCCACCCTTACCGATGACGCGGCACTGCTGGCCGAGCTGCCGGTGCGCCGTGTGCTGTCGGCGCTGACGGTGCTGGAGATCGACGGCTACGTCTGCCGTCAGGGAGCGCGGAGCTTCCTGCGGACGGTGGAACTCAAAAAGGAGTAAGTAACAATATGGCAGCAAAGAAGAACCTGGTCATCGTGGAGTCCCCGGCCAAGGCCAAGACCATCGGCAAATATCTGGGGCCGGACTATGTGGTCAAGGCCAGCATGGGTCACCTGCGTGACCTGCCCAAGAGCACCCTGGGCGTGGACGTGGAGGGTGACTTTACCCCCAACTACCGGCCCATCAAGGGCAAAGAGGATATCATCAAGGACCTGAAGACCACGGCGGACAAGAGCAAGACCGTGTACCTGGCCACCGACCCGGACCGCGAGGGCGAGGCCATCAGCTGGCATCTGCAGCACCTGCTGGACCTGCCGGATGACAAGGCCCGGCGCGTGACCTTCAACGAGATCACCAAGAAGGTGGTGCAGGAGTCCATCCAGCACCCCCGCGCCATCGACCAGGACCTGGTGGACGCCCAGCAGGCCCGCCGTGTGCTGGACCGCATCGTGGGCTATCAGCTCTCTCCCCTGCTGTGGAAGAAGATCCGCCGCGGCCTGTCCGCCGGCCGTGTGCAGTCGGTGGCGATCCGGCTGGTGGCCCAGCGTGAGCAGGAGATCGCGGCCTTCGTGCCCCAGGAGTACTGGACGTTGGACGTACACCTGCAAAACCACGCCGCCGCATCCTTTACCGCCCACTACTACGGTGTGGACGGCAAGAAATACGAGCCTAAGGACGAGGCGGATACCCAGCGCATCGTGGAGGAGCTGAAAAAAGAGGCCTTCGCGGTCAAGACCGTGAAGCGTACCGACAAGCAGCGCAGCCCCACGCCGCCCTTTACCACCTCCAGCTTACAGCAGGAGGCCTCCCGCAAGCTGAATATGACGCCCCGTCGGACCATGGCCATTGCCCAGCAGCTGTATGAGGGTGTGGACATCACCGGCGAGGGCACCGTGGGTCTGATCACCTATATGCGTACCGACTCGCTGCGTATCTCCGACGAGGCACAGGCAGCGGCCCGCAGCTTCATTGAAAGCCGCTACGGCGCGGCCTATCGCCCGGAGAGCCCCAAGCAGTACAAGGCCAAGGCCGGGGCCCAGGACGCCCACGAGGCCATTCGCCCCAGCAGCGTCACCCTGACCCCGGAGCAGGTAAAGGGCGACCTGACTGGCGAGCAGTATCGACTGTACCGGCTGATCTGGAGCCGCTTCCTGGCCAGCCAGATGTCCAACGCCGTGTACGACAGCGTCAGCGTGGACATTGCCGCCGGAGAGCACACCTTCCGCGCCAGCGCCAGCAGCCTGAAATTTGCCGGCTATACCGCCGTGTATGAGGAGAGCCGCGACGACGATAAGGAGGAAAAGGAGCCCGCCCTGCCGGAGCTGCAGCCCGGCGAGGTAGTGACGCTGGAGGGCTTTGAGCCCGGCCAGCACTTCACCCAGCCCCCCGCCCGCTACACCGACGCCACCCTGATCCGCACCATGGAGGAAAACGGCATCGGCCGCCCCTCTACCTACGCGCCCACCGTTTCCACCATTCTGGACCGGGAATATGTGGTGAAGGAGGGCAAGGCCCTGCGGATCACGCCCTTGGGCCAGGTGGTGACGGACCTGATGTGCCAGCGGTTCCCGGACATTGTGGACGTGAAGTTCACCGCCCGGATGGAGGACGAGCTGGACGAGGTGGAAAGCGGCAAGATCCCCTGGAAGCAGCTGCTGCGGCAGTTTTACGGCGGTTTTGAGAGCAATCTCCAGCAGGTGGAGAAGGACATGGAGGGCGTATATCTGAAGGTCCCCGACGAAGTCACCGAGGAGAAATGCGACGTGTGCGGCCGCAACATGGTGGTCAAATCCGGCCGGTTCGGCCGGTTCCTGGCCTGCCCCGGATATCCGGAGTGTACGTTTACCAAGCCCCTGGTGGTGGAGATGCCGGGCCGCTGCCCCAAGTGCGGCGGGCGGCTCATGAAGCGCACCGGCGTCAGCAAAAAGACCGGCAAGCAGTACACCTATTACTGCTGTGAGCGGCTCAACGCCGCCGACGAAAGTGCCCGCTGCGATTTCATGACCTGGGACGTGCCGGTGAAGGACGACTGTCCCGTGTGCGGCCACACCATGTTCAAAAAGGCCGGCAAGGGCTTCCGCAAGCCCTTCTGCATCAATCCCGAGTGCGCCAACTTCCTGCCGGAGGACAAGCGCGGCTATGTGAAAAAGGCCAAGACGGAGGAGCCAGCGGCAGACGGCAGTCAGGCCGACGGCGGTCAAGCAGACGAAGCCCCGGCAGTGGAAAAAGCACCCGCTAAGAAAACAGCGGCTAAGAAAGCCGCCGCCAAAAAGCCTGCCGCCAGGACGGCCAAAGCCACCAAATCCACTAAGACCACCAAGACCACCAAGAAAAAGACGGAGGAAGCATGAACCATGTAACAGTCATCGGCGCGGGGCTGGCCGGCAGCGAGTGCGCCTGGCAGCTGGCCCAGCGGGGTATTTCCGTGACCCTACGGGAGATGAAGCCGGAAAAATTGACTCCCGCCCACCAGACCGCCGATTTTGCGGAGCTGTGCTGCTCCAATTCCCTGCGGGCAGCGGGGCTGGAAAACGCCGTGGGCCTGCTGAAGGAGGAGCTGCGGCAGCTGGGAAGCCTTTTGATCCGCTGCGCGGACGAGACCGCCGTCCCCGCAGGCGGAGCCCTGGCGGTGGATCGCCACGGCTTTTCCCGGCTGATAACGGAGCGGGTCAGAAGCCACCCCCTGATCACCGTGGTCCCCGGTGAGGTGACGGACCTGCCGGAGGGGGAGGTGGTGGTGGCCTCCGGTCCCCTGACCTCCGACGCCTTGGCGGACCGGCTTTTGTCCGTGCTGGGCGGACAGGACTCCGCCCTGCATTTCTTCGACGCGGCGGCGCCTTTGGTGAGCTTCGACAGCGTGGACATGGACAGCGGCTTTTTCGCGTCCCGGTACGACAAGGGGACGCCGGACTACATCAACTGCCCCATGGACCGGGAGGAGTATCTGGCCTTCTGGCAGGAGCTGATCCACGCCCAGGAGGCGGAGGTCCACGGCTTTGAGGATAAAAACGTATTCGAGGGCTGTATGCCCGTGGAGGTCATGGCCCGGCGGGGAGAGGACACCCTGCGCTACGGTCCCCTGAAGCCCCGGGGTCTCAAGGACCCCCGCACCGGGAAGGAGCCCTATGCCGTGGTGCAGCTGCGCAAGGACAACGCCGACGGCACCATCTATAACCTGGTAGGGTTCCAGACCCACCTGCGCTTCCCGGAGCAGAAGCGGGTGTTCTCCATGATCCCCGCTCTCCATGATGCCAGATTCCTGCGCTATGGCGTGATGCACCGGAACACCTATCTGGACTCTCCCCGGCTGCTGGACCGGTATTACCGGCTGAAGGCGATGCCCCGCATTGCCTTTGCCGGACAGATGACCGGCGTGGAGGGGTATGTGGAGTCCTGCGCCTCCGGGTTTCTGGCAGGCGTGGAGACGGCCCGGCGGCTGCTGGGCCAGCCGCCCATCGACTTTCCCCGGGAAACGGCCATCGGCGCCCTGGGCCTGTACGTCAGCAACGAGTCCGTGGGCCAGTTCCAGCCTATGAACATCAATTTCGGCATTATGCCGCCCCTGGACCACCGGGTCAAGGGCAAGCGCAACAAAAACGCCCAGCTGTCCCAGCGGTCGCTGGCCATTATCGAGCAGTTGAAGCAGGAGGTTCTGAGCTATGAAGATCATCATTGACGCCATGGGCGGCGACAACGCCCCGCTGGAAATCGTAAAGGGCGCCCTGCTGGGCATGGAGCACTGGGGCGTGGAGGTGCTGCTCACCGGCGACACGGAGGCCATTCTCCGGGCCCTGCGGGACTGCGGCCATGATACCATCCCCCATGGAATGGAGATCGTCCACACCACGGAGACCGTGGACATGTGCGACGATCCCTCCAAGGTGTTTCGCCACAAGAAGGACACGTCCATGGGCGTGGGCCTGACCCTGCTGCGGGACGGTAAGGCCGACGCCCTGGTTTCCGCCGGGTCCACCGGCGCGCTGCTGGCTGGGGCCACCCTGATTACCAAGCGCATCCGGGGCATCCGCCGGGCGGCGATGGCTCCGGTGATTCCCACCACCGGCGGCCGGGCCGTGCTCATCGACTGCGGGGCCAACGCCGAGTGCACGCCGGAGTATCTGCTGCAATTCGCGTACCTGGGCAGCTTCTATGCCGGACGGGTCCTGGGGCTGGAGCGCCCCCGGGTGGGCCTGCTGAACATCGGCACGGAGGACAGCAAGGGCACGGACCTGCAAAAGGCGGCCCTGGCCCTGCTGCGGCAGGCAGGCGCCGACGGGCACCTGAACTTCATCGGCAACATCGAGGCCAAGGAGGCCATCAAGGGCGGCTGCGACGTTATCGTCACAGACGGCTTCTCCGGAAACATCCTGCTCAAGACCATGGAGGGCGTTGGCTCCTTTGCGGGCCATGCCCTGGGCGATATTTTCAAAAAGAATCTGCTGACCAAGCTGGCCGCCGCCATGGTCATGCCGGGGCTGCGGGCCTTCAAGGCCCAGCTGGACCCCAATAAGGTGGGCGGCACGGCGTTTATCGGCATCTCCAAGCCCGTGATCAAGGCCCACGGCGCCTCCAACGCCGAGGCCATCGACAACGCCATTGGCCAGGCCAGACAGGTGGCGGAAAGCGGCATTATCGGACAGATTCAGGAAAATGTCCACCTGATGCAGCTCCAGGCGGAATAATTGCGAAAAGGGTATTGACAGACCTGACCAATTGCCGTATTATTTTCCAAGACAAAGCCCGAAAGGAGGGATCATCTCATGACGATGGACGAGATCTTCAAGACCATGCAGGATCTGATCGCTGAGCAGTTTGCCATTGATACCGACGAGATCGGCATGGATAGTTCTTTTGTGGACGATCTGGGCGCCGACTCCGTGGACCTGGTGGAGCTGGTCATGGCCATGGAGGAGGAATTCGACGTCGGCGAGATCGACGAGGAGGACCTCACCGGTCTGAAGACCGTGGGCGACTGCGTGCGCTATCTGTATAATAAGCTGAACTGAATCAATCAGGCAGCTGAAAAAGAAGGCCCCGTTGGTTGCAACGGGGTTTCCTTTTTCCGCTGCGGAAGGGAGAAAAACATCATGCATACCCTGCAAGTACTGGAAAAAAAGCTGGGCTACACCTTCCGCTGCAAGGAGCAGCTTCAGGCGGCCCTGTACCACAGCTCCTACGCCAACGAGCACCGGTGCTGCGGCGTCAGCAGCAACGAACGGCTGGAGTTTCTGGGGGACGCCGTGCTGGGTCTGGTCACGGCGGACTATCTGTATCACAAGCACCCGGACCTGCCGGAGGGAGACCTGACCCGGATGCGGGCGGCGCTGGTGTGTGAAGAGAGCCTGTATGAGGTGGCCCAGCGTCTGGGCCTGGGCAGTGAGCTGCGGCTGGGCAAGGGCGAGGAGGCCGGCGGCGGCCGGCAGCGGCCCTCCATCCTGGCCGACGCAACGGAGTCCGTGTTCGCGGCGGTGTACCTGGACGGCGGCATGGAGGCCGCCCGGGCCCTGATCCACCGGGTACTGCTGGACAAGGAGCAGGAGGAGGCCGTGGAGGAGCGCCGCCGGGACTATAAGACGGAGCTTCAGGAGCTGGTCCAGCGCCGCAGCAACCAAACGCTGCACTACGAGATGATCGGCGCCACCGGCCCGGACCACGCCAGGCAATTTACCTGCGCGGTGCTGCTCAATGGCGAGACCGCCGGTACCGGCACCGGCAGGAGTAAAAAAGAGGCGGAGCAGTCCGCTGCCAGGGCGGCGCTGCGGGCGCTGGCGTAATGCGCTTTACAATTTGTCAAAAAAGGGCGCCGCCCTTTTTTGACAAGCTCAAACGCTCCCTGTGCCTTCCGGCACAGGGAGCGTTTGTTCACAGATTCATATACCGGTAATCCTTCCGCAGGATGTTCCGCACCATGGGGATGCCCATGATGATGTCCGCAGCGATCCACGCCAGCGGGTCCGCAGCACACAGGGCGTAAAACGCCGCCGGGCTGGCCGCCGCGCTGACGGCGCCCCCTGCCACAGCCGCAGGCAGCACCAGGCACACGGCGATCCGGGCCACCAGCTCCGCCGCGCCGGCCCCCAGCACGAATTGGGACCGTCCGATGCCCTGGACACAGTTGCGGGTGATGAATACGCAGCCCAGGAACAGATACATGGAATAATCCACATACAGGAACGTGTTGCCAAACCGGATGGTATCTGCCGTGATCTTGTCCGCCGACAGGAAGATATGCAGATATGTATTGTTCAGCGTCAGCAGCAGTCCGCAGCTCACCTCCGCCACGGCGATGATGGCCATCATCCCCAGAGCCTGCAGCGCGCCCCTGCGGATGCGGTCATGGTTGCCCGCGCCCAGGTTCTGGGCGGTGAAGCTGGTCATGGCCGTGCCCAGGGCATTCATAGGCGTTGCCGTCAGGCTGGACAGCTTGTTGGCCGCGCCGAAGCCCATCTGGGCGGAGGAGGACACCATAACGCCGTCCAGCATGTCAAACTGTACCACCACGCCCTGCATGACGATAATGCCGATGGCCAGCACCGAGAATTGCAGCCCCAGGGGCACGCCCTGCACCACATGGCGGCGGATATCGCCCCGGGTGATCCGCATGTCCTCCCGGTGCAGCCGCAGCTGAGGATACTTGGCAAAGGCATAGATGAAGCACGCCACCGTGCTGATGAGCTGAGCCGCCACCGTGGCAATGGCCGCACCGGCCACGCCCCACCGGAACACCATGATGAACAGCAGGTCCAGCCCCACGTTCAGCACCGTGGAAAACAGCAGGAACAGCAGCGGCGTCAGGGAGTCGCCCATGCTGCGCAGAAACGCGCAGATGAAGTTATAAAACAGCTGGGCCCCGGTGCCCGCGAAGATGATGAAGCAATAGGTATACGCGGCGCGATACACCTCGGCATTGTCCGGCGTCACGTTGATCCACGCCAGCATGGGATTCAGCAGCGCCAGGGCCAAGGCCGTCAGCAGCACCGTCAGCACCGCCGACAGGATGATCTGGGTGGCCAGGGACCGCCGCACGCCTGCCTGGTTCCGGGCGCCCACCTGGC
>OHCO01000033.1_pt1 | contig 21164 bp, 16 predicted proteins | sample 1577601 | NCBI WGS metagenome assembly OHCO01 (sample SAMEA3879546, study PRJEB24766) | human gut metagenome | biome: human-associated habitat; feature: feces | place: USA | collected 1985/1987 | reverse complement strand
GCCAGTAGGCTTCGGTGTTGCCGGGGCCAACGCCCATGGCGTGGGCGTACTCGCACATGAAATATGGGCGGTCATTGAGCCGGGCCTGTTTGCGGCGCTTTTCGCCGACATTGTGCACCATTTTGACGCTGGGGTACATCTCGCTGCCCACATCGTAAGCCTGGCGCTTGCAGTGGATGGCGCTCTCATAGTGCACCGGCAGGGGAGAGTGCCGCTTGAGGTAATCGTACATGGCATCGGTGTTGTGATAGCCGCCCGCCTCGTTGCCAAGGCTCCACATAATAACCGATGTGTTCCCGCGGATTTTGTCCCGCTGATACAGCCGCATGATGCGGTCCATATAGTGGCTTTCCCACTTGGGGTCGTTGCTGATGGAGTTGTAGGTCGGCGGGAGCTGCATGGCGAACGTACCGTGCGTCTCCAGGTCATTTTCGTCTACAATATAAATGCCAAGCTCGTCCGCCAGTTCCAGCAGCAATGGGTCCGGGGGATAGTGCGATGTGCGCACGGTGTGCGTGGGCATGGCCGCCTCCATGGGCGCCTTCCTGCTGATGGCGGGCGAAAAGGGCAAGCGCCTGGCGCTGCCCAACGCGGAGATCATGATCCACCAGCCCTCCGCCGGTACCCAGGGCAAGGTCACGGATATGGAGATCGATGTGGAGCATTTCCTGAAGATCAAGCAGCGCCTGAACAAGATCATGGCGGAGAATACCGGCAAGACGCCGGAGCAGATCAAGACGGATTCCGAGCGCGACAACTGGATGATCGCGGAGGAGGCCCGGGAATACGGTCTGGTGGATAAGGTCATATATAAGAGGTAAAAACGAATGGCAGAAGATAAGAAGGCCCTGCGCTGCTCGTTCTGCGGCAAGCCGGAGAGTCAGGTCCATCGCATGATCCAGGGTCCCGGTGTCCGAATTTGCGACGAGTGCGTCCAGCTGTGCATGGATATCCTGAACGACGGCTACACCACGGGCGCCGACGGTATAGACAGCATGGACGAGCTGCCTACGCCCAAGGAGATACACGACGTGCTGGACCAGTATGTTATCGGGCAGGAGGCAGCCAAGGTGGCGCTGTCCGTGTCGGTGTACAACCACTACAAGCGCATTTATTTCGGCGGCGACGAGGATGTGGAGCTGCAGAAAAGCAATATCCTGATGATCGGTCCTACCGGCTCCGGCAAGACGCTGTTTGCCCAGACGCTGGCGCGGGTGCTGAAGGTTCCCTTTGCCATTGCCGATGCCACCACACTGACCGAGGCCGGCTATGTGGGTGACGACGTGGAGAATATACTGCTGCGCCTTTTGCAGGCGGCGGATTTCGACGTAGAGCTGGCCGAGCGGGGCATCATCTACGTGGATGAGATCGACAAGATCGCTCGGAAGAGCGAGAATACGTCCATCACCCGCGATGTGTCCGGCGAGGGCGTGCAGCAGGCGCTGCTGAAGATATTGGAGGGTACCGTCGCCAATGTGCCGCCCCAGGGCGGGCGCAAGCACCCCCATCAGGAGTTCATCCAGCTGGATACCAGCAACATCCTGTTTATCTGCGGCGGCGCCTTCGACGGTCTGGAGAAGATCATCGAGGACCGCGTGGGCAAGCGCAGCATGGGGTTTGAGAATGCGGTGCAGAGCAAAAAAGAGCGCCATACCGGCGAACTGTTCCAGCAGGTCCAGCCCCATGATCTGCTGAAGTTCGGTATCATCCCCGAGCTGGTGGGCCGTATGCCGGTCATCACCGCCCTGCAGGGCCTGACCCGTGAGGATCTGGTGCGGATACTCACCGAGCCGAAGAACGCGCTGGTGAAGCAGTACCAGAAGCTGCTCAGCTACGATGGCGTGGAGCTGCATTTCGATCAGGACGCGCTGGAGGCGGTGGCGGACACCGCGCTGGCACGGAACATCGGCGCGCGCGGTCTGCGGGCGGTGATGGAGGGACTGCTGACCAAGGTCATGTACGATGTGCCCTCCGACCCCACCATCAGCGATGTGACCATTACAAAGGCGTGTGTGGACGGGAATGCCGAGCCCACGGTGCTGCACGACCCGGAAAAGGTGGCGCAGCGCGCTAAATTCAAGACCGGCACGGCGGAGAAGACCTCCACCGCCCCGGCGTCTTAACAGAGACTCAGACTGCCGGAAAAGCCAAGGCTTTTCCGGCAGTTCGGATACTACCCTTTTCCCAACGCCCGCCGTCCGGCGGGAGAAAGGAGACAACTATGGAAACGATCACCCGGAACATTCCGGTGCTGGCACTGCGCGGCCTGACGGCTTTCCCCGGGCAGACGGTGTCCTTTGACGCGGAGCGCGATATCTCCATCTTCGCTCTGGACAACGCCATGGAGAATGACCGCCGGCTGCTGGCGGTGACGCAGAAGGACCTGTCCACGGCGGAGCCGGGAGAGGAGGATTTGTACACCATCGGCACGGTGTGTCATATTTTGCAGATCATCAAGACCTCGGATACTACGGTGCGTGTCATTGCGGAGGGTGAGAGCCGGGCACGGCTGCACCGGCTGTGGCAGAAAAAACCGTTTTTGCAGGCCCAGGCCGAACTGCTGCCCGAGATGGCGGCCCGCCATACGGCCCGCAGCGAGGCGCTGATACGCCGGACCTATGTGCTCTTCGGTGAATACCGCGAGCTGGCCAACGGCATCGGCGAAGACTTCGCCGCCGCGGTGCTGGACTGCGGCGATACCGGCCGTCTGGCCGACCTGATCGCCCAGAATATCACCCTGCGGCACCAGGACCGCCAGCGGGTGCTGGAGGAGCTGCACCCGGACAAGCGTCTGCGTATCGTCAACGATATCCTGACCCATGAGGTGGATGTCATCTCGCTGGAGAGCGAAATGGAGCAGAAGGTGCGCCGCCGCGTGGCCCAGGTGCAGAAGGACATGATCCTGCGGGAGCAGGTGAAGGTATTGCAGCATGAGCTGGGGGATGACGGCGACGAGGAACTGGAGGAGTACACCGCCAGGATACAGGCGGCGGACCTGCCGGACGAGATACATACCAAGCTGACAAAAGAGGTGGAGCGCCTGGGCAAGCAGCCCTTCGGCAGCGCCGAGGCCTCGGTGATACGCAACTATCTGGATGTGTGTCTGGAGCTGCCCTGGCACAAATTCACCCGGGAGAGGGCGGATGTGGCGCAGGCCCGAAAGATACTGGACAAGGACCACTACGGCCTGGATAAGGTCAAGCAGCGCATTTTGGAGTTTATCGCCGTGCGGCAGCTGAACCCGGACGCCAAGGGCAGGATACTCTGTCTGGTGGGGCCTCCCGGTGTGGGCAAGACCTCCGTGGCTTTGTCCGTGGCCAAGGCCATGAACCGCAAGTGCGCCCGGCTGAGTCTGGGCGGCGTGCGGGACGAGGCGGATATCCGCGGCCACCGCAAGACGTATATCGGCGCTATGCCCGGCCGCATTATCGAGGCCCTGACCCGCGCCGGTACCATGAACCCCCTGCTGGTGCTGGACGAGATCGACAAGCTGGCCAGCGATATGCGGGGCGACCCGGCCTCGGCCCTGCTGGAGGTACTGGATAGTGAGCAGAACGGGGCTTTCCGCGACCACTTCATCGAGCTGCCCGTGGACCTGAGCCGCGTGATGTTCATTACTACTGCCAACACCACGTCCACCATACCCCGTCCGCTGCTCGACCGCATGGAGGTCATTGAGCTGGGCAGCTACACCGACGAGGAAAAGCTGCACATCGCCCGGGAGCATCTGCTGCCCAAGCAGCTGAAGGAGAACGGCATCCGCCGCGGCCAGCTGCGCCTGGACGATGAAGCCCTGCGGGCCATCATCACCGACTACACCAAGGAGTCCGGCGTCCGCACGCTGGAGCGCCAGCTGGGCAAGCTGTGCCGCCGCGCCGCCATGCGTTTGGTGGAAACGGGTGTAAAGCGCATAGACGTTACAGACAAGAGCCTGCGTGAATTCCTGGATACGCCGCCCTATGCCGAGGATACCCGCAGCAAGATCGACCAGATCGGTGTGGTCAACGGCCTGGCGTGGACCGAGGTTGGCGGCGAGCTGTTAGAGGTGGAGGCCGGTGTGATGGACGGCACCGGCAAGCTGGAGCTCACCGGTAATCTGGGCCAGGTGATGCAGGAGTCCGTAAAGGCGGCCTATACCTGCCTGCGGAGTCGTGCCGCCGAGCTGGGCATTGCCCCGGATTTCTATAAGACCAAGGACATTCATGTCCACTTCCCGGAGGGCGCGGTGCCCAAGGACGGCCCCTCCGCCGGCATCGCTATCGCCACGGCTATGCTGTCGGCCCTGACGGGCCGCGCCGTGCGCCATGACGTGGCTATGACCGGCGAGGTGACGCTGCGGGGCCGCGTGCTGCCCATCGGCGGCCTGCGGGAAAAGACCATGGCCGCCAAGCGCAGCGGCATCCGGACCGTCATCATTCCCCGGGAAAACGAGAAGGATCTGGCGGACATCGATCCCGCCGTACAGGAGGCGCTGCGCTTTATCACTGCCGAGACGGTGGACGCCGTGTTTGCCCATGCACTGACCCTGCCGAAAAAAGAGGCGGCGGTGGAGCATCTGGCGGTGATGGGTAGTCCGGCTATGCAGGAGGTGCGTCATGGCGATCAACTTTAATAAGGCGGAGTTCGTGCTCTCGGCCGTAAGGGCGGAGACATTTATCCGCGACGGAAAGCCCCAGGTCACCTTCGCGGGGCGCAGCAACGTGGGCAAGTCCTCCGTCATTAACCGGCTGCTGGGCCGCAAGAATTTCGCCCGGGTGGGCGCTACCCCCGGCAAGACCAGCCAGATCAACTATTTTGACATCGACGGCAGGCTATACTTCACCGACCTGCCCGGCTACGGCTATGCCAAGGTCTCCAAGGAGGAGCGCGACCGCTGGGGCCGCCTGATGGAGCGTTACTTCGCCGAGGAGGGGCTCATTACCCTGGGCGTGCTGATCGTGGATGCGCGGCACAAGCCCACCGCCGATGACGTGACCATGTGCGACTGGTTCAAGGGCACCGGCTGCCCGGTCATCGTCGTAGCCAACAAGCTGGACAAGCTGAAAAAGAGCGAGATCGAGCCAAATCTGACCCTGATCCGCCAGACGCTGACCCTGCCGGAGGAGGCGCTGCTGATCCCCTTTTCCGCCGAGAAGGGCACCGGCAAAACGGAGCTCCTGGCAGCCATCAGCGAGATATGCGCCAAATAAAGCAAAACCTCCGGCTCAGCCGGAGGTTTTGCACTTTGCGCGGGGGAGGCGGGGAGATCGTTTCCGTTACTTTCGCGGATGTACGAACTCCGCCAGCATGGCGCCGCCCAGCACCATCGCCGCACCCAGCCAGCGGGCGGCGTCAGCGTTTCGCCCAGCAGCACGGAGAAAAACACGGCGCTCCGTGTACCGCCGCTAACGCCGTTGAGTATCACCACGCCGTTCAGGCCGAACAGCAGCAGGGGCGAGAGGTATTTCACATATGGGTATCTTGTGTGCCATAGTGCGGCGATCCTCTTAGAAAATCGTGGTTTTCGCAAATTGACATTATCATAATACGGTGTTATCCTTGCGTAAAGAGAAAAGTATGCGATCGGGATCCGGCGGCGGAACACTTTTTGCCACTGTGCGCTCACCGAATGAAATGATAAAAAATTTTCAGAGATAAAGAAAGATTTTCAGGAAAAATGCGAAAAAGGACTGTTAACTGTCCTAAACGTATGGTATAATCCAAGGTGAACAAGCAAGCAGCGCGCCGCCGGCGGCGGACGCGGTGACATTTCAAACAGGAGGTTTTGCAAATGGAAACTTACGGACTGGAAAAGCTGGGTATCATCAACGCCAAGGCGGTCTATCGTAATCTGACCCCCGCACAGCTGACCGAGCACGCGCTTTGCCGCGGCGAGGGTACGCTGTCCAACACCGGCGCCCTGGTGGTCAAGACCGGGAAATACACCGGCCGCAGCGCCAATGACAAGTTTATCGTGGACACCCCTGCCGTCCATGACGACATCGCCTGGGGCAAGGTGAACCGTCCTATCGAGAAGGCCAAGTTCGATGCCATCCGCGCCAAGGTCATCGCCTATCTGCAGGGCAAGGAGATCTTTATCTTTGACGGCTTTGCCGGTGCCGATCCCAAGTACACCAAGGCCTTCCGCATCGTCAACGAGCTGGCCAGCCAGAATCTCTTTATCCACCAGCTCCTGCGCCGCCCCACGGCCGAGCAGCTGAAGGATTTTAAGGAGGACTATACCATCATCGCCGCCCCCGGCTTCAAGTGCATCCCCGAGATCGACGGCACCCGCAGCGAGGCCGCCATTCTGGTGGACTACGAGGCCCACGAGGTGGTGATCTGCGGCACCCAGTACGCCGGCGAGATCAAGAAGTCCGTCTTCTCCGTGATGAACTATGTGCTGCCCAAGCAGGGCGTGTTCCCCATGCACTGCTCCGCCAACATCGGCAAGAACGGCGACAGCGCCGTGTTCTTCGGCCTGTCCGGCACCGGCAAGACCACGCTGTCCGCCGATCCCAACCGCATGCTCATCGGCGATGACGAGCACGGTTGGGCGGACGACTCCGTCTTCAACTTCGAGGGCGGCTGCTACGCCAAGTGCATCAACCTGAGCCCCGAGGGTGAGCCGGAGATCTACAATGCCATCAAGTTCGGCGCACTGGTAGAGAACGTGGTCATGGATCCCGACACCCGTGAGTTCGACTTCGACGACGACTCCCTGGCCGTCAACTCCCGCGTGGGCTATCCCGTGGAGTATATCCCCAACGCCGAGCTGTCCGGCATGAGCCCCAGCGTTCCCAAGACGGTCATCTTCCTGACCGCCGATGCCTACGGTGTGCTGCCCCCCATCAGCAAGCTGGATAAGAACCAGGCCATGTACTACTTCGTCTCCGGCTTCACCTCCAAGGTAGCCGGCACGGAGATCGGCGTCACCGAGCCTGTGCCTACCTTCTCCACCTGCTTCGGCGAGCCCTTCCTGCCCCTGGATCCCTCTGTCTATGCCGCCATGCTGGCCGACAAGGTGGAGAAGGCCGGCGCGAAGGTTTATCTGGTCAACACCGGCTGGAACGGTACCGGCAAGCGCATGAAGCTCAGCTACACCCGCGCTATGGTCACCGCCGCCCTCACCGGTGAGATCGAGAAGAGTGTGTTCGTCACCGATCCTACCTTCGGCGTGCAGGTGCCTACCAGTATCGAGGGCGTGCCCAGTGAGCTGCTGATCCCCGAGAACACCTGGGAGGACAAGGCGGCCTATCAGGCGAGCTGCAAGAAGCTGGCCTCCAGCTTTGTGGAGAACTTTAAGAAGTACACCCACATGAGCGACGAGGTCGTGGCTGCCGGCCCCAAGGCGTAAGTACGCTATCGACAAAGGCATCCTGCGAGGGTGCCTTTGCTTCGCTAAAAAAATTCCCCGACATTGTCGGGGAATTTTTTTAAGTAACTTTAAGGTGCATTTCAGCTACCTGCGCTATGCTTATCTCACAGCAGAGGAACGCTTACTTCTTCAGCGCGTTCACAGCCGCCCGCAGGGCGTCCACGTGCCCCTGCTTTGTGGCCCAGCTGGCGCAGAAGCGCACGCCGGAGTGCGTCTCGTCCACACGCTCCCAGTACTCATAGCCGAAGCTTTTGCCCAGAATGGCCAGCTCGTCATCCGGCATGATGGGATACTGCTGGTTGGTGGGGGAGTCGAACAGCAGGGGATAGCCCGCGGAGACGAAAATGTCCCGGATCTGATGAGCCATCTCGATGGCGTGGCGGGAGATCTTGAAATACAGGTCGTCGGTGAACAGCGTGTCGAACTGAACGCCCAGCAGCCGGCCCTTGGCCATGCGGCCGCCCCGCTGCTTCATAATAAAGCGGAAATCCTTTTTCAGATTTTCGTTCATGATGACAACGGCTTCGCCGAACAGGGCGCCCACCTTGGTGCCGCCGATGTAGAACACATCGCACAGCCGCGCGATCTCTGGCAGCGTCATGTCGCTCTCCTCGGCCATCAGGCCATAGCCCAGCCGTGCGCCGTCAATGAACAGCGGCAGGCCGTACCGGCGGCAGGTGTCATACAGCGCCGTCAGCTCCGCCTTGGTATACAGCGTGCCGCCCTCAGTGGGGTGGGAGATGTACACCATACCGGGCTGGACGATGTGCTCCGTGGACTCATCGTTTCTGTGCCACTCCACATAGTCCTGCACCTGCTGCGCAGTGATCTTGCCGTTGGTGGTGGGCAGGGTGATGACCTTATGGCCCGTGGACTCGATGGCACCGGCCTCATGGCAGTTGATGTGACCGCTGACGGCGGAAATCACGCCCTGCCAGGGCCGCAGGATGGCGGCGATGACGGTGGTGTTGGTCTGGGTGCCGCCCACCAGAAAATGCACGTCGGCCTCCGGGGCCTGGCAGGCGGTCTTGATCTTCTCACGCGCCGCCTCACAGTATTCGTCCTCGCCGTAGCCCACGGTCTGTACCATGTTCGTCTCGGCCAGCCTGACCATGATAGAGGGGTGTGCGCCCTCCAGATAATCACTGTTGAAATAGATCATTGTGGTTCTCCTTTATCTTTTTGATGGAACGGAGCCGGCGGCTCCGCCGTCTATACGGCAGCCAACATTTCTATTGTAATCCCTGGTTTCTCAGAAGTAAAGAGAAACTGTTACAATTTCATTACATCTTGTCTATATCCCTTGCACCGAACGAAAAAACCTGTTACAATACCCAACGATAAGGAGGCGTGTACCCATGAACGATGCACCCAAGAGAAGATCCCGTGTGCAGCAGGAGCAGCCGGCCGAGCGTACCGGCAGTCGTCACCGCAGCAGAAGGAGTCGCGGCGGCAGAAAGAACGGAAAAGCCCTGTATTACGCCGTTTTGGTGATCCTGGTGGGCGTGCTGGTGTTCTCGTCCGTCAAGATCATTTCGTATCTGAAGGAACAGAAGGACACCGAGAGGATCAACGACAATATCAATCAGGACTTCATCAGTCCGGACGATACCGCCGGCGATACCGATACCGACGGCGATGGCACCGACGGCGACAGCCAGGAGACGAAGAAGCCTGTCAAGAAGGATGAAGAGAGCATCAAGGTGGACTTCACCGCCATGCAGGCCAAGTACCCCGACGTGGTGGGCTATGTGTATAGCGCCAATACGACGCTGCAGCTGCCCATCGTGCAGTCTGCGGACGAGGGCGGCGAGTACTATCTGTACCGCGATATCGACGGCAAGGACAACAAGAACGGCACCGCCTTCCTGGATATCCGCTGCAACTCTGACTTCACCTCTCAGAACAACCTCATCTACGGCCACAATATGAAGACCGGCATGATGTTCGCGTCCCTGATTGTATTGTGGATCATGACGCCGATGTGTATGCCACCTCTCTCAGCGACAGCTATCTCCAGCAGTGTATCAACGAGTCCACCTTCAAGTCCGGCTCCGGTGTGCCCACGGGCAGCATCCTGACCCTGAGCACCTGCGACTACGATTTTGATAATGCCCGCTACGTCCTCATGGGCGAACTGATCCCCGTTAAAAATCCTGCCGACACCAGCAGCGAGGGCTAAAAAATATCGTTATACGAAAAAGACCGCCGAAAGGCGGTCTTTTTTGCTCGCTACAGATAATGCTCTACTCCGTCAGCTCCAACACCACCGGACAGTGGTCACTGCCGGTGATTTCCGGCCAGATATCCGCATTCTTCACCCGGGGCATCAGCCGTGCTGACACGATAAAGTAGTCAATACGCCACCCCGCGTTGTTCTCCCGTGCGTGAAAGCGGTAGCTCCACCAGGAGTACGCCCCGGTCCGCTTTGGATACAGCGCCCGGAACGTGTCCACGAACCCGCTGCTCAGCAGCTGCGTCATTTTGTCCCGTTCCTCGTCGGAGAAGCCTGGGTTCATCCGGTTGGACTGGGGATTTTTCAGGTCGATCTCCTGATGGGCCACGTTCAGGTCCCCGCAGTACACCACCGGCTTTTTGGCGTCCAGTTCCAAGAGGTATTCCCGCAGGTCGTCCTCCCACGCCATCCGGTAGTCCAACCGTGCCAGCTGGTCCTTGGAATTGGGCGTGTAGCAGCACACCAGAAAGAAATCCTCGTACTCCGCCGTGATGACCCGTCCCTCATGCCGGTGGATATCCTCGCCAAAGTCGTATGTCACCGCCAGAGGCTCCCGTCGGGTGAAAACAGCCGTGCCGGAATATCCGGCCTTGTCGGCGCTGTTCCAGAATCGGTGATAGCCCTCCAGCTCAAACTGCGCCTGCTCCGGCCGCATCTTCGTCTCCTGCAGACAGATGATATCCGCGTCCGCAAGGGCGCAGAAGGCCAGGAAACCTTTATTCAGACAGGCCCGCAGCCCGTTCACATTCCATGAGATCAGACGCATAGGTGTGTTCCTCCGCTGTTTTTCATCAGCATACCACAACTTTTGTCGTGGTACAACCAAAACCTCCGGCGAAGCCGGAGGTTTTGGCGTATTTGTAGTTTTTGGCCACCTTTGGGGTCGTATCATTCCCACTCCACCGTTGCCGGCGGCTTGGAGGTGATGTCATAGCAAATTCTGTTGATGTGCTTCACCTCACCCACGATCCGGCCGGAGACCTTGTCCAGCAGCTCATAGGGCAGGCGGGACCAGGTGGCTGTCATAAAGTCCTGACTCTGCACGGCCCGCAGCGCCAGCGTGTAGTCGTAGGTGCGCTCGTCGCCCATGACGCCCACGCTCCGCAGATCGGTCAGCACTGCGAAGAACTGGCTGGTGGTGCGGTCCAGACCGGCCAGCTTCATCTCCTCCCGGAAGATGGCGTCCGCCTCCCGCAGAATGGTCAGCTTTTCCTCGGTGATATCGCCGATAACGCGGATGGCCAGACCGGGACCAGGGAAGGGCTGCCGCCACACCAGCTCGTCCGGCAGACCCAGCTCGGTGCCCAGCTTCCGCACCTCATCCTTGAACAGCCGCCGCAGCGGCTCCACGATCTCCTTGAAATCCACGCAGTCCGGCAGGCCGCCCACGTTATGGTGGCTCTTGATGACCACACTCTCTCCGCCCAGGCCGGACTCCACCACATCGGGATAGATGGTACCCTGAGCCAAGAAGTCCACCGCGCCGATTTTCTTGGCCTCTTCCTCAAAGACCCGGATGAATTCCTCGCCGATGATCTTCCGCTTGTGCTCTGGCTCGGTAACGCCCGCCAGCTTGCTCAGGAAGCGCGGTCCCGCGTTGACACGGCGTACATCCACATGGAACTGATGCTTCATCACCTGCTCCACCTGGTCGCCCTCGTCCTTTCGCAGCAGTCCGTGGTCCACAAAAATGCACGTCAGCTGATCGCCCACCGCCCGCTGCAAAAGCGCTGCCGCCACCGAGCTGTCCACGCCGCCGGACAGCGCCAGAAGCACGCGGCCGCTGCCGATCTGCCGCCGGCATTCCGCCACGGCCTCGTCCAGATAGGACGCCATGCTCCACTCGGCGCTGAAGCCGCATACCTTGTACAGGAAGTTCTCCAGCACCTGCATACCGTACTCCGTGTGCTGCACCTCCGGGTGGAACTGCACGCCATACAGTTTCCGATCCGCGTTTTCCACAGCGGCGAAGCCGCAGCCGTCAGTGGTCGCGATGACCTTAAAGCCCGGGGCGATACGCTCCACCTCCACGCCGTGGCTCATCCAGCACACGGACGTCTCCGGCACACCGGCAAACAGGGGGGAGGCCGTGTGGGTCAGCTGGATCTTGCCGTACTCCCGCGTCTCCGCCTTGCGGCACTGACCGCCCAGCAGCTGCATCATCAGCTGCTGTCCGTAGCAGATGCCCAGCACGGGGATGCCCATTTCAAACAGCGCTCTGTCCACCATGGGGGCGTTGGGCTCGAACACGGTGGCGGGGCCGCCGGTGAGGATCAGCGCATCTGGCCCAAAGGCGCGGATATCCGCCATGCTCAGCCGATAGGACTTGATCTCGCAGTATACGCCGCACTCACGGACACGCCGTGCCACCAGCAGGTTATACTGCCCGCCGAAATCCAGAACCAGCACCTTTTTCATGTCAGTCGTCCTCCCGGAAGCGGATCACGCCGTTCTCGGCGCTGTCGATAACGGCCAGGGATTTGATGGGATAGCCCTCCCGGCGCAGGCTGTCGCCGCCGTCCTGAAAGCCCTTCTCCACCGCCACGCCGATGCCCGCCAGCTGCGCGCCGGCCTTGTTCACGATGTCGATCAGGCCGCGCATGGCGTAGCCCTTGGCCATGAAGTCGTCAATGATGAGAACCTTGTCGTCCTTGGTGATCCAGTCCTGGCTCACCAGCAGTGTGACCTTTTTCTTGTAGGTGTAAGAAAAAATATCACTCTGGTACAGACCGCCCTCGATGTTGTCGCTCTTGGCCTTCTTGGCAAAGACCATGGGTACACCATACCGTTCGGCGCAGATCGTCGCCAGCGCAATACCGCTGGCCTCTGCCGTAAGCACCATCGTGATATTTTTTACGTCAAAATACTTGGCAAACTCGTCCGCCAGATCCCGCATCAGCGCCGTGTCGACGCGATGGTTCAAAAAACCGTCCACCTTGATGATGTTACCGGGCAGGACGCGGCCCTCCCGCAGGATACGCTCCTTCAGCTGCTGCATGACCACCACTTCCTCTCATGAGATATAGTACACCTACTATACCTGATTTCGCAGGGAAAAGCGACAGGGAAAAACGGAGAACTATTTAGGCGTGTTTTGCTGTTTTTTGTGGGTTTTACCGGAGCGAAAAGCCCTGCTCATAGCTTGGATAAGCTGTCCTTGACAAAGTCCGTGAACCGCTCCGCGGCAGCGGACTGGGGCACATCGCTCAGCAGGCACATATCCACACTGCGGGCCGGTATCTCAAAGGAGGTCTTCAGCTTTTTCAACCGTCCGCTGTCCAGCTCCTTCCGGACAAACTCCTCCGTCACGCCGGCCACACCGAAGCCGATGGCCGCCAGGTCCACCAGCAGGCTCCGGGCGCCCAGCTCGATCTCCGGGTTCAGCTTCAGCCCGTTCTGCAAAAAGAACCGTTCCAGATACAAACGGCTGGAGGCCTTGCGCTCCAGCAGGATCAGCGGGAACGCCGCGATCTCCTCCAGCGTGTATACGTGCCGGAAGTCGCAGGGATACTCCGCCCCCGCCACAAAGATGGCGTGGGTATCGAAGCAGGGATATATCCGCAGTCCGGCATCGTCCGCCGGCGTGCTGGCGAAGGCGATGTCCACCTTGCCGGAGCGCAGCAGCCCCAGCACCTTGTGGCTTCGTCCGGACACGATCTGGATGTGGATGGCCGGGTGCCGCTTGTGGAATGTGTCCAGATACGGCAGCAGGAACTGGCTGGTCACGGTGTCGCTGGCGCCGATGGTCAGCTGTCCCATCTGCAATTCCCGTGTCTGGCTCAGCTTTTCCTCGCCCGTCTCCAGCAGGCCCATGGCGCTGCGGACGTACTCATACAGCATCTGCCCCTCGGCGGTCAGCGTCACGCCACGGCTGTTCCGCGCGAATAGACGGGTCTGCAGGTCGCGCTCCAGCTGCTTGATGGACTGGCTCACCGCCGACTGGGAGATATACAGTGCCTGTGCCGCGGCCGTGATGTTGCCCACCTCGGCGACCTCCTTAAAAACCCGGTACAGCTCCAGCTTTACGGACATAAAAACCGCCTCCTATTAGTTCCGGTGATCGCACCGCAAAAAATCGTTGTTTTGATTATAGCAGATTTTTTGCCGAATACAAGAGGAAATTGTACCGCGCATGGCAATTTCCCTTGCATACGCTGCCGCGGTGTGGTAAGATGAGTGCTGTTGAGAAAAGGAGGGCGCTTATGAACCGACTGAAAGATATCTGGGGCGGACAGGATGACATGAACCGTGTGCTGCTCCTCATCGCCGTCGCCGTCTTTGTCTGGAGCCTGATCGAGGGCCACGGTATGTACGGTGCCCTGATGGCCGGCGTGGTCCTGTTCCTGATGGTCAGCCGTCACGGCCAGCGTCTCAAGCGCTTCAGCCGCTTGTACGGCACGCTCTATTTCCCCATGCCGGACGGAGAACTCGTCCCCCGCACCTTTGAGCAGGTGAAGACCGAGTACCTCCACGGCTCCCAGGGCCGCTATGCCGGCCGCGCGGTGGAGCTGCGCTTCCCCTGGTGGTATCTGAACAGCGCCGGGGAGATCGACACCGGCTTCGGCCTTACCGTCCGCCTTGCGGGCAGCGCAGAGCTGCTGGACGAGGCGAAGCGCCTGCGCCGGGGCGACTGTGTCCGCCTGACCGGCACTCTGGTGGCCGAGAGCAAAAACTACTTCTGCGTCGGCGAAGTGGAGACGCTGGAACGCATCTCCGAAAAAGATCTGTACCCACTCAAAAAGAAATAAACGCAAAAACCACACAAAGGAGAGTATCACTATGAGCTTTATGATCGAGACGTCCGCACGTCACATCCACCTGACCCAGGAGACTGTGGAAAAGCTGTTCGGCGCAGGCTATCAGCTGACCATCCGCAAGCCCCTGTCCTATCCCGGCCAGTACGCCTGCAACGAGCGCCTGACCATCGTTGGCCCCAAGAAGGAGATGGCCAACGTGTCCATCCTGGGCCCCACCCGTAAGGCGGACCAGGTGGAGGTTTCCGCCACGGACGCCCGCACCCTGGGCATCGACGCCCCCATCCGCGAAAGCGGCGACGTGAAGGGCTCCGGCGCCTGTAAGCTGATCGGGCCTGCCGGCGAGGTGGAGCTGTCCGAGGGCGTCATCGTGGCGAAGCGCCACCTGCACGTCACCGAGGAGGATGCCGCCGCCATGGGCATCAAGAACGGCGAGATCATCAAGGTCGCCTGCGGCGGTGAGGGCCGCAAGCTGATCTTCGACGATGTAGTTGTCCGCGTCAATGTGGGCGGTGCTACCACTATGCACATCGACACCGACGAGTCCCAGGCTGCCAATGGCCCCACCGTGGGCGAGCTGGTCCGCTGACAAGCGCAAAAAATGACCGCCCGTAAGGGCGACTCCTCATAAGGACATCTTGAAAACACCAGATTAAACCGATTGAGAGAATCTCTTGGTGTCGACCAAACGGGAATAGCCATCAACCATTTCATCGTGGTTGGTGGCTATTCCTGAAATCCGAACCGGAATCTTTGTAAAATTCCCTACCGCTCTTTAACCAGAAACAATGGGTAACCGCATGCCTAACCGGGAGAGCAGTTCGTTGGTAATCGTCCCACAGCATGCAGCCAGTTCCTCTGCCCGAATCACCTGACCGCCATCCCGGCCGATAATAGTCACTGTATCGTCAGGAGCGACCTCCGAAAGATCGCTGACGTCCACCAGCAACTGGTCCATGCACATCCACCCCACCATAGGACAACGCCGGCCCTGAATCAGCACCTGGCCGCCCCGCTGAGGCAGATTCCGGGGCAGACCGTCCGCGTAGCCGATGGTGACCACCGCCAGTTTGGTTTCTTGCTCTGCCTGAAAGGCCCGCCCGTACCCGGCGCTCTCTCCGGCTTGCACAGTGCGGATACTGGCCACTCTGGCCCGGAGAGACAGAACCGGCCGCAGGTCAAGGCTTCGCTGAACAGGCGCATCATCGCTTCGAACTCCATAGAGTGCGATTCCAGCCCGGACATAGTCACAGGGCTGAGCTGGGAGGTTCCAAAGTCCATAGCTGGACTGGATATGAACTTTGCCGGGATCATATCCGGCAGTTCGGAGCCAGGCCACCGTATCATAGAACAAGGTCAGCTGCTCTTGGGTGTAGGCAACATCTTCGGCTTCCAGGCTGTCCGAGACGTATAGATGAGAAAAGACACCGTCCACTACCAGGTTTGGAAGCCGGAATGCCTCCAGGATCTCCTTCCGGTTTTCCGCCAGGATGCCCAGCCGGTGCATCCCCGTGTCCAGGGCCAGATGGACATGGACACGCCGCCCTCTGGCTGCCAAGGCCCGCCCGTGGTCAATATCCGCCACCGTCTGGGTCAGATGCCATCGTGTCAAGAGCGGAGCTTCCTCCGGGGAGGTATAACCTAAGATCAAGATCGTCCCCCGGATGCCCGCCTTTCGCAGAGCAATCCCCTCGGCCAGGCAGGCCACGGCAAAGGCCCGGACGCCCGCTCGCTGTAAGGTGCGGGCGGTCACTGCCCCGCCGTGACCGTAGGCCTCCGCCTTTACCACCGCCATCAGCTCTGTCCCCGGGGCCAATGTGTTCCGCAGCACCTGGGCGTTGTGCCCAAGGGCCGCCAGATCTACCTCCCGCCAGGCCCGAGCGGTGGGGCTGGGCTTCTTTTGAAGCCTCAGCAGGCAAAGGGCGGAGAGCAGCGCACTGAGCGCCAGCACCACAATAAAATGGAGAACACTGTTTTCAATGAGCATTTCTCCCAGTCCCAGTAGCTTTGCCGCTCCCCGGACCAGTACGATGCAGAGGGGATGGAGCACATACATGGCTGTGGAAAATTCCCGGACTTTCCTGGACTCGCCCTTGTTTCCGCCCAGCAGCAGAGAAAAAAAGCATACTATGCACAGGGGGAGGGCGAGGTACATGCTGTCGTGGCGCTGGACATCCATGCGATGGAGCCACAGCCCCTCGGCGCTCATGGCTGCCAGAGAGAGGAAGAGGCCCGCCAGAGACAGCTTTTGGTTCCACCGCCTTCCGGCGGCCCCAAGCAGAAGGAACAGTGGCGCGAAGAACAGGCCATTGCGGGTATAGCCGCACAGTGTAAAAATGCCGTCGTAAAGGGTCCGAAGCAGCGGGATCTGGGAAACCAGTCCATAGTAACTGTCCCCGCCCAGACCGATGAGATAGAGTAGCGCCGCCACAGGCAGAGCCACCCGCAGGCCCAGCCGGCTGAGCCACCGGGCGATGACGATGCCCAGAATGGTCGCCGGGAAATACCACAGGTGGTAGAAGGTGCCGTCCACCAGCAGTTTCCGCAAAACATCCGCCGGACCGGTGAAGCTGCCGGCATAGAGATTCACTGGCAGATACAAAAGGATGCAGACGCCGTAGAGCAGGCAGAGCTTTTTCAGCTGCCGCCCCACACCAGCCCAGTGATTCCGGCTCAGAAAGTACCCAGTGGTCATCAGAAAGAATGGGACTGCCACCGGGGCCAGTACCCGGGTAAGCCAGAAATCAGCCATGGCAGACACATCCGCCAGGGGCGAGGTGTGGTTCATCACCACCAGCAGGACTGCCGCCAGACGAAAGAGGTCCAAAGTCGGGACGGTTTTCTTAGCCGTTCTCATGGGTATCCCCCCACCATGTCAGGATAAATCCCTCCACATTGTCGCCGGATATCTGGCAGCAGCCCTCCGGCACTTCCACCTCTGTGACGGCTCCGGCGGCGGGCACATAGAACACCTGGGCCATGCGGCCGTTTTCCAGAGCGACGCTCCGGGGACCCTGCCGCAAAAAGTCCCGGTACTCCTCCAGACACAGCCCGTTGGTTTCCATCAGCTGGGCGTGGGGCGCCCCCACATAGCGGAAGTGCCACGGCTCAGCCGAGATCCCGGTGACTTCCTCCTTGCCCCGCTGGTAGCGTTCGATAAAGCCGTACCGGGCCGCCAGACGCCTAAATCTTCCGCAGACGCCGTCATAGGGAAAGGCAGGCCGGATGAAGTCGATGTATCCGGCAGCCTTTCCCAGGTCGATGGCGAGGCCGGTCTGATGCTCACTGCATCCTGGAAGGGCCACATACTGGCGGGTAAATGTCTCCCCATGCTCCGCCATGGAGTCGTCCCAGATCCGCTGCTGTTCCTGCTGGCTCCGCCAGCCGGACACCGGCACGATCTCCCGCTGTCCCCCCGCCTTTTGGATACAGGCAGACAGTAGCTGCCGTGCCCGGCTTTCAAGAAGAATGTCGGGGTGGTGCGGGTCCACCGAGGTCAGCGCAGATCGCTCTTTTTCATGCAGGGGATGCGCCCGGTTGACCAGGACCAGCGGCCCCTGAAAAATCTGCTCCCGGGGAATCGACACGGTTCTCATCCCACCACCCCCAACTCGATCAGGCGGGTCACCAGCTCCCCAAAGGAAATGCCGATGCCCTGCATCATGCTGGGGTAGCGGCTGTGGGCGGTGAAGCCGGGGATGGTGTTGACCTCATTGAAGACGATCTCCCCATCCGGGGTGAGGAACAGATCCACCCGGGCGAATACCCGGCAGTCCAGGGCACGGTAAATGGTTTTTGCCGCTGCCTGGATCTCTGCCGCCTTCTCCGGCGGGATGCGGGCGGGACAGTGGATGGCGGAGGTCTTTAAGGTGTACTTCTCCTCATAGTTGAAAAAGCCCTCCGACAGCGCAATCTCGTCCACCAGACCCACGGTCAGTTCCTCGTTGCCCATGACCGCGCAGCCCACCTCAAAGCCGGGGATCGTCTCCTCCAGGATCACGGCGCTGTCGTGGCGGAAGGCCTCCTCCATGGCGGCGGGCAGCTCTTCCGGCCCGGAGACTTTGGTGATACCGAAGGAGGAACCGGCCCGGACCGGCTTGACAAACACCGGGTATCCCAGTTCCTCCGCTGCCTGGGCGATCCGGCTGAAATCATCGCTGGAATGAAAGACGTGGCTCCGGGGGACCCGGATGCCGGCCAGGGCCGCCAGCTGGTGGGCCCGGTCCTTGTCCATGCACAAGGCGCTGGACAATGTCCCGCAGCCGATGACCGGGACCCCGGCCAGTTCAAAGAGTCCCTGTACCGTACCGTCCTCGCCGTTCTTGCCGTGGAGGACTGGGAATACCGCGTCAAAGAGGAGACGGCGGCCGGAGCCGTCCAGCAGTAGTAAAGCGTGGGCCTCCCGTTCCACCAGCGGGGTGCAGGGGATACAGTCTGCCGCCTGCTGCCAAGTACCGTCCTCCAGCCGGGAGAGGTCGCCGGTATAGCAGAGCCACTGCCCCTCCCGTGTGATGCCCACAGCCAAAGGAGTATAGCGGGCGGGGTCCATGTGGGACAGCACCGCATAGGCGGAATGGAGAGAAACTTCGTACTCCGTGGAGCATCCGCCGAAGAGAACGAGAATGGTTTTCATGGGATAAGACCTCCTAATCAGAATAAAGCGCCTGGTTCTGATACTGAAATGGTACCAGAACCAGGCGTTTCATACTTGTCTATCTACCAACGGATGCCTTGCAAGTTTTCTGCGAAATTCTTGTGATTTTCTTACGGCGCTTCTGAATGGTCTGACGGAAGACAGATGGTGAAGGTGATCCGATCCTCGGTGCTGTCCGCCCGAATGGTCCCGCCGTGGAGCTCCACGATCTCCTTGGCGATGGCTAAGCCAAGGCCCGCACCACCTGTCCGGGTGGCGCGGGAGCTGTCCAGACGGAAGAACTGTTCAAAGATCCGGTCCAATTTCTCCTGGGGGATGTTCTTTCCCGCATTGGAGAAGGTGAGTACGATTTTCCCGGCCTCTATCCGTCCGGCAATTTCCACCGTGCTGTCCGGCAGGCTATAATAAGACGCGTTGCGCAGGAGATTATCAAAGACCCTTGCCAGCTTATCCGGGTCACAGGAATAGTGCAGCTTGGGCGGCAGATCCAGGCTGCATGACAGCCCCGATTCTGCGAAAATGGGGCGGAATTCGCTGGCGACCTGCTCCAGCATCCGCGTCAGGTCCACGCTCTGCCGCTCCAGCTCCAGGCGAGAGAGGTTGAAGCGGGTGATGTCGAAGAACTCGTTGATGAGGTCCTCCAGCCGCTCCGCCTTCTCCAGGGCGATGCCGGTGTACCTGGCCCGGATCTCCGGGGAGATCTGAGGCTCATCCCGCAGGAGGGTCAGGTAGCCGATGACGCTGGTCAGGGGCGTTTTCAGGTCGTGGGCCAGATAGACGATTAGGTCGTTTTTCCGCTGTTCTGCCTCCCGGGCTGCCCGGGCGTCCCGGAGAGCCTGCTCCCGGGCCAGATTCAGCTGGATGGAGATGTCCTCCAGGGAATCCGGCAGCTGGATGGGCTCCTCACTGGGGCGGGATAATTGCTCTGCCGCATTGGCCACCACGTCCAGCTGCTTGATGGGCTTGGAGATAAAATAGAAGCTGATGACCACCCAGCCCGCCAGCACTGTGACGATGCAGACCAGAACGATGTAGTCTCGAACCCAATTCAGGAAGTCGTAGAGCGGCGAGGGCTGCCAGGTGATGCTGGCGCAGATGATGAAGCCCAGGAATGCCAAGGCCATCACTGCGACCACCCAAGCCATGAGGACCAGCAGGTAGCCGCCCCAGATGCGCAAAGACCTCCGGCGGCTGCGGGTATTTCCTTTCTTACTCAATGGTGTACCCCACCCCCCAAACGGTCTTGATGAATTTGGGCTTTCGGCTGGGCTCGTGCATCTTTTCCCGTAGCCGGGCGATGTGACTCATGACGGTGTTGTTGCTGTCCATAAACGCCTCGCCCCAAACATGTTCAAACAGTTCCTCGCTGGACACCACATTCCCCCGGTGCTCACATAGATACCAGAGAATGGAGAATTCCAAGGGCGTCAGGGCCAGTTCCTCGCCGAACAGGACGCACTTGTGAGTGGCCTTGGAGATCTGAAGGCCTCGAAAGTCGTATTCGGTGACCTCCTGGACTGTCCCCTCCCTGGGGTTGTACCGGGTGTAGCGGCGCAGCTGAGTCTTGACCCGGGCCACCAGTTCCAGAGGATTGAAGGGCTTGGTGATGTAGTCGTCCGCTCCCAAGGTCAGCCCCATGATCTTGTCCATATCCTCCACCTTTGCGGTGAGCATGATGATGGGGAACAGGTGGTCCTCCCGGATGCGCTGGCAGAGGGTAAAGCCGTCCATGTCCGGCAGCATCACGTCCAGCACCGCCAGATTCAAGCGTGTCGTCCGCACACAAGCCAAGGCGTCGGAGGCGTTATAGAATTTGTGGATGGTGAAGCCTTCGTTTTTCAGATAGACCTCCACCAGATCTGCGATCGCAGTCTCGTCATCGACGACTAAAATATGTGTAGCCATAGTTGCCGGCCTTTCGTGTTTTTCTGCATTATAGCACGGAACGTATAAAAAAGCGAGTATGACTCTTGATTTTTCCTAAACATGTCCTAAAGGGGACTGTTGCGGTCTCCTGTCTGCGCAAAATTCTCACCAGACTGTATCGAAACTACGATCTTCCAGACTCCTGATTTCGTAGGGTCGAAGTCGTGAAGCTGCGCCGCAGTGCTCTGTCATCCTTCGCTGGCAGGATCGGTCTGCGTATCATACGATGAACATTCC
>OHCO01000031.1_pt1 | contig 21689 bp, 13 predicted proteins | sample 1577601 | NCBI WGS metagenome assembly OHCO01 (sample SAMEA3879546, study PRJEB24766) | human gut metagenome | biome: human-associated habitat; feature: feces | place: USA | collected 1985/1987 | reverse complement strand
GGCATTTCTGCCGACGTCTTTCTTTGGTAAAGAGGGGGACTTACCAATACTTAGGATAACTGCTGGTGCTTTGCTGATGCTTTGCGTACTCCCACCAGGGGACTTGATTGACGAAGTCTGTCAGCTTGTCCCAGAACTGGTCGGCCAGCGTACCCTTGTCCACGTAAACCGTGACAGTATAGGTCTTGGTGCTGCCATCGTCCATGGTGGCCGTATAGGTCACGGCGTTGGTGAAGTTCACTGTCTCGCCACTACCGGGCGTCAGGGATTTAACGCCGTTGGTGGAGATAGTGGGAGTCAGCTTTGTCACATCCGTGCCGCGGGGCATGGTGATGGTAATGGTGTTAGTGGTGTTGTTCACCGCGCCAGCCACGCCGTTGATGGAGAAGCTGGTGATGCCCTTGGCGGTCGTGGTGGCCGTCTCCCACTTACAGGTGATGGTCACATTTCCTCCGGGCATGATGAAGCGGTTTCCGGTGATCTTCACCGTCTCACCGCCAGCCACGGCCAGCGAGTAGGACAGAGAACCCTCTACCATCTGATAGCCGCTGTCGGGCGTGACGGTGACGATGATTTCGTCGCCCTTGTCCGCCTTAGTTCGGTTGGTGGTAATGGTGCCGCCCTTGGGAGCGTTTGCGGTGATGGTGAACTTGCCGGTATCCGGCGTTTCCGTTCCGCCGCCATAGGCGGGGATCTCAATTTTCAGGGCGGTGCTCTCACCGCCGGAGGCGCTCACGACTACAATGTAGATATCGCGGGCATCCTCGGTCAGATTGCTGAGGGTGAGGGTCGTCTCACCTGCGCTGGCCGTACCCTTGGTGGTGGATTTCTTGATCTCATCCACCGTGGGCACTGCCGCACCGTGATCCACCACCTTGTAGAAGTAGTTGCCCGCCTCGCTGGAGGTAAATTTCACCGTTGCGGCAGTCTTACTGCTGCGAGTGGCGGAGCCGCCGGACAGGGTGGGGGCATTGGGGGCGGTGTACTTGATCTCCACCGTGTAGGTCTTGGTACTGCCATCCTCGGCAGTGACGGTGAAAGTTTTGCTGCTGTTGGGGCTGATGCCACACATGACATTGCCGGAGGACCATTTGCCGATGATGCCAGTCGCATCGTCATAGCCTTCTGCCTGTGCCAGAGACACACCGGTGTAGTTGATCTGCATAAAGACATCCGTAGAAGTGCCGATCTTGTTAATCAACGCCTTATCCGTGTCAGAGGGCAGCGTGATCGTCCACGTCGTACCGCTGAGCTTGCCCTCAGCGATCACGGACTTATCGGCGTTCAACAGCTTGACGGCGGTGATGTCCTTCGTGGTGCTCTTGGTTCTGGTGATGGTCACCGTGTAGTCCTGCGTAGAGCCGTTCTCAGCCGTCACCGTGAAGGTGGCAGCCTTATTCAACTCCATACCGCAGGCTTTGCCAGCGGCGGGCCAGTTGTCCGTATCGCCGGACTTCTTCACCGTGGCATAGTCGGAGACCGTCAGCTTCAGGATCATCTCGCCCAGCTTGCTGGTGTCGCTACCGGCGGGCAGGGTAAAGTCGATGGCCTTCTTGGCATTGTCGATCTTCACCGTGGCCGGAGACGTCGTATCACCGGCCTTCGCCAGCAGGATGGCACTCGTGATCTCCTTCGCGGCGCTCTTGCCTCTGACAATGAGAACCGTGTACGTCTGCGTACCGCCGTTCTCGGCGGTAACGACGAAGGTCTTGGCCTCGTTCAGCTTCGTGCCGCAGAGCTGACCGTCGGCGGGCCAGTTGGTCTCGGCACCCTCCAGCTTAATGGAAGCGTACTGAGAGCAGGTGAATTTCAGCGTCATGGCGGCCACATCGGCATCGGTGGTGCCCGCAGGCAGCGTGAAGGTGATTGTCTTGTTCTGTTCGCTGATATCCGCCTTCACGGAGGTGCCGCCCGTCTTGGTCAGGACAGCCTCCGTAATCGCCTTTTCGGTGCTCTTCTCGCGGTTGACCGTGACCGTATACTCCTGTGTATCGCCGTTCTCAGCCGTTACCACGAAGGTGGCGGGAACGCCCAGCTTCAGGCCGGAGCGCAGACCGGCAGCGGGCCAGTTGTCCTCGGCATCTTTCAGCTTGACCGTCGCACGGGGGGAGCAGGTGAACTTTAGGATCATCTCGCCCAGCTTGCTGTCCGTCGTATCGGAGGGAACGGTGAAGGTGACGGCATGGCTGTCCTCGTCGATCACAGCCGCAATATCGCCCAGCGTTGCGCCGGTAAGTGCCTTCTTATCGCTGGGGGCACGATGGATCACAACGGTGTACACCGCCGTGGTGGTGCCATCCTCCGCCGTAACGACAAAGGTCTTTTCCTCGTTCAGCTTCATACCGCAGGCTGTGTCGTTGACCCAATCCGCCTCGGCATCCTTCAGCTTGATAGACGCATACTGCGAGCAGGCGAACGTCAGCGGCATATTGGTCACAGCGCTGTCCTCGGTGTCGGCGGGAACCGTGAAGGTCAGGGTCTTTCCCGTCTGATCGACGACGCCGTCCACATTGCCCAGCTTTGCGCTGCCGATGGCGCACTGGGTACTCTTGGCGCGGATGACGGTGATGGTGTAGTCCGCCTTGGCGGTATCATCCTTTCCAATGCGGCACTTCTCAGAGCGGACGGTGAAGGTAACCGGCGTATCCAGCGTCATACCGCAAGCCTTGCCATCTTCCGGCCAGACACTACCGTCAGCGGTGACAACATCCGCGTACTTGGAAACGGTGAACTTCAGCATTGCCGCGGCCAGCGTGTCCTCGTCGGTATTGGCCGGGACCGTGATGGTGTAGCTGGTACCCTTGTTTTCGACCGAGGCGCTGGGGATGGCCAGCTCCACATCCTTCAGCACGCAGGCGGTGCTGGCCTTATCGGGATCGACGGCGAAGATTGCCGTGGCGGTGATGCTGTTGTCGGTGGCGGGCATGGTGAAGGTGGCCTGATTGGCATTACCCTCCACAGGCGTTGTGGGGATCAGCGTGTCGGAGCCAGCCTCCTTGACCTCCCAGCCGGTCAGCGTGTAGCGGTCACCGGGGGTGGCGGTCAGGGTGACGGTCTGCCCTTCAAAAACAATAGACTGGCTGGGAGACGCCTCGCCGTTTCCGATGGCAACCGCCGCACTACCCATAGCGGGGTCAGCCTTGGCGGTCACGGCGGCAAAGATCTTCGACCGGAACTTCGCCGTGATCTGGACGTTGTCCCCCGCCAGTTTGACGCTGGGGTAGCCGCTAACATCATTGTATGTCACATACTCCGGGTCATTCGCGCGGTCAACATCGTCGATCATGATCTCCCAGCCGAGAAGCACCCAGGATTCCTTCCAGTTACCATCACTGTTGAAATTCACAATGGCCGTACTTCCTGTACGGTACACATACTGGGTATCGCGCGTGTTGCCGTTGACCGTGACCGCCGGGGCCCCGTTGGGGGTGGAGCCCCATGTGACCGTGGTGCCGACGTTTTTAAATTCCGCGAAAAGCGTGACATCCGCATCCGGCATCTTGAAGGTCACCGTATTCGTCTTGCACTGTTCCTCGGTCAGTTTGATGCCGGTCTCGTCCTTCCATTGCACAAAGGAAAACTCGTACATAGGGCTTTCACTATACGGCTCCGCCGTCGCCGTAACGGTCTCGCCCTCGAAGGCGCTGGTTATGGGGGTCCCGCTCTGATTGGTGAAGACAACATTGCCCTTCCGGTTTCCGTCCTTGTCGCCCTGGTCTTCCCAAATCAGCGATGTGGAGGCGGACAGCGAATGGGCAACGGCAAATTTCGGAACATCAAAGCTTACCGTCACATTGTCCAGTCCTTCGCTCTTGGCCAGAATGTGAAGCTTCTTGGCCCCAGCCGTCAGGCCGGTAAGCTGGATCGTGTTGGCGTAGCGCCGCAGCGCTGTGGTCTCGGCCGTTTCGTCAAACGAGGGTCCCTCGTCGGCCTCTGTCACAGCGTAGTAATAGGTGCCCGCGACATTGGACTTTATATAGATGGTGGCCGTATCCTCCGCCGTGCGGTTCACGGCAATGCTTTCCAGTGTGATCTCCGTTGGTGTTTCGATCGGTTGGTCCGATCCATCCAGAACGGTAAGATTATATCCGTACTTTGTCCCATCCGCGGTGGTAAAGCAGATTATGTCGCTCCTTGTAGTAGCGGTCGTACTATTGCCAGCCGTTATAATATTTGTCGCCTGCTTTCCACTGGCTGTCGCGTACTGGGTAATCAGGTCGCTGTTTGCCAGTGTATATACCGGCGTCACATACGCTTTACGTTTTCTCACATTTCCAGTTGGTACACCGTTTGTATAAACTTTTATCTCGCCTAAGACATAGTCGCACTCAGTCTTATTAACGGATTCCTGTGGTCCATCAGGGTAGTTTTTCCATTCAACTCCTATTGGTGTACCATCTTTTCCTGTGTTAAACTTTGGGCTACTAAAAAAATCAACGTCGACCATCTCAAATGAGGTCAAATACGGGTATTGCGCAGACTCCTCCGCATACGTCCGGTCGCACAGGCCAGCCAGCAGCAGCACTGTCAACAGCAGCAACGGCAGAATCGTTTGTTTGTGTTTTTTCATATAACTCTCCTTGCACGGGAACCGGCCCCCTCATGCGGCGGCCAGTTCCCGATGCCGGGAGGGCAGGCAGACGCCTGCCCTCCCGGCAGGGTGTACGTTTACCAGGGGTGATGCGTATAGTCGCAGCAGATGAACCAGCAGATCTTGTCACCCGCGCTCAGGGTATAGCTGGCAGCGCCGATGGGAGGCGTGTTCCAGTTCTCATAGAACTTGGGATTGGTCGCCATCTCGCTCCGATCCGGGCCGTCGGTATACATCCAGCCGGACATGGAGCCGAAGGTGAACTCACCGACGCCGTTCAGGGTCGCCATATAGGTGCAGCCCGCGGGGACCTCAGAATCAAGCTCATTTGCAACAGCAAACTTGCGCATGATGTCCATCACGGTTTCACCGGCAGTGACCGTGATAGTGCCATAGGTGATGTTAGCTGCGTCATCCGCGCTGGCAAAATACCTATGCGCCATGTCAATCAGATCATCAACAGCGTCTGTTACAGTATAGTCATCTTCGAGTAGATCGCCGTTCTTGTATGCAGTCGAATTGACCGCCTCGGTAAAGTCAAAGCCGTATTCGATCTTAAAGGTATTGGTATCGGTGGCAAACACATAGTAGTTGCGGCTCTCGGTGCCGTTGGTCAGGATCAGCTTGGGCGCTCCGGTGCTAAGATCCAGGGTGTTGGTGGTGGCGTTGTAGCAGCCGGAAGCGGTCGTGTTCGTGGGCAGAGAGAGGGTGGCCGGAACGCTGGCACGGGAAGCCGGTACCGTGTTCAGGCTCGCGTTGACATTATAGTTGATAAAGGTCCACTTGCCATCCTTGTTCGACTTGGTGTTGCCCATGAAGGGATTCTGCACGTTGGTAGCAGAGATCGCAGTATTCGTTGCATCACCGACAACGATGCTGATAATGCGCAGGGGGTCGTTTCCGTCAATGGCAACGGCGCCGCTGGGCAGACCGGCAGCCAGCTTATAGGTCTTGCTGGTCGTGACGCCGCCCTCGGAGGTGCTGATGATCACGGTATAGACCTTGTTGAGCAGGTTCACATTCGTCGCCGTGCGGACATTGCCCGCACCCGTGAAGGAAAGGTCGCCGTTGATGGTGGCGCCGGCATTGCTCAGGTTGATCACCACGTTGGTGCTCTTCAGGCCATTCTCGGTGCCGCCGGCCACCATGGCGCGGATATAGATCTGGTCGCCGGTATTGCTGTCCTTCTCATAATAGGCGGTGGTGCCGCCAATGGTGATGGAGGACACGGCGTCAATGGAATTGACGGTCGTGCGGGTTACGGAGGTCGTTGCTGTGTTATCGGCAAACGCCATGGTGCTGAGAGACAGCGCCATAACGAGAGCCAACAACAATGCGGTGATCTTCTTCGTCATTTTCATGTTGTTTCTCCTTTACTAAATGTTGTTTTTGTTCCACATGCGTCAGGTTCTCGCTTTAGCCCTGCGTATCACTCCTTCCACTAACCCGTGAGCCTGTTCATTGGCTCAGTGCTATTTCAAAGCCGTAGGAACGGCTGCTTGACCCATTCTCTATAATCAGATCCCGATGTTCCAGCGTCAGATCCAGCACCATGCGGCCGCCCAAATCTGCCTTCAGGCAGGGACTCTCTCCACTGACGGACGCGCCGTCCGCCAGCGTAATGTTGGCTGTGCAGTTCTGGAAATCCGTTTCTATCGGCAGTGTGATGCGGATGACGTATTCCGCATCCTTTCCGCTGCCGCGCTGCTCCACCGTGCCGATGCTGTCACCGATGATAAACTCCCGGATAGCCAGCGGGTCGCTGTTTCCGCCGCAGCCGCCCAGCACTAGGCTCACGGCCAACAGCAGAAGCAGCATAATTCTCGCGCCGCGCTTCATCCCGCCGCCTCCTTCAGCCGCAGGCAGTAGCTGCGGCTGTAGCCGTCGTTCCACACCGTCACGCAGGGGTCCTCCACCGTCAGATCCACCACCAGCGCCGTGCCGTCCATGGACACGATGCAGGGCTCGGTCTCGTCCAGCGTGGCCCCCTTGGCCAGCTTCAGCTTCAGCGGTACGGCGGTCACGTCCATGCCCTCCGTGCGGGGGATGAACACCACGCAGCTCAGGCCCGTCTCCTGTCCGCCCCAGTTCTTGGTGACGGACACGGTGCACTCGGTTTCTCCGCATTTGGCGGAGAGGATATCCCACTTGCTGCCCTGCTGGGCAGCAGTCGCCTTCCCGCCGCAGCCTGCCGCCAGCATCAGCAGCAGGCACAGCAGCGCCAGAAGGATGGTTTTCGTTCTTCTCATGGTCTCAGCTCCAATCCCGCTTGGTGTGGCTGGTCTGGTGGTCGGTCACGTCCGTGTTGTCACCCAGCTTGTCCCACAGCTGTTGGGAAACGCTGCGCTCGTACTTCACGGTGACTGTATAGCTGCTGGTGTCCTCGCCCAGTGTCACGGTGTAGACCACCGGTGCGGTGAGGTTCACCACCTCGCCGGACACGGGACTGACCACCGCGCCCGCCGTCACGGTAACGGAGGGGGCTACCGCCGTCACGTCCGTACCGGCAGGAAGCGTCACGGTGATGGCGCCTGCGCTCTGGTCGATGACGCCGTCCACCCCCAGCACGGAGAACGCCGTGATCTTCGCGCCGGTGACCGGCGTCACGGGGGTGTCCCCGCCGCCGCTACCGCTGGCGGAGATCAGCTTGCCCTCCCTGTTCAGCACGGAAACAGTGTAGGTGCGGGACACGACGTTTTCATCGCCCGCCACGATGTACTGCACCGCCTTGGAGAAGTCCTGGGGCAGTCCGGGCGCGGGAGAGCAGACCTTTGTCCCCGGCCCCAGCGTCACATCCGGCGCGAAGGACGTGCTGGACAGATTGCTGTCATCCACGCCGGACACGGTGATGGTGTTGGCCTTGTTGTCGATGATGCCGTCATAGACCGTGCCGCCGATGGTAAGGCTGAAGGCGGAGATAGACGCCTGCGTCCGGGCCGTGGCCTTGATGCGGTACGTTCGGGTGTTGGTCCCGTCGCCGGAGGTGATGGTGAAGGTGGTCCAGTCCGACAGGTCCATGCCCCGCTTGCCGTCCAGCGACGGCGTGGCAGTGGCTCCGTAGGACAGTCGGGCGTAGATCATCAGGTTGGCGGTGTCCTTTCCAGCGTCGATCAGCAGCTCAATATCCGTGCTGTCCGCGCCGGTGGTGATGTTCTTGCCCAGGATATCCAGATCCCGCAGGATGTTGGCGTCCTTCAGCGTAATGGTGTCGGTGTAGATCTCCGCGCCGGAGGGGTCTACCTCGTCGGAGAGCTTGACCACCACATAGTAGGTCTTGGTGGTCTTGCCGTCCTCCGCCCGCACGGTAAAGGCGGTCTTGGCGTCCTTTACGAAGGTAATGCCCTTGGAGATATCCTGCACGATCGTCGCACCCTCAGACAGTTCAATCTGCGGGTGCATATCGTTCAGCGGCGTACCGGCAGGCAGGGTCACGGTGATGATGTTGTCTCCGCCCTCAGTGGTAAACACGCCCTGCTTGCCCTCCAGTGTAAAGGAGGTAATGTCCGCCTCGGTGGACAGCTTACGGGAGAAATCGAAGCGTTGGTAATACAGAGAATAGGGGTGTCCCGCGCCGCCGCCATTCAGGAAGCCCAGATACCACTGTGTGGCATAGCAGCCCTGATAGGTGGCCATGGCATTCTTGGGTGTCGTGTTGCTGTGGGCAAAATAGCCCTCGTCAAAGTCGGCGTAGTTGAGGAACGAGGTCAGCACGCTGTCCTTTCCGTTGTTGAGGCGCACATCTGTATGGACGTCAACGCCCATAGCGGAAAGAGCGCAGATGATCTGGGACGCACCCTCAGAGGTATATACGCCGCCCCACTGGACGCCGAAGGGGTTGTCAAAGGGGTCGGTGCCAAAGCTGTCCATAACAATGTCAAAGCCCTCCCACAGCTTAGCCTTGACCCGCTCGCCGTACACCGGATCGTTCTGATAGGGTGCGATAGACTGCATCAGCATGGTGACCATATCCAAGCCAAAGCCGTCCGACAGATACTTGTGGTTCAGGATCGTCTCCAGCAGCTTTTCCCGCGTCCACACGGCGTTTTCAGGGATAGTATAGTTACCCATATCCAGTGCGTTCAGGGCAAAAATGGGACCGTTGATGGTATATCCGCCGCTGTAGTTATAGAGGACTGCGGCAAGGTCGTCTACCTTGTTTCCCTTGGCGTCAATGAAGGGTTCGCCGTTGTTGTACTTGGACAGCTTGGAGCAGTCGATGCCGCGGGCGGTCAGTGTCATGATCTTGCGGTCAATGTTGGTCATGGCCACATTGGTGGTGGTGTCCAGCCGCTTGATGCACTCCGCGATGGAGAAGCCGTCGTCAAGATTACCCAGCTTCTTCTGGTAGAAGCCCAGGTTCATCCATTCCCAGTCCTCCCACGCGCCTGCTGTTGTCCGGCTGTACCGCTGGTTGATCTTGCCGACCAGGGACTCCATCTTCGCCTTGTAAGGATTCTCTGCTTGCTCCTGAGAAACCGTTACAGTGACGGTATAGGTATTGGTGGAGCCGTTCTGCGCCTTGACCTTGTACTGTACCGGCTTGCTGAAGTCCTGCGCTTCACCGGAGGCCGGTGTGACCGTGGCGAAATCCGATACACGGATGGTCGGTGCAAAGGTGGTGCCGGTACCAGCGGGCAGCACCAGTGAGATCGTACCATTCACCTGATCGATCACGCCTGCCGCCGCGCCATAGGTGAAGGACAGTATCTGTCTGCCTCTTGCCACCGCCGTGCGGGTAATGGTCACCGTATAAGTACGCACTCTGCCGTCTTCAGAGGTAACGGTGTAGGTGTTTTCGCCCACCTTCAGCGTATCAGGCTCGACGAGCACCGCAAACTCGGAAAAGGTGATCTCCGGCTTTACAGCCGCCAGATCCATGGCGTAAGGGATGGTGATGGCAATGTTGTCGCCATTGATCACGCCCTCTGCGTCGCCCAGCTTATAGGAGGTGATGTAATTCTCCGAGGACTTTTTGGCGGTGATGGTCACCTTGTATTCCGTCCGCAGGTCAAAGTTGCTGTTGGTCACCACCAATGGCAGTGGTTCTGTTTTGGAGTTGGTAAAATCAAAAGAATCGCTGCCGGTAAAGTCGGTGCCGTTGATGGTGACCGCCGTGCCGGTATGGACCACCACCGGCGTGATAGCGCTCAGGTCGGTGCCCTCCGGCAAATTCAGGAAGATCGTCTTATTGGTCTCGTCGATTTTGGCGTATCGGGTTTTGCCCTCTGTGGTGACGGCGAAGGAGGTGACCAGATTGTCCGGCTCACCCGTTTCGATGATGATACGCCATGTGGCACCTAAAGCACCGTACTTTGTGCCATAGGCCGGATCATAGGGTGTTACCTGATAGGCAAGAATCCTATCGGTCACAGAGCCCGCCACTTGGTTTGCGGTCAGCCCGGTTCCCACCTCTACTTGCACGGTCAACTGGGAACGGTCTGCGCCCTCCGGCAGCTTCACCGTTACCGTGCGGGTTTCGGTATTGATGCTGCCCACCGAGCCGCCGATGGTCACACGGTCAATGACCGGCTCCTTGACGCGGCATTGCTCAGCATAGGCAAGATATTCCGGAACGATCTGCTCATAGATGATCCGCAGGGCGGCAGGGCTGACCTGACTATAGCCTTTTTTAGCAATATACTTTTGCAGATACTCCCGCATGAACTGCACGGCATCGTCGCCGCCGATGCGCCACTTATCCTCATAGGAGTCAAAGAGACGGTTGCCGTTCATGCTGGTCTCGCCCTCATCAAGGTCGAAGTAGGCCGTACTCATGCCCAGCCAGTAGCCCAGCGTGCCGAGCATATCCGCATTGGCCGGATGATAAGAGCCGATCTCCGTTTTTGACGCGGCGATCTTATCCATCTCAAGATAGATCTGGTAGAAGGTGTTCGTGAACAGCTTCGCCATACCCAGCAGCTCCTGCGTATCGGCATCTGTCCAGGTATTCTTGCTGGTGGCCTCGGCGGCGAACGCATAGGCGAAGAATGTCCGCCCGTCCTCAGAGGTGACGTTATACCGGATCGGCTTCGAGAAGTCGTAGGCTTTGTTCAGCTCCAGATCGGCGGTATTATTTTTCGAGCTTTTCAGGTCGCCAAAGTCGATGGAGGTCGGCGTCATCATATAGGCGCTGGCGGCGGAGCCCTTGGGTACGCCGTATACATTGATAAAGCCGCCAAAGTTGCTGTACTTGGGCGCGATCACGGAATTGCCGTTGTAGAAGGTACCGCTGTTCTGTATGTAGCGGTCAACCGTGGTATCTCCTGTGGCGGGCCAGTTGCTGGTCGCCGCAAACGCCTGCACCGTCAGAGAAAGGGTCATCACCAGCGCCAGCGCCATGGCGAGGGCGCGGCGCAGCGTTTTTTCGAAATTGTGTGTTGTCTTTTTCATATCGTTACCTCACTCAGAGCGGATGGCTTCATTGGGACTAATCAGCGTCGCCTTGCGTGCGGGCATCCACGCAGCGGCAATAGCTACCGCGCCTGCGAACAATACGCCGCAGACCGCCAGCCACCACGGCAGCACGCACCGCAGCTCCTGGGACGCGAAGATCACCGGTATCAGCCACTTGGCGATAAAGCTCAGGATCAGGCCAGCCGCACCGCCGATCACGCCCACGATTAGCGCTTCCGTCAGGAACATCTTGAAGATGTCTCCCCGGATGGTGCCCAGCACCTTCAATACGCCGATCTCTCTCGTCCGCTCCGTAATGGACATCATCATGGTGTTTGCCACACAGATGGCGGAGATCAGGACAGCGATACCGCCCAGCGCGCCCAGCATTCCCTGAATCTGTCGGGACTGTGTGCGCACCGTTTCCAGCATGTCATTGAGAGAGTAGGTGTTCAGTCCCGTGTCGCGGATCAGCTTGACAATGCGCTGCACATCGTTGACGTTCTTCACCTTCACCCAAACCAAGTCGTAGGTAGGGCCGTTGGCCTTTTCCTCCGCTGTTTTTGTCTGGGTGGCCCCCATGTTATTGGCGCTGGTCTGCGTCATTTCTTCCAGCCGGTCATAGGACATGAACGCGGCGGTGGCGAAGTTGTTGTTCAGGGTGGAGCAAATGCCCGTCACCCGCAGGGTATACAGGTTGCTGGAGGGCAGCGCCCGTCCGTCGGTGTCGGCCTTCGGCTCACCGGTCAGGCTGGAGGAATCGAAGGTCATGCGAACAGGCACTTCCAGCAGATCAATCAGGGCGTTGCCATTCTCGTCTACTGCCAGTTCCCAATCCTTTGCCTTGTTGGCAAGGCCAGCCGCCACGTCATCTGTGAACATGACTTCCGGATGCAGGCGCGTGCCGTCCTCGGCCATAACGCCCCGCTCCGGCGTCAGCATGAAGCTCTCCGCCGTGGTCATGTCGATGCCATAGACGCGCACCATGTTGACATAGTTGCCGGACACGATGTAGGCGGGCTGCTGGTAGACCGGCGTTACCGCCTCTACTCCGTCAATGCCCCGAAAGGCCTCCAGCGCCTTGTCGTTCAACAGCGCTTTTCGTCCGTAGTCACTGGTGGCTGGTGTCACGTCGATCTTCGTCAGGCTGCCCATGGCCTCGATGCTCTCACGGTACGCCTGCTCATAGCCCAGGCCCACGGAAATCAGCACCACGATACACATGACGCCAACCGCCATGGAAAGCGCCGTCAGGGCCGTTCGGGTCTTGCGCCGGAACAGGTTTGTACAGCCGTAGTGAAAAAGGTCTCTCGGCTTCATACATTCCCGTCCTTATTGCTTCCATCGTAGGTCAACGGCTTCTCCCCGATATCAGGCGTGCCGCCGTCCGCGTCAAAGTCGTCGTCAAAATCGTCCGCGCCATCGGTATTCACCGCACCGGGGCCGATCTCGCCCCGCCGATACCGGATGATCACATAGACAATGACCGCAATGATGAAAAGCACCAGCAGGATCACAATCAGCCACAGCCACCAGCGGCTGCCTGTGCCGTTCTTCTGTGTGCTGACATTATTGGCGTCTGCATCCGCAGAGCTTTCCGCTACACTCAGAGGTACGGAGATATCCTGGGCATACGTCTCGCCGTTGGCATCCTCGTATTGCAGGATCAGCTTGCCCACAAACGCACCGATCTTGGTGAAGCTCACTGTCACATCGGCACTGGTGGAGCCGCCCGCCAGCAGGTCGCCTACATAACAAGGCGTAGAGGATTTCATACCGTCGGTTGCCAGCACACGAATGTTCATCGCTTTTGCCCGCCCCATGTTGGTCAGGGGGACGGAGATGGTGGCCTCCTTATCCTTGCTGGGGGTGCCGTAGACCTCCGGCGTACCGGCCAGAATGTCCATCTTCTGGCTGATGGGCAGCATGATGTTCTGCGCCGCCTTGCCTGCCACCGCCTCAGTGGTCTCATAGGTCAGGTTGATGCCCAGCATGGCGGGGCCCACCTCCGCGTCCTGCTTGGCCATGATCTTGTACTTCAGGGTCGCCGTGCCGCCCGGCTTGATGGAGTCGGCATAGGCGGTATCCGTACCGCCCACGCACAGTGTCAGGCCGGGGGAATTGGTGAACACCAAGCTGCCAATGACCTTTTTTGCCGTATCGACCTTGGAGTTGTTGATAACGGTCAGGCGCAGCTCGGTCTCTTCGCCTGCCATCAGGCCGGAGACCTCTGTGTCGTCCACATACAGCTTATATTCTTTCACCATCACAGCCATGGCAGAAGCGTCATACCCGTCGATAATGGTGATCTGGGTGGAGAAGCTGCCCTCCGCGGGGGCGCTGTTTTCATAGTAGCTGGCCTTGAACTTGATGGCCTTGTTGCCGGAGGTGGCAAAGGGTGACACGGTGAAGGTATAGTCCAGATACTTGATCTCACCGCTGGCCCAATAGTTGAAATACTTACTATAACTGGTAGACTCCACCACGAAGGGAAATTCGTCCAGAGAAGTAGACACTACGGGGGAAACTGTCACGCTGGTCAGCGTACCGCCCACATTGATCACGGGGATACGCATGGAAATGGTCTGATTTGGCGTACCAGTAGGCACGGTGTAGGAACCGTCCACATTGGTGCCGGCCACCTGCAAGCTGCCGAAGGAGGTGGTCACGCCGGACATATTGCCGTCGTCTGTTACAGTCACATAAGCGGTGATCTTGAAGGTCACATCCTCGGTGATGGTTGTGCCGTTCACGGCGTCCTCGCGCCACACGGTGGCGTTGACCTTAAAAGGTACGGCATAGCGGCCTTTGCTGGCAAACTCGCTGATCTTGAACTCGTACCATACCTCGGCGGTGGAGTTATAGGACATATCCTTCAAACGCTGAAGGTCACTGGCATAGATCAGTTCGAAGGGCCAGTTGGACACGCTGGTATCGGAGGGAACATCAGGCCAGATGTTGATGTTGCGCAGCATGTACTTCTCGCTGGGCAGGTACTCCTTGTTGACCGCCAGCGGCAGCACGATCTTCACCACCTGACCGGGGACGCCTTTAGGAAACTGTGCGCCGACATCCATCAAAACAAGAGCGTTGGCATCGCTGGGGACGATCTTGATGTCGGTGTTGGGTTTTTCATCTTCAACAGGGATGCCGCTGGAACCGCTGTCGCTCTCGTCGTCCAGCACAGCCACATCGCTGTCGTTCTCGTTTTCGTAAGCTGTATAAGCTTCAATGGCGCTGCCATCTGCCGTATTATTTGTAATCTCCTCCGCCATGGCGACGGTGGGCAGCATGGAAACTGCCATCACTGCGCAGATCAACAGGGCCAATACCCGTTTTGCCGTTCCTTTTTTCACTGTGTGCGCTCCTCTCCGGTGTGGTGATTTTCTGTCTCTATCTTGCCGTCGTCGAAACGGACGGTACGATCTGTGTAACGCTCCATCTGGGGATCATGGGAGCTGAGAATGAAGGTGGTGTTCCGTTCACGGAAGATCTCACATAAAAGCTCCATGACCTCCTGGCCGGTGCGGCTGTCTAGGTTGCCGGTGGGCTCGTCCGCCAGCACGATGGAGGGCTCGGTGATAATGGCCCGTGCGATGCTGACGCGCTGCTGCTGGCCGCCTGACAGCTCCGAGGGCCGGTGATCCACATGCTCCCGCAGGCCCACGCGGCTCAGCGCCTGCCGCGCCTTCCAGTTCCGCTCGTCCTCCGGCACGCCGCGAATCGCCAGCGGCAGGGCCACGTTTTCCAACGCCGTATACTGGGGCAGGTTGTTGTAGCTCTGGAACACGAAGCCGATATAGCGGCGGCGGAACTTCGTCCGCTGCTCCTCGTCCATGGCCTCCAGATGGTGCTTGCCCCGGAGGATGATCTCGCCCTCGGTGGGCGGCTCCAGTCCCGCCAACATATTCAGCATGGTGGACTTGCCAGAGCCGCTGCGGCCCGCGATGCAGACGAATTCGCCCTGCCGTACGGACATGTCCACGCCATCCAAAGCACGGACAGTGTTGCCGCCCACGGTATAGTACTTTTTCAGGCCCATCGTCTGTATGATGATTTTTCGCTCGCTCATAGTTCTCTCTCGCTTATTTGAAATGAGGAGGGCGGCAGCACGTAATGCCGCTCCTCCGCCGTCAGGCCGAATTTGATCTTGATGCGTTCCAGCTTCCGCACCCACGGGTCGCCCAGCGCCCACAGCACCAGGAACGTACACAGTCCGTGGCAAAAATCAAAGAAGAAGCTGGATACATAGGCCGCGCCTACCGTCTGCCAGGTGATGGGGCTGACGTAGCCGATGATGAAATACAGGTTCATGATCCAGCCGTACAAAAAGCCGGACAGAAAACCGTACAGGCACAGTCGCAGGGGCGCATGGTCGGTGAGCTGCCGCACGAAATGCAGCAGGTCGCCCCTGTTCGTATTCTCCGGACACAGCCTGTCCCACAGCTTCGCCGTGAAGTGGGGGCGGTTCTTTTCCGCAAACACACCGGCATTCTTCAGAATTCCCGCCAGAAAGCCTACCAAGCCCCAGGTGAACATCTGCCAGGGCGTCCATGGCCCCTGACCGAAAATGAAGTTGCTGACAAAGCCTGTCAGCGCGCCGGTAAGAAAGCCCGCCTCCGGCCCGAAGGCCACCGCCGTGATGATAATGATGGCGGAGCAGGGCTTGAAGTTGGGCAGCGGGATGATCTCAAACACCGTGCGGCCCACAACGCCAATGGCCGCCATCACCGCGATAGGCACCAGCTCACGGGCCTGGGGCTTCTTCTTATCGAATACCAGTATGAAGGGGATGGCGGACGCCAGCAGGAACAGCAGGCCCAGCAGAATATCCGAGTTTAATATGATGTAGTCCCAGAAAGTGCGGGAACCCACCGGATTGACCGCAGGGCGGTGGCTGTGGTAATAGCCGAAGGCCACCATCAGGGCGGGCAGCACCAGAAGGATCACCCACGCGGCGGCTCTGGTTCTTTTGCTGACAAAGAGCTTCGACACGACGCGATCACCTCCTCGCAGGTAATGTCCATGGGGAAGTGCTCTGCCGCGATACGGTTGGCGTCGGTGGTATAGAACCGGTTTCCGGCAAAGAAGGCGTGGGGCTCTCCCTCGGAGAGCAGCAGCCCGTCAAACATCAGGGCGCAGCCTGTGGCGTACCGGGCGGCGAATTCTACATCGTGGGTCACCACCAGAATAGACGCGCCCTCCCGGCACAGTGCCAGCAGCAGCTGCGCCAGCTCCGCCTTGGCATAGGCGTCCAGCCCTTTGGTGGGCTCGTCCAGCAGCAGCACCGTGGCCTCACGCAGCAGCAGCTTGCCCACGGCAAGACGCTGGATCTCGCCGCCAGACAGGTCGTAGGGATGCCGCGCCAGCAGCGGCGTCAGCTCCAGCCTCTCCGCCATCTGCACGGCCTTGGCTTTGTCCTGTTCAGCGCTGTCCAGCAGCTCCTTCTCCACCGTGTCGGCCACAAACAGCGACCGTGCGTTCTGGGGCAGCATACACAGCCGCTGACCCTTCGCCAGCTTCACCTTGCCACGATAGGGCTTCCGGAAGCCGGCCAGTGCCTGCATCAGCGTGGTTTTGCCTGCGCCGTTGCCGCCCAGCAGACACAGCAGCTCACCCTGATGAAGCGTTACGTCTGTGCCCCGCAGGACGTCCTTGCTTTTTTCGGTATAGCGGAACCAAAGCTCCTTGCCCTCTAAAACGGCGGGGTGCTTTGGTTCTTCCTCGGTTTTTGCGGTTTCAGGCGCGGAATCCTCCTCCGCGATGGGCAGCAGCCGCTCCAAGCGGCGGCGGCCATCCCGCACCGTCAGGGGCAGATCGTCCGTTTGCTCCAATTCGCTGAAGATACGGACGGCGGCGGGAAGTCCGAAATAGATGCGGCTCTTTTCCGCGCTGCCGGACAGCTGCCGCGCGATCTCAGCCGGCGCGCCGTCTGACAGGATACGGCCCCGATCCATAGTCACCACACGGTCGGCGGCGGGGAATACCTCGTCCAGCCGATGCTCCGTCAAAAGGATGGCCACGCCCAGCTCACGGTTGATCCGCTGCACGGTGGCAAGCAGATTGCGGGCCGCCAGCGGATCCAGCATGGAGGTGGGCTCGTCCAGTATCAGCAGCTTCGGGCCCATAGCCAGCGCCGAGGCCAGATTCATCAGCTGCTTCTGGCCGCCGGACAACTCTGTGGTCTTGGCTCTGAACCATGTCTCCATGCCGAAAAAGGCGGCCATCTCCGCCACACGGCGGCGGATCACGGGAACCGGCAGAGCCATATTTTCAAGGCCGAAGGCCAACTCATGCCACACGAAATCGGTGACGATCTGGTTATCCGGATTCTGCTGCACGAAGCCGATCTCCGCAGCGGCGGTCAGCTCCGGAAGCTGAGAGAGGGGGGTGTCCTTATAAAAGGTCTCACCGGCCTTTGCCCCAACGGGCAGCAGGCCGGGCTTGGCATGGCGCAGCAGTGTGGTCTTACCGCAGCCGGAGGGGCCGCACAGCACCACATACTCGCCTTTTTGTATCTCCAATGTCACTTCATCTAACGCTCGCGTTTCGGCCAGCGGGTAGGCGAAGCTCAGTTGCTCAAACCGTAAGAGCGCCATCTGATGCCCTCCTTTGTCTCAAGAATACCGGGCAGGAACATCAGCACGGCGTAGAACGCGAACATGGTATAGCTGGCACTGCCCAGCACCGCCGGCGTCATGGCGGGATAGAACTCCATATAGCCATGACCGAAGGCGCGGGCGGTAATGCAGATGCCCGCCACCGCCAGAACAAGGCCCAGCGTTCGGGCATCACGACTGTCGAAGTGGAACAGGTGGAAGGTGGTACGCCGCTTTGCGCCATAGCCGCGGGATTTCATACTGTCCGCGGTCTCCACCGCCGCCTCCATGCTCATGGTCAGCAGCACTGACAGATTCCGCAGGGCGCTGCCCAGCTTTTGCAGCAGGCGTGTGCCCTCCTCCTGCAGCATGGCCTGAGACTGTCGGATCTCGCGGCGGTTCTGCTGAAGCTGGGGAATGAACCGCAGCGTCATGGTGATCAGCAGCGACGTGCCGGGGAAAGGTTTGCCGAACAGGTACAGGAATTTATCCGAGGTCATGACCTCCTGATAGCAGGTGAACCACATGATGACTGCGCACAGGGAGCAGCCGGACACCAGACCGTAGCACACCGCTTCCAGCGTGTACCACAGGTGGTTGATGGTAAAGAGCATGGTCACGCCCCGGTGGTTGAAAAGCGGGTTGGCGAGGGCAATCAGCAGGAACATGGGGCCCACGAACCGCATGGTCTGACCGTAGGCTTTCCAGCCCCGCAGGCGGATGGAGAACCAGCTGGCGCCGAGAAAGGACAGCGCCACCGTGACAGGGTGCATACAGGTCAGCGTCAAGGCCAGCACCAGCACGAAATATGCCATGCTGACCGCCGGGTGCAGGTTCCCGAAGAAGCGCATGCGGGTATCAGTCATGGTTTTCCTTCCAGTCCTTGCCGTAGCCGTAAGGATCGCCGTTTTCCAGATCGCAGCCCAAGTCGCAGGTGTAGTTCCATTCGATGACCTCACCGGCCTTGACGAAATACACGCCACAGCCGTAGTTGGGGTACCAGTCGTTTACGCAGTACATCCAGCCGCTCCAGCGGCCGCCATCGAACTCATAGAGGTTATTGATGCCCTCCACATAGCAGCCGCTGGACGTGCCGCCGCGATAGGACATGTGGATCTTATACTTATCGCAGACATAGGAGAGGACATCAAAGACCGTATCGCCCTCCTCAATCTCCACCGTGGTCACCGGAAGGATCACGCCGGAGGCGGGGACGATGCCTGCCCACTTGCTCTCCAGGTGCATGCCGTTATTCACCGCCGTATCGCAGCGGATGGTGATGGTGACGGTGTTCTTCTTGCTGTCCGGCTTCTGCTCCGGCGTGGGCGCAGGGGTGTTGTTATCCTCGACTTTCTGGTCGTTCTTCTTGCTGTCATCCTTCTTACCGCCGGAATTGGGCGCTGTATTGGTGACTTCCTCCTCCGGTGTTGTACCAGCACTCTGGTCTGTCTTGCTGCCCTTGTTGCCCTGGGGCGCGTCCGCGTCGCCCTGGGTATAGAAATCCGCCACGCTGTCAGGCTTGCTCTGGGACGGAGTGGTCGTTGTCTCCTTCTTGCCGAAGCTGAAGGCGTCCGTGATCCAGGAGTACCACGGCTTTTCCTCTTCCGGCTGGTCAGTTTCTTCGCCTACATAGTCCAGGTCCAAGCCGCCGTTGGTGCCGCTGCCAGTTCCAGTCTGGGCGCAGGCGCACAGGCTCAGCAACATCATGAGCACCAGCAGCGATGCGATGAGATATCTCAGATTCTTTTTCATTTTTATACTCCTTCAGCCCGTGTCAGGGCTGTAACTTTTGAGGATGCGGGAGAGGCCGGCAAACCTCTCCCGCTCTATGGGAAAGACTACGGCGTATGCCGTCTCGGTTTGGCTTTGTTTGAGGAAGAGGGGGCGGGGCGGCTTAAACCCCGGCCCCCTTATGGAAAGCGAACAGTCTCCGTTCAGACTGTCTCGGCTTGACTGGGGGATGTTTCCGTACAGGCTGCGGCATGTTCAGTAGCAGGACAGAATGCGTTATCCATAGCATCAGCGGTGTAGAGCACTTCTGCCGCAGCTTCAGCGTATACGACTTCTTGAATCGTAGTCGGCACAGGCTCATTTTCTGCAACTCCAGTATCTGCCACATTCTCGGCAAGCGAAGCTTCCAAGGCAGCAGCTTTTGCTTCGGCTTCCGCTTTTTTCTTGGCTTCCCACTCTGCTTTGGCCGCTTTTTCCGCACGCTTCTTAACAGCCATTTCGTGCTTTCGCTGATCTGCACGTTCGCGTTTGAGCTGTTTCTTCTTTTTTCGCTCCTCGCGGAAAAGCGGCTCTTGCCTTACCTTTTCCTGTTTGTATCGTGCGGTATCTTTGAGCTTACGCATGGACGTCGGCAATGGCAATTTCGCCAATCGCATTGCTGCTTCCCAACTCCCGAAACGCTCCTCGATGAAACTTCCGCCATCTACTTCGTTTGGAGACGGGCTGTGGCCCAGTGAGAGGGAACAGCGGTGCAGGTATCGCGCCAACTGTGGCAGCGGAGTTTCCGCATGCCGTTCGGCAAACGCTGCATCACGCTCTTTTAATGCCGCTTCGGTTCGCTTAACGATCTGATTTTGTGCCCACGCTTGAAAGTCGATAGGGGCACCATTTCGGCTGGACATAGCTACACTCCTCCTTATCATGAAAAAGCGCCGGACATCCCCCTCACTTGAGAGATGACCAGCGACGTTTTGGCAAGAAAAAGCACTGACAACCTGTGTCAGCGCGCACTCCTGCCCTCGTCACAACGAGAGAGCGCCGCTGTGTACTCCACAGATTCTCGACCGTGCAATTCTCCTGCCTTGCACCACAAGGCTTTCGCCTCCCGTACACGATCTACCTTCTCAGGACATGCGTCCCAATGGCGGCATTACCCAACAGCTCATGCTGCTTCGACCGTTTCCATAGTGCTCACAGTGCCGACCGCGGTGGGTTTTTCACCCAAGTTCCTTTTAGGCTGCTGCCTGACTTCACCGGGAAAAGAAGTCTTTACGACGCACAGCCACACGGCGTCATTGAATCATATTTACTTGTGAATTATACTGCTAAGGTATGTGCATACTAAAAGATGCCAACAGACATCCGGAGTACTTCGTAAATCAAATGCAATTCACGAAACAAGTCTCTGTTTTGCTTGGCGGCACGGTAATTGCTGAGATCTCTGACGGAATTTTTGACGGAATTAAAACGCTGCCCGCCCCTTCCATGGGTAAGAAACATATGCTCTGAACAGCCTGCCTTTTATGGGCCAGAGAAGAATGGATATACGTCTGCAATGTCGTCCGAACATCAGCGTGGCCCAAAAGCTCACTGAGGCTCTTGATGTCCACACCATTCTCCATGCACCTTGTCGCGTAGGTATGTCGGAGGGCGTGAAAATTCCGATAGCGGATACCGCAGCGTTCCAGCAGCTTCCGGTATCGGTATTGCAGTGTGCGCGGTTCCATCGGCGTATCTCTACTGGTCAGCAGATAACTGTCTCTCCGGATGTGCTGCGTGGTCGTTTTCAGCAGTTTCAGCATATCGTCGGGAATGGCGACAAGGCACACAGAGCTGCTGCTTTTTGGGGACTGTACCACCAAATGTGTCCCGGAAGCATCGCGTACACGGGCGGCCGAGCGCTCGATTCGCAGAAAGCCGGAACGGTAGTCGATATCGCTTTTGCGCAGGGCGCATATCTCGCCAAGCCGTAACCCCGTGTTCAAGACCAATAGAACACATAACCCTGTGATATCCGGCGTCTCCAAGACTTTCTGTGCCAGTGTGGCTATCTCATGGTCGCCAAATACTTCGGTTTCTTTGCCTCGATATGCGGGCAGTTCCGCATCCCTGCCAGGACAGTCACAGTGGCATTTCTTTTTCACAACTTTGAATACGGTTTTTAGCAGCACGCCGATATCCCGTACAGTTTTGCTTGATAGGCCTCGGTTCTGCAGTCTCTTAAAATAGGCAGAAAGTTTTTCCGCCGTCAACTCATGAAGCATGACCGTTCCCAGATCTGGGACAATATAATGGCTGGTCACATACTCGTAGCGCCCGACCGTTGAAGCCTTTAGCTCACCACGGCGATCTGACAAAAAGAACGCAACTGCCTG
>OHCO01000027.1_pt1 | contig 22250 bp, 18 predicted proteins | sample 1577601 | NCBI WGS metagenome assembly OHCO01 (sample SAMEA3879546, study PRJEB24766) | human gut metagenome | biome: human-associated habitat; feature: feces | place: USA | collected 1985/1987 | reverse complement strand
AAACCTGGCAAACGCCATATCCGATATCCAGCAGGACACCCTCTGCACAATATCGACCTTATTCCCTCGTCTTTCCATACGATCCCTCCAGCAAATAATACGACCCCGTTTGTCTGCTTTTGTTGATCTATTGTTATATTTTACCATGCTTCCGCCCAAAACACAAGCGCCCGGCCGATAGCCGGGCGCTTGGTATTATGCGGGAAATCGAGCCCTTACTTGGCGTCCTTGATGGCAGCCTGTGCGGCGGCCAGACGGGCGATGGGCACGCGGAAGGGGGAGCAGGACACATAGTCCAGACCCACGCGGTGGCAGAACTCCACGCTGGAGGGGTCGCCGCCGTGCTCGCCGCAGATGCCCAGATGGATGTCGGGGCGGGTGGCGCGGCCCAGCTTGCAGGCCATATCCACCAGCTTGCCCACACCGACCTGATCCAGCCGGGCGAACGGATCGCTCTCATAGATCTTGTTGTCGTAGTAAGCGGGCAGGAACTTGCCGGCATCGTCACGGCTGAAGCCAAAGGTCATCTGAGTCAGGTCGTTGGTGCCGAAGGAGAAGAACTCCGCCTCGGTGGCGATGGCATCAGCGGTCAGTGCAGCGCGGGGGATCTCGATCATGGTGCCCACCAGGTACTTCATGTTCATACCGGCAGCAGCCAGCTCCTCGTCAGCGGTCTTGACCACCACGTCCTTGACGAACTTCAGCTCCTTGACCTCGCCCACCAGGGGGATCATGATCTCGGGAACCATGTTCCAGTCGGGGTGCTTCTTCTGGACGTTGATGGCGGCGCGGATGACGGCACGGGTCTGCATGACGGCGATCTCCGGGAAGGTGACGGCCAGACGGCAGCCGCGGTGACCCATCATGGGGTTGAACTCGTGCAGGGAGGCGATGATGGCCTTGATGTCGGCTACGGTCTTGCCCATATCCTTGGCCAGCAGCTCGATGTCCGCCTCCTCGGTGGGAACGAACTCGTGCAGAGGGGGATCCAGGAAGCGGATGGTGACGGGGCAGCCCTCCATGGCCTCGTAGATGCCCTCGAAGTCGCCCTGCTGCATGGGCAGCAGCTTGGCCAGAGCCTTCTCGCGCTGCTCCTTGGTGTCGGAGCAGATCATCTCGCGGATGGCGGCGATACGGTCGCCGTCGAAGAACATATGCTCAGTGCGGCACAGGCCGATACCCTGGGCGCCCAGAGAACGGGCGCGGGCGGCGTCGGCGGGGGTGTCGGCATTGGTGCGGACCTTCAGCCGGCGGAACTTGTCGGCCCAGGCCATGATGCGGCCGAAATCGCCGCCCACATTGGCGTCCACGGTGGGCATAGCGCCGTCGTAGATATTACCGGTGGAGCCGTCCAGGCTCATCCAGTCGCCCTCGTGGTAGGTCTTGCCTGCCAGGGTAAACTGCTTGTTGCCCTCGTCCATGTTGATGGCGCCGCAGCCGGATACGCAGCACTTACCCATGCCGCGGGCCACAACGGCTGCGTGGGAGGTCATACCGCCGCGGACGGTCAGGATGCCCTGAGCGGCCTTCATGCCCTCGATGTCCTCGGGAGAGGTCTCCAGACGAACCAGAACCACCTTCTCGCCCCGGGCAGCCCACTCCTTGGCGTCCTCGGCGTTGAACACGATCTTGCCGCAGGCAGCGCCGGGGGAGGCGGGCAGCGCCTTGCCCACCGGCTCGGTGGCCTTCAACGCCTTGGGGTCGAACTGGGGATGCAGCAGGGTATCCAGGTTGCGGGGGTCGATCATGGCCACGGCCTGCTGCTCGGAGATCATGCCCTCGTCCACCAGGTCGCAGGCGATCTTCAGCGCGGCGGGAGCGGTGCGCTTGCCGTTGCGGCACTGCAGCATGTACAGCTTGCCGTGCTCCACGGTGAACTCCATATCCTGCATATCGCGATAGTGGTCCTCCAGGATATTGCAGACCTTCACGAACTCGTCATAGGCCTCGGGGAACTTCTCAGCCATCTCGGCAATGGGCATGGGGGTACGCACGCCGGCCACCACGTCCTCGCCCTGAGCATTGGTCAGGAACTCGCCCATCAGCTTCTTCTCGCCGGTGGCGGGGTCACGGGTGAACGCCACGCCGGTGCCGCAGTCATCGCCCATGTTGCCGAAGGCCATGGACTGCACGTTGACGGCGGTGCCCCAGGAATAGGGGATGTCGTTGTCGCGGCGGTACACGTTGGCGCGGGGGTTGTCCCAGCTGCGGAACACGGCCTTGATGGCGCCGATCAGCTGCTCCTTGGGGTCGGTGGGGAAGTCGCTGCCGATCTTGGACTTGTACTCGGCCTTGAACTGCATGGCCAGCTCCTTCAGATCCTCGGCGGACAGCTCCACGTCCTGGGTCACGCCCTTCTTCTCCTTCATGGCATCGATCAGCTGCTCAAAGTACTTCTTGCCGACCTCCATGACCACATCGGAATACATCTGGATAAAGCGGCGATAGCAGTCCCACGCCCAGCGGGGGTTGTTGGACTTCTTGGCGATCACGTCCACCACGTCCTCGTTCAGACCCAGGTTCAGAATGGTGTCCATCATGCCGGGCATGGAGGCGCGGGCGCCGGAGCGCACGGATACCAGCAGGGGATTTTCCAGATCGCCGAACTTCTTGCCGGTGATCTTCTCCATCTTCTCGATATACTCCATGATCTCCGCCATGATCTCGTCGTTGATCTTGCGGCCGTCCTCGTAATACTGGGTGCAGGCCTCGGTGGTGATGGTAAAGCCCTGGGGCACGGGCAGACCGATATTGGTCATCTCCGCCAGGTTCGCACCCTTGCCGCCCAACAGCTCACGCATCTTGGCGTTGCCTTCGGTGAACAGGTAACAATACTTCTTGCTCATTGCAGTTCCTCCGTATATTAAATAGTTGTACCAAACATTGAGAACAATTTATTATAGTCATATTTTTTTTTAAAAGCAACCCTGTCGCGGATATTTTTACAAAAAATGTTGTTTCCTCTGCGGACACTCGCCGTAAACCGATAACACATTTCCGTTTCCTCTATTTTCCGTCCTTTTTGGCGCAGCACCCGCAAAGCCGCCGTCCCGGCGCGCTTCTCCCGGCGGAACGGAGGGAAGATTTTGTGTCTTGCCTATTCCCCCACTCCTGTGGTATACTATTATATTGAATTAGTAGGCACTTTACCGGGAGGTACGCGCATGGTCCAGCTGCCCCAGGAAAACAGCATATTCACCCGCACCGTGCGCCGCGCCGCCGGGGAGGACCGTCTCAGCCACGCGGTCATCCTGACGGGCCGGGGTGACCTGACCGCCGCTGCCCGGTTTCTCGCCGCCGCCCACGTCTGCGAGGGGACGGACAGGCCCTGCCTGCGCTGCCGCCACTGCCGCAAGGTACTGGAGGGCATCCACCCGGACGTGATCCCCGTGCTGGATACAGAGCACAAGGAGCTGACGGTGGAGGCAGTCCGCGCCCTGCGTAAGGATGTGTACATCCGCCCCAACGAGGCCCGGCGCAAGGTATACGTCGTCTCTGACTGCCGCCAGCTGAACCAGCGGGATCAGGATGTCCTGCTGAAGGTGGTGGAGGAGGGACCGCCCTATGCCGCTTTCATCTTCTGCGCAGACGCTCCCGCCGCCCTGCTGGAGACCGTCCGTTCCCGCTGTACTCTGCTGAAATACGACGGGGAAGACGCGCCCCTCAGCGACGGTACCGCGGAGCTGTGCCGTGCGTTTGCCTCCGGGCGTCTGCTGCCGGTGACCACGGCGCTGCTCTCCCGCGAGCAGTCCCTGAAGCGCGAGACGCTGCAGGCCCAGCTGGAGGAGCTGTGGCGCGCCGCGGCCGAAGCCCTGCTGGTGCAGCAGGGCAAGGCGCAGCCGGACCCCGCCTGCGCGGAGGCAGCCCTTCTGCTGGCGGACAGGCTGACGGCGCGGCAGCTGCTGGGACTGTGCGCGGCCAGTCAGCGCTTTGCCGAACAATGTGACCAAAATGCGGGCGTGGGCCAGATATTGGGTGCCCTCGCCGTGAAATGGGAGGAACTTTTATGACCGATGTGATCTCTGTCCGCTTCCGCAGCGGCTGCAAGGAATACTACTTCGACCCCAAGGGGCTCACGATCCCCGCCGGCACCGACGTGATCGTGGAGACCGCCCAGGGCCCGGAATTCGCCCACTGCGCGGCGGGCAACCACCAGGTGCCCGATGACGCGGTGGTCAAGCCCCTGCGGTCCGTCCTCCGCATCGCCACCGACAACGACAAACACACCGCCGCCTACAACCGCAGCCGTGAGAAGGAAGCCTTCGATGTCTGCAAAAAGAAGATCCAGCAGCACAAGCTGGAGATGAAGCTGGTGCGGGTGGAGTGCAGCTTTGACGGCAGCAAGATCCTGTTTTTCTTTACCGCCGACGGCCGCGTGGACTTCCGCGAGCTGGTCAAGGACCTGGCCGGTGTGTTCCGCGCCCGCATCGAGCTGCGGCAGATCGGCGTCCGTGACGAGGCCAAGATGATCGGCGGCCTGGGCATCTGCGGCCGGCCCTTCTGCTGCGCCCAGTTCATGGACGAGTTCCTGCCCGTATCCATCAAGATGGCCAAGACCCAGAACCTGAGTCTGAACCCCACCAAGATCTCCGGCACCTGCGGCCGCCTGATGTGCTGCCTGAAATATGAGCAGGACGCCTATGAGGATGCCGTTAAGCGCCTGCCCAAGAACGACTCCTTCGTCCTGACGCCGGACGGCACCGGCAATGTCAGCGACGTAAACGTGCTGAAGGAGACTGTGAACGTCCGCCTGGATGACCGCACCGACGGTCCCCGCTGCTATCACAACTGCGAGGTCTGCGTCCTGCGGAGCGGCAAGGGCAGCCGCGACGGCATCGCAGTCCCCGACAAGCGCCCCGAGCGCTATGTGGAGCCGCTGGCCGAGGAGGAGCTGCCCACTATCACCCTGCTCAGCGACTTCGACCCGGACGCCGCGGCGGAGAGTGAAAAGAAGCGCAGCCGCCGCAGCCGCAGCCGCCGTCGGGGCGACGGCGAGAAGCGCACGGCGGAGAAGTCCGCCGCCCCTGCGGAAAAAGCCCCTCGTTCCGATATCCCCACCGAAGGCGGCAAGCCCCGCCGCGAGGGCGGCGATCGCCGCCGCAGAAGCGGACGCCGCGGCGGAAACGGCGGTGCCAACGCCGCCGGCAGCACCGGCGCACCCGCACCCAAGGCAGTCAAGCCCGCCGGGGACGGCCAGGGTACCGTGAGCGGTGAGAAGAAGCGCAGCCGCCATCGGCCCCGCCGCAGAAGCGGCGGCAGTAAGCCCAACGGCGGCACGGAGGCGTAAATCATGCGTAAATTCAACGGTTTGCTGCTGGTCAGCGATTTCGACAACACCCTTGTCTACACCGAGGAGGCCCTGCAAAAGTGCGTGGATATGCCCCCCGTCTCTGACGAGAACCGCGCCGCCATCGAATATTTCATGGCCAACGGCGGCATCTTTTCCGTGGCCACCGGCCGCGCCAAGCCCGCCTTTGAAACGGTGGTGGACGGCATTCCCATGAACGGTCCCACCGTGCTGTTCAACGGCGCGGCTATCTACGACTTTCCGCAGAAGAAGTACCTGGTCACGGCCTTTTTGCCCGACTCCGTCCGGCAGCACGTCACGGAGGTCGTCACCGCCCTGCCCCAGGTGGCTGTGGAGCTGTACCACGATGACAACACCATTCACGCCCTGAACGCCAACGACGTCACCCGCCGTCATATGCACATCACCCACGCGCCGTCCATCGAGGTAGACACCATGGACGACGTGCCGTCCCCCATCAGTAAGGCCCTTTTCTCCACCGAGGAGGCGCACCTGCCCGCCCTGTTGGACTTTCTGGCCTCCCGGCCCTGGTACCACGACTATGAGGTAGTCCCCAGCGCCGTGACCCTGGTGGAGCTGACAGCCAAGGGCGCCAACAAGGGCGGCATGGTCCGGCGTCTGGCGGACCTGCTGGATGTGGCACGGGAAAACGTGATCTGCGTGGGCGACCACGCCAACGACATCAGTATGCTCACCTGGGCCGGCCAGGGCTACGCCCCCGCCAACGCCATTCCCCAGGTGCTGCACACACCCGGCGTCCGCCGCCTGCCCGACTGCCGCGACAACGCCATTGCCCAGCTGATCCGTTCCCTGGACAAACAGCTTTGAAAAAGACAAAAGCCAAGCCCCCTTTCGGGGCTTGGCTTTTTATTTTATCAGGAACAATACAGACCGCGTTTGACCGCCCCGGCCACTGTCCCGTCGCTTTTCATCAAAAAAAGTTTTTTCCGAAAACCCGCCGATTTCCCCCATTAAAGCCCCTTTTTATAAGGTTTTCTCTTCACAGCAAGGTTTGTTTACAATTTAATCCTTGACGTGAGAGGAAAATCATTGTATCATACGCTTTGTAACTATTTGTAACTTTTAGGGGCTTACACCATGACGCAGGATCAACAACAGAAAAAAGCCGCCGGCCGCGACCCCAACCGGGAGCACATGACCCTATCGGAGCTGTGGCAGCTGTGGCGTGACAATTTAATGAGCTGGCGGAGCTTCTGCGATGAGCACCACGATCTGTTCACCCTGAACATACAAGCGGGCTTCCGCCGCATCGGTCGGTGGCTGTCCGATCTGCACAGCAATGCGCGGGCTCTGGCGGCCGCCAACCGCGACAGGCGGTTCCCCGAATCCGAATACGGCGCAGCCCAGCTGTTCCTCTTCTTCCGCGGCAGCCTGGAGCGCCGGGCCGCCGCCATACGCGAGGGCTTCTCCAACCGGCGCAAGGCACTGACCTGGATGGGCGGCAAACGCCGCCACTTTTTTGAGAAGATGCATCTGCACCCGGTGGCATTCCTGTGCGGCGCCATGGCCATCGCCGCCGCGGCCACCGTTCTGTCCCTGTACACCCTGGGCGCTCAGGTGACCTATGACGGTCAGGACCTTGGCATCGTCTCCTCCCGCCGCGCCGCCGAAAAGGTGGTGGCGGAGCTGGAGGATGTCACCCGCGCGACCACCGGCGACGGCGGCTACACCGTGGATACGGCGCTGCTCACCGCCGAAACAGGCGTTTTCCCCCGCCGCGAGCTGATCTCCGACGACGAGTTTGAAGAGACACTGAGCGACACCCTCGGCGTGGTGGATTACGCCTATGTCCTGTATGTGGACGGCGAAAAGGTGGTGGCCACCACCCGCTCCGGCGCGCTGGAGGACCTGCTGGAGCAGCTGAAGCTGGGCTATGAGACGGCGGACACGGTGAACGCCTACTTCGCGGAGGAAGTGGACATCCGGCAGGAGTACGTGGAGTCGTCCTACGTGATGAACCTGGGCTACATCGCCGAGATCCTCAACGAGACGAAGGAGGGCGAGGTGACGTACACCGTCACCGCCGGTGACAGCTATTACAGCATCGCAGCGAAGTACGACATGAGCGTGGATGACCTGATGAAGCTGAACGTGGGCTACGACCCCAAGATCCTCCGGGTGGGCGATGTGCTGACCATCAGCAACGCCGTGCCCTATTTGACGGTGGTGAACGTGGAGCGACAGCGGTACGTGCAGGATGTGCCCTATGAGGTGGAGTACACCGACGACGCGTCCATGTATCAGGGTGAGTATAAGGTCACGTCCCCCGGCATGTACGGCAAGGCGGACATGACCGCCAACGTGACGTATATCAACGGCGAGGAGACGGAGCGCGAGGTGGTCGCCAGCGTGACGCTGTCCCAGCCGGTGACGGAGCAGCAGCTCCGCGGCACGAAGGAGCGGCCCACCTGGTATCCCACCGGGTCGTTCTCCTGGCCCTGCACCGGCATCCTCACCAGTCGGTTCGGCTATCGAAGCCTGCTGGGCAGCACCTACCACAGCGGCATCGACATCGGCAACAGCTACGGCACGTCCATCTATGCCTCCGACGGCGGCACGGTGACGTACTCCGGCTGGATGAGCGGGTACGGCTATCTGATCATCATCGACCACGGCAACGGGTATCAGACGTACTACGGGCATAACAGCAGTTTGGTGGCGTCCCTGGGGCAGAAGGTCCACAAGGGCCAGCTCATCGCCCGCATGGGCTCGACAGGCCGCTCCACCGGCAACCACTGCCACTTCGGCGTCAAGTTCAACGGCACGTTTGTCAACCCGCTGAACTATCTGTAAACCGCAGCGCCCCTGCCCATCGGCGGGGGCGCCGATCTTTCCCTGCGGCAGGGCGCACGTTTCCGGGGTTGCAAAACCCAAAAACTATGGTACAATAGACCTGCGCCTGTATGTATTTCCCCGCCGGCGGCGGTGGAATGGAGAAACCGTTAAAATGAGGTGAAAAAGATGAAAAAACTGATCGCGCTGCTGTGCGCGGTGTGCGCCGCGGCCATGAGCCTGTGCGTCGCCTGTGCCAGCCCCCTCACCGGCGACACCAGCAACATGGGCCTGTGGATCACCCTGGTGGTCGTGGCCGTCATCGCCGTTGTAGTGCTGCTCATCGTGGGCAAAAAGAAGAAGAAATAAGTCGATATGACGAAAGCCCTGTGCCGCACGGCACAGGGCTTTTTACGTTATTTCCCACTTCCCTATTCAAACAGTCCCGCCTGTCCCGGCACCTCCGTGTGCCCGATGGTCTGCACCTGACGGACATTCTCAGCGGTCAGCGCGTCGCTGATGGCCATTTTACGGATGATGTTCTGCACCGTCACGTCCAGCCCCGTGCCCTCCCGGTAGTCGGCAGGGAAGATGAAATCCACCCGTCCCTTGGCCAGCAGGTCCTCCACGCCGGCCCGGTTGCTGCTCTGGTACACGGCGATGGCCTGCCCGCCGTAGGACCGCATCATCTTCATACACGGCACGTCGGAGAGCCCGTCGCCCACATAGATCATGTTGGTAAAGGGCACCCGCTTGCTGTCGTCGGGCATGGAGTCGTTCAGCGTCTTGTCATCGGCCACGTCCAGCACACCCTTGTTGATGCGGTAGACGAACTGGGTCTTGTTGGTGAAGTTGACGTCCAGCTTGGGCCAGCAGGCGGCACCCGCCTCGTCATAGTAGAACTCGCAGGCGTAGATCTGCTTGAACTCGTGGGCAATACCGCTGCCCTCAATGATCTCCTTCAGCCCGGAGGACAGCACATAGTGCTCGATGGTCACGCCCTGCTGCTCACCGAAGGCGTTGATCCGCTGAAACCACTCCCGCACGCCGGGAAACAGCTCCATGCTGCGGCCGCACGCCACCAGGAAGTCCCGCTTCAGGTCCTTTCCCTGGGCGCGGCACTCGACGATCATGGTGTACATATACGCCAGCAGCCCGTCCATCCGGTTCTCCCGGCCGAAGGTGTTGGCCTTGTGCCAGAACTCCGCCGGGGTATACCCCAGGGCCGGGATGAAGGCGTAGTCCTCCATGTCCGTGGTACACAGCGTCTTGTCAAAGTCATACAGCAGCGCGATGATGGGCTTTGTCATACCGTCTTCCTCCGTGGAAAAAAGGCGGCGCAAGGCCGCCTTTTTTTGTTGTGCTTACTTGTTTCCGCTGTAGTTCCGACCGAACTTCAGTTCATCCAGACTCAGCCGGAAATCGCTGGGGATGGCGCTGCCGTCCACCGGCGGCAGCTTGATGGTGGGCTCGTCGGTGACGGCGCTCCCGGCGCCCTTCTCCTCCGGCGCGTCGATGTACTTGCTGAGGATATCCTGCTCGATGGCGGACACCACATCGGCCTGGGGCTCAGCGGCAGGGGACTCCGGCTGCTCCGGCACGAAGTCCAGCTCCGGCAGAGACTGCAAAAAGGCGCTCTGGGCCTGGCACAGCTCCTCGCTGCGGCGAATAAACGCCGCGGTCTTCTCCTGTGCGGCCTGCAGCTTCTTCTCCGCCGCCCTGCGCTCGTCGTCCAGCCGGTGGATCTCCGCCTGGGCCTCCACCTGCGCGTCGGCCAGGATCTTCTCCTTCTCGCTCTGGGCCTCCTGCACCAGCTTGGCGGCCATCTTCTGGGCCGTCAGCAGTGCCTGGCGCATGGCCTCCTCGGTGGAACGGTACTCCTCCACCTTCTCGGCCAGCACCTTCAGCTTGGCCTTCAGCGTGACATTCTCCTTGAACAGGGCGGTGTAGTCCTCCGTCAGCGCGTCCAGGAACTCATCCACAGACGCCATATTGTATCCGCCGCCGCCGAATGACGCCTTCGGGAATACTTTTTCGGAAACTTCCTGGGGTGTAAACATTGCCGATCCCTCCGTTATATGATTTCTTTAGAAGTACAGTCCGTTGTTCTCCAGCTCATCGATCAGGTCGCCCATGATGTCCACGGAGTAGGGGGTGATGATGTACGTGTTGGCCGCCACCTTCTTGATCTTGCCCTCGCCGGCATAGGCCACGCCGGACAGGAAATCGATCAGCCGCCGGGCCACGTCCTTGTTGGTGGACTCCAGGTTCAGCACCACCGTGCGCTTCTCCTTCAGATGGTCCGCGATCTCCGAGGCGTTCTCGAAGCGCTCCGGCTTCACCAGCACCACCTTCAGCTGGGTGGTGGCGTGGATGTTCACCACCTTGTTGTGGCGGTCCTCGCTGCGGCGATCCTCACGGCGGTCGTCCTTGCGGTCGTCAAACAGGGAACGGGAGGACTCCTTTACCGGCTCCTCAAAATCGTCCTCATAATCATAATCCTCATCATCGTAGGGATGAATGATCTTCTTCAACTCGTCCATCAGGCCCATGTGCAATACCTCCCGCGTATTATTTGGAATAGTCTCTTGCGCCGAAAATGGCGGTGCCCACGCGGACCATGTTGGCTCCCGCGCGAATGGCATCGGCAAAATCGCCGCTCATACCCATAGAAAGATATTCTAATCCATTATCGTACATTTTTCTGTTTATGTCAACATATAGTGCCTGTACTTTTTGGAAATATACCACATTTTCTTCCCGTGTGGCGTCCGCCGGGGGTATGGTCATCAGTCCCCGCACCCGCACATGGCCCATTTCCTTCGCCTGTGCCGCCGCGTTTTCCACCTCCTGCGGCGCAAAGCCGCTTTTGGCCGCCTCGCCGCCGATGTTCACCTCCAGCAGAATATCCTGCACGATGCCCAGCTTTTCCGCCTGCTTGTCCACCTCGGCCAGCAGCTCCGGCGAGCCGATGGACTGGATCAGGGCCACCTTGCCCACCACCTGCTTCACCTTGTTGCGCTGCAAGTGGCCGATGAAATGCAGCGGCGCGCCGCGATAGGCGTCCTCCGCCAGCTTTGCGGTCATCTCCTGCACCCGGTTCTCGCCCAGGGCGTCGATGCCGGCGGCGATGGCCTCCTGGCAGGCGGCGGCATCGTTCATCTTGCTGGCGCCCACCAGCGTGATATCCGCCCCGGTGCGGCCCGTCTCCCGTGCCGCCGCGTCGATCTCGGCGCGGATCGCTTCCAAATTTTCCCGAATAGACATCGCTTGTGCCTCCTTGTCTCTTTCGTATCTAAGCCGCGTGCGCCCGCCTGCGGCGGGTGCCGCCGTGTTTATCGGATGACCTTGCCGTCATACAGCTCGCCGGACGTGGCGATGACCTGATCGCCGGAGCGCAGGGTCTGCGTGTCCCGCACGCCCTCGGCGGGCTTCACCAGCGCATAGCCCTCCCCCTGATATACCAGCTCGATCGGCCGGAAGGAGGCGTTCTCGCCGTCCACACAGTACACGCCGGTGGTGCCGTCCGCGCTGACCCGCAGCGCGTCGGCCGGTACCCGCAGTCCCTGATAGGTGTGCAGCACCGCGTCCGCCGCCTGATGACGCAGCAGCGTGGTCTGTGCCAGATACCGTGTGCTGGACAGCACCACCGCCGCCTGGCCGTTCTCCTCCCGGGACACGGACACCACGCTCATGCGGATGCTCTGGTCAAAGCCCTTGGCCAGACGCACATCTACCCGGCCCATATCCTTCAGCGCCGCCGCCTGCTCTGCCGGCAGCACCACCGCATAGTACCAGGTGTCGCCGTAGATCAGCTTGCCCACGTTGCTCTGCTCCGCCGCCGCCTTCACGCCGTTCAGCTTGCCCGGCGTCACGTCCTCCAGAAACGCCTCCGTCAGCACGCTCTCGTACCCGTCGCACACGGCGGAATAGGTGCCGGAGGCCTTGGCGGTCACGGTCTTCGCGCCGGACAGCGCGGCTTTCTGCTGCTGTATCTCACTCTCCACCGACTTGACCTGCGCCTGTATCTCCTCCTGTGACGTATAGCTCCCGTGGTCCCGCTTCAGCACGGCGGCCTTCAGCGCCGCCAGGTCGCTCTCCGCCGCGGCATAGTCCCCGGCGCTCAGCGTCTGGCGCAGGGTCAGGATGTCGCCGGTGATGGACGTATCCAGCTTCAGCGCCGCGTCCGGGTCCAGATAGGACGTCAGGGCGAACTGCAGCTGCTGCAGCTGCAATTCCAGCGTCTCGATCCGGCTGACGGTCTGCAGCGCGCTGTCGTCGCTGTACACCGTGGCCACCGTCTCGCCGGCGGCCACCCGCTGGCCCTCCTGCACGGCCCGGGACACGGTGCCGGTCTGGCCGGGCAGCGGCTCCTCCGTCCGCACCAGCCAGCCCTCCATGGAGATAACGTCCTCCGCCTGTGCCTCATAGACCAGCGTGATGGTCATCGGGTCGGCAAAGTAGTTGTATACCTGCGCGGCGAAGTACACCAGCACCGCCGCCAGCACCACGATAGGCAGCACCTTCAGCAGCGGCGACGAGCGCTTGTTGCTCCCCGCCGGGATGTTCGTGTTGTTGTCTGGGGTGTTGTTCATGGGCTTTCCTCTTTGTCTATGTTCTCTTACTCCGCGTCCTCCCACAGCGTGACATTCCGCGCCGGCGCGATGGTGGAGATGGCGTGCTTGTAGATCACCTGCTGCCGCCCCTCGCTGTCCAGCACCACCACGAAGCAGTCGAACCCCGTGATGACGCCCCGCAGCTGAAAGCCGTTCACCAGGAACAGTGTCACCGGCACGTTCTCCTTCCGGGCCTTGGTAAGAAAGATATCCTGTAAGTTGTTTGTCTTCTGCATGATCGTCCACTCCTTGTATGTCTGTACGGACGATATGCACAATATCTGCCTCCGCCCGCCGCTATCAGCATACCCCGGCGGACAGGAGGAATTCTGTCGCATTTTGTAACCCCGCCGAAAAATCCGGCGTTTTTTCCCATAATATCCAGTGGATGGCCTCGTTGCGCCGCAGCCAGGTCAGCTGCCGCTTGGCGTACTGCCGTGACCGCAGCTTTACCTCCGCGATGGCCTCGGCCACGGTGGCGCGGCCCTCGGCCACCGCCAGAAACTGCTTGTACCCGATAGCCTGCAGGGCCGTGGCGTCCCGGGGCAGGCCGCTTTGCAGCAGTGTCTCCACCTCCTGCAAAAGCCCCTGTGCCACCATCGCGTCCACCCGCCGGTCGATGCGCTCCTTCATATCCTCCCGGTCCCGGAAGGCCAGGCCGATGTACGCCGCGTCGTACCGGGGCGGTATCTCCCGGCTTTTTCTGTCGTGCGCCCCGATGGTCTCCCCCGTCTCGTAATAGACCTCCAACGCCCGGACGATGCGCTTTTCGTCCCGCAGGTGCAGCCGCGCCGCGCTCTCCGGGTCCACGGCCCGCAGCGCCTCCAGCAGCGCCCCCGCGCCGTCCTTCGCCAGCCTTTCCTGCAATTCCCGGCGTATCTCCCCGCCCTGGCTGCCGGCGGCAAAGTCCTGCCCCCGCACCAGCGCGTCCAGATACAGCCCCGTGCCCCCCACCAGCACCGGCCGCTTTCCCCGCCGCAGGATGTCCTGCACACACGCGTCCGCCTCCCGGACGTACCGGGCCACGGACCAGCTCTCCGCCGGGTCCGCCACGGCCACCATGTGGTGGGGCACGCCCTCCATCTCCTCCGCCGTGGGGGCGGCGGTGCCGACGGTCATCCCCCGGTAGAGCTGCATGGAGTCCACGGAAACCACCTCGCCGCCGAAGCGCTGCGCCAGCGCCACACCCATCTTCGTCTTGCCGCAGGCCGTGGGCCCTACGACGCAGATGACCTTGTTGTCCATGTCCTCACCTCGATCCGTTTTGGAAAGCGCCGCAGCGCCGTTATGGCCTGTAAAGTCGTGGATTTTTCGTTCTGCCGATGACGGGACGGTGCCGCTGTACTTTGTGTACAGCAAGCCGACCCGGCGATGGCAGAACGGAAGAGACGCGGCTTTACGCCCGTTTGAACATTTTTTCGATCTCGTATTCGCTAAGCTTCACCGCCACGGGCCGCCCGTGGGGGCAATAGCGCACCGCGCCGGACTGCACCTGCGCCGCCAGCGCCCGCAGCTCCGCCGGATCGCTGGTCATGCCGGCCTTGATGGCGCTCTTGCAAGCCACGGTGTGCAGCACCTCGTCCCGCAGGGCCGCCCGGTCCGCACTGTGCAGGCGCAGCTTCTGCGCCAGCTCCTCCAGCGTGGCGGCGGCGTCCTCGGCCCGCACATCGTCGGGCACCTCCCGCACCAGCACCGTGCCGTCGCCGAAGTCCTCGCACAGGAACCCGCAGTCCGCCAGCAGCTCCAGATCCTCCAGCACGGCGGTGTATTCCTCCGCCGCCAGCGTCACCGCCGCCGGCGTCAGCAGCAGCTGCCGCATGGGCGGCTCCGTGCGCGCCTTCAGCGCGTCGAACCGCATTCTCTCGTGGGCGGCGTGCTTGTCAATGAGCCACACGTTCCGTTCCGCGTCCTCGCAGATGATATACGTCTTCAGCACCTCGCCCGCCACGCGCCAGGGCTGCTCCGCCGCGGCGGGGCCCTCCGGCATGGCGATCTCCTGCTGCTCCGGCTCCGCGGCCGGGGCAGGGGAGGGCGTCGTCTCCGGTCGTTCCGCCGTTTCCTCCGCCGGTGTGCGGACCTCCGGCGGTGTGATGTGATACACCACGCCCGGCGCGGCCGGTGCCGTGAACGGCTTGTCCGGCTGGCACACCACGTCGTGCACCGCCATCACCGGCGTGACCGGGGCGGGAGCGGGCGCGGGCCTGACCGGCTCCGTAGCCGCCGGTCTTGCGGGTACCGAGCCGATGGTCTTCCCCATGGGCAGCATCGCCGCCTGCGAAGGCTTTGGCGCATCCGGTCGTTTCAGGAATTCCTGTGCCGTCATGGTCTGATAGAAGGGCTTTTCCGCCGCTTTTGGCCGCCCCTCGCCGTCCAGCGCGTCTTTTACGGTGTAGTGCACCGCGTCGAACACCGCTTTCTCGGCGGCGAATTTCACCACCGTCTTGGCCGGGTGGACGTTCACGTCCACCTCGTTCACTGGCAGCGTGATGTGCAGCACACAGCCGGGGAACTTCCCCTTCAGCAGCCGGTTGCGGTAGGCCTCCTCCACGGCGGCGGTCAGCAGCTGGCTCTTCACCAGCCGCCCGTTGACAAAGAACAGTTGCCGCGCCCGGGTACCGTGTCCCGCGGCGGGACTGCTCACAAAGCCGCTGGCCCGCACATCGCCGCTGCCGCCGTCCACCTCCAGCAGACTTTTGGCAAAATCCCGGCCCAGTGCAGCGTAGATCGCCGACAGCAGCTGCCCGTCGCCGGGGGTGTGCAGCACCTCCTGTCCATCCCGCAGCAGTTTGAAGGACACCTCCGGGTGGCTGAGCGCCAGCTGTGTCACCACAGCGGCAGCCGCCGCGCCCTCGGCACTGTCCTTTTTCATGAATTTCATTCGCGCCGGGGTGTTGTAGAACAGGTCCCGCACACACACGGTGGTGCCCTCCGGGCACCCGGCGGCCGTGACCTCACCGGGTACGCCGCCCTCCAGATGCAGGGACGCGCCGCTGTCGGCGCCCCGCGCACGGGAGAAAATATCCAGCCGTGACACGGCGGCGATGGCCGCCAGCGCCTCGCCCCGGAAGCCCAGCGTCCCGATAGCCGCCAGGTCCTCCGCCCGGCGCAGCTTGCTGGTGGCGTGGCGCAGAAACGCGGTAGGCAGCTGCTCCGGCGCGATGCCGCAGCCGTTGTCCGTCACCCGCAGATACGTCATGCCGCCGTGCTCCAGCTCCACGGATACGGCGGATGCCCCGGCGTCCAAAGCGTTCTCCAGCAGCTCCTTGCACACGCTGGCGGGGCGCTCCACCACCTCGCCGGCAGCGATGAGATCGGCGATATGGGCAGGCAGTTGTTGTATCTGCGGCATGGTATTCACTCCTTTTCTATTGCAGCTTGCTCTTCAGTTCATACAGCAGGTTCAGCGCCTCCAGGGGGCTCAGCGCGTCTACCTGCGTCCGGCGGATGATATCCGCCACGGCGCCCTCGGCCATGCCCTCCAGGGATACCTGGTCCTCCCGCGCCGCCGGGGTGTGGGGCTGCCGGGGCTGGCTCTCCAGCTCCCGCAAGATCTCCCGCGCCCGCTTGAGCACCGTGTCCGGCAGGCCCGCCAGCTTGGCCACCTCGATGCCGTAGCTCCGGTCCGCGCCGCCGGGGACGATCTTCCGCAGAAAGACGATATCCTCGCCCCGGGCGTGGACGGCCACGTTGTAGTTCCGCACGTTGGGCAGCTCCTGCTCCAGCGTGGTCAGCTCATGATAATGGGTAGCGAACAGCGTCTTGGCCTTCAGCTTCCCGGCGCAGTGCTCCAGCACCGCCCGGGCAATGGACATTCCGTCGAATGTAGACGTACCCCGGCCGATCTCATCCAGAATGAGCAGGCTGTTCTTCGTGGCGCAGCGAAGCAGCTCCGACACCTCGGTCATCTCCACCATGAAGGTGGACTGTCCCGCCGCCAGGTCGTCGCTGGCGCCGATGCGGGTGAAAATGCGGTCCACCACGCCGATATGCGCCCGCTGGGCGGGGACAAAGCACCCCACCTGGGCCATCAGCACGATCAGCGCCACCTGGCGCATATAGGTGGACTTACCGGCCATGTTGGGACCGGTGATGATGGCCACCCGGTCCTCCTTTGCGCCCATATGGGTGTCGTTGGGCACAAAGAACGCGTCGCCCCGCACCTTTTCCACCACCGGATGGCGTCCCGCCGTGATCTCGATGACCCCGGACTCGTCCACCTCCGGCCGGCAGTAGTGGTTCTGGGCCGCCACCTCGGCAAAGGCGCACAGCGTGTCCAACTGCGCGATCAGCGATGCCGCCAGCTGCACCCGCGTCACCTGTCCCGCCGCCTCTGTCCGCAGCGCGGCGAACAGGTCGTATTCCAGTGCCGCGTCCCGGTCATGGGCGGTGAGCACCTCATGCTCCAGATCCTTCAGCTCCTGGGTGATATAGCGCTCGCCGTTCACCAGCGTCTGCTTGCGTATGTAGTCCGCCGGCACCTGGTCCTTAAAGGAGTTGCTCACCTCGATATAGTACCCGAACACCTTGTTGTACCCCACCTTCAGGGTACGGATGCCGGTCTTCTCCTTCTCCCGGGCCTCCAGCTGCGCGATAAACCCCTTGCCGCCGGAGAGTATCCCCCGCAGCCGGTCCACCTCATCGTCATAGCCCTCGCGGATCATGCCGCCCTCCCGGACGGAGAACGGCGGCTCGTCCACCAGCACGGCGGCAATGCGCCCGCTGATGTCCTCCAGCGTCTCCAGCTGCTCGTCCAGCTTTCCCAGTGCCCCTGTCCGGAACGGCGTCAGGCACCGCTTGATCTCCGGCAGGTGCTCCAGCGCCGCCCGCAGGTTCACCAGGTCCCTGGCTCCGGCGGTGCCGTAGACGATCCGGCTCATCAGCCGTTCCATGTCGCCCATGCCGGTCAGGGCCAGCCGCAGCTCCTGGCGGCCCACGGTGTTGTCCGTCAGCGCCGCCACGGCATTCAGCCGCCGGTCGATGGCCGCCACGTTCACCAGCGGCTGCTGCAGCCACATCCGCAGGTTCCGCGCGCCCATGGGCGTCTTGGTCTTATCCAGCACCCACAGCAGACTGCCCTTCTTCTCCTTGCCCCGCAGCGTCTCCGTCAGCTCCAGATTGCGCCGGGCCGTCAGGTCCAGCTCCATGAACTGTCCCGTCCGGTACCACTCCAGCTTATCCAGCTGCTTCACGTCGGTCTTCTGCGTCTCGTAGAGATACGTCAGCAGTCCGCCCAGCGCCAGCAGCGGTGCGCTCTCATTCCGGGGCAGGTCCCGCAGCGCCGCCTCGCCGAATTGCAGCCGCACCTTCTTCTCCGCGTCCGACACGTCGAACCGTCCCTCCGCCAGCCTCTCCCGCCGGCAGGAAAAGCGCTCCTCCAGCGCGGCGGTCAGCGCCGGGTCGTCATAGGCCGCGGCGTTCATCACCGCCTCCGCCGGGGCGAAGCGCCCCAGCTCGTTGATCAGCCCCGTCAACCGCTGCACCCCGGTGAACGCCGTCACCTGGGCCTGCCCGGTGGAGATGTCCGCCGCGCACAGTCCCGCCGCCGTGTCTGTCAGATACACGCCGCACAGATAGTTGCTGCGTCCCGCGTCCAGGCATGCCTCGTCCAGCACCGTGCCGGGGGTGACGGTACGGATGATCTCCCGCTTCACCAGCCCCTTGGCCAGAGCCGGGTCCTCCATCTGCTCGCAGATGGACACCTTGTACCCCTTGGCGATCAGCCGCGCGATATACCCCTCGGCGGAGTGATACGGCACGCCGCACATGGGAATGCGCTCCTCGTCGGACTTGCTCTTGTCCTTGTCCCTGGTGGTCAGGGCCAGGTCCAGCTCCCTCGACGCCGTCCGGGCATCCGGCCCGAACATCTCGTAAAAATCACCCAACCGGAAAAACAGCAGGGAGTCGGGGTGCTTCTCCTTCTCCTCCATATACTGCCGCATCATGGGTGTCAGCTCAGCCATAGCTCGGCTCCTTTCTCCCTCCGGAAAGTCTGCGCCTTACGGCGCGGGGCGCTCAGCCCAAAAAGCCCAGCAGGCCCAGAATGCCGAAGGTGGTGTACAGCAGGCACATGACCACCAGCAGAATGGTGATGATGCTGTACATGGCGCTGGTTTTCTTCGTGTGCTTGTACTTGCGGATATAGAACAGCGTGCCGCAGGTGATGCCCAGCGTCAGGGAGGACAGGTGGGTCATTACCGCGCTGTCCTTGAAGGCTGTCAGGCGCAGGATCAGGATCACCAGCACCACGGCAAACTCCGCGATCAGCGTCACATTCAGCCAGGTGGGCAGCTTTACCTTCTCCTGCTGGTTCACCTTCTCGGCCACCTTCTGGGCCATGTACGCGCCGGTGGTGTACCCGCCGTAGTTGCTGTTCTTCTTCTTGGAATGGATATTCTTATTGGGGTTGCCCTTGGCCTTGCGGATGGCCTCCTCCTGGTTGGCGTACTGGTTCACGTTGGCCTTGTAGCTGTTCTTTGCCATGGTTTTATTCTCCTTCTGTCGGTAGATTGGTAAGATAACGCCGCAGCATATCAAAAGCGTGGTGGGCGGACAGCGTCCGGATGCGCTCCCGGTCGCCGCCCAATGTCAGATGCCGCACGGTCACGCCCTCCGGCGCGGAAAGCCCCACGAACACGGTGCCCACCGGGTTTCCCCGGTCGTCGCCGTCGGGACCGGCCAGTCCGGTGACGGACACCGCCAGGTCCGCGCCTGTCAGCACCCGGACGCCCAGGGCCATGGCCCGGGCCACCTCCGCCGACACCGCGCCGCAGCGCGCCAGCAAATTCTCCGGCACGTGCAGCACCTGCTGCTTCACATGGTTCGTATAGCTGACCACGCCGCCCAGAAAGACCTGCGACGCGCCCGGGATATCCGTCAGCCGCTTGGCGATCAGTCCGCCGGTACAGCTCTCCGCCGCCGCCAGCGTCAGTCCCCGTTCCCGGCACAGCGCCAGCACCGTCTCCTCCAGTCCGGACACGTCCGCGCCGTAGAAATACGCGCCCAGCCGGGCCCTTACCTCCGCCAGCACCGGCGCCATCCGCGCCTCACAGGCACGCTCGTCCGCCCCGCGGGCGGACAGCTGCAGCATCACCTCGCCCGGCTTGGCATAGGGTGCCAGCGTCATGTCCGCCTCCCGCCGCAGCAGGTCGCCCAGCAGCTCCTGCACCTGCGGCTCCGTCAGGCCGAAGATATGCAGCGTGTGTGACCGCACCGTCTGTCCCCGGACCTGCTCCAGCCAGGGCAGCAGGCAGTGCTCGGCCATATAGCGGCACTCATGGGGCACGCCGGGCAGCAGCGCCGCCGTGGTCTTTCCGGCGGTGAACACGCACCCCGGCGCCGTGCCCACTGGATTGCGGAACACGGTGCACCCCTCCGGCAGATAGGCCTGCTGCATATCGCATTCCGGCATCTCCCGGCGGAATACCCGGTCGAAATACCGCCGCATATCCTCCACCACCTCCTGGTGGAGCACCAGCGGCGTGTCCAGCGCGGCGCACACCGCCGTTTTCGTCATATCGTCGTAGGTGGGACCGAGGCCGCCGGTGAATACCAGCAGCTCCGCCCGTCCCCTTGCGATGGTCACGGCCTTTTCCAGCCGCGCCGCGTCGTCGTCCACAGTGGTGTGGTACAGCACCTCCACACCGGCGGCAGTCAGCAGCCGGGAGAGGAACGCGGCATTCGTATTGGTCACGCCGCCGGTCAGCAGCTCGCTGCCCACGGCGATGATCTCCGCGGTACGGGGCATAGACGCGCCTCCTTATAGCGTAGGTTTGATCCGGATCATCTCGCGTCCGGCCATGGCCCGCTGGCACAGGCCCTCCACATCCAGCGCGCTTTCGTACTCCCGCGTCTCCTCCACGCTGGGCTTCGTCTTGGGGTGCCGGGGCGTGAACACGGTGCAGCAGTCCTCATAGGGCAGGATGGACGTGTCGAAGGTGCCGATATGGCGGGCGATCTTCACGATCTCCTCCTTGTCCATGCCGATCAGGGGCCGCAGCACCGGCATGGTGGTCACGTCCTCGCTGACGGCCAGCGCCTGCATGGTCTGGCTGGCCACCTGACCCAGATTTTCTCCGGTGACCAGGGCGCGGCACCGCAGCTCCAGCGCCAGCATATTGGCCAGGCGCATCATGAACCGCCGCATGATCAGGGTAAAGTGATCCTCCGGGCACTTGCGGCGTATCTCCTCCTGAATTTCGGTAAAGGGGATGATGAACACCGCCAGCCGGCCGCACCAGGGGGTCAGCTCCTCCGCCAGCTTCAGCACCTTCTCCCGGGCCAGCTCGCCGGTATAGGGCGGAGAGGCGAAGTGGATCATCTCCAGCTGTACGCCCCGCTTGGCGATCATATAGCTGGCCACGGGGCTGTCGATACCGCCGGACAGCAGGCTCACCGCGTGGCCACCCATACCCAGGGGCAGACCGCCCGCGGCGCTCTCGGCGGGGCCGTGGACGTAGGCCGCGTCCTCCCGTACCTCGATGTACACCGTCAGCTCCGGGTGGTGTACGTCCACCGTCAGGTGGGGGAAGGCGTCATGGAGCGCGCCGCCCACCCACTGGCTCAGCTGGATGGAGCCCATGGGGAAGGACTTGTCCGCCCGCTTGCTCTCCACCTTGAAGCTTCGGGCCGCTGTTAGGGCGCTGCTCAGATAGGTCTTGGCGGTGTCCAGAATGGCCTCCTTTTCCTTGGCACAGGGCAGGGCCCGGGCCACGGCGATGATGCCGAACACCCGCTTGCAGGCGTCATACGCCCCGTCCAGGTCGCAGGCCTCCCCGGCAGGCTCCACATAGATGGTGCTCTGCTTGGAATAGACCCGGAACCTGCCGAACCGGGCGGTGCGGCGGCGGAGGTTGGACATGAGCTTCATTTCAAAGCTGCGGCGGTTCAGGCCCTTCAGGACCACCTCGCCCAGCTTGCACAGGATCATTTCGTGCATGGGGTTTCTCCTTAATATATAGGTTCATGGGGACGGCTCCGGCGGCGCAGTCCGCCCGGGCCGGTTATCCTTCCGTTTTTTATTATAGCGTGTTTCCCCGGTTATTTCAACAGATTGCTGCTGCGGTACTGAATGGCCTCAGCCAGGTGGGCGGCCTCGATGCGCTCACTGCCGTCCAGGTCGGCGATGGTGCGGGCCATGCGGAGAATGCGGTCATGGCTGCGGCCCGTCAGGCCCAGCCGGTCGAAGGCCCCCTTCATGAGCTGCTCCCCCGCCTGGTCCAGCAGGCAGTATTCCCCGATCATGGCGGGGGTCATATAGGCGTTGCAGCTGACACCGGTGCCGGCAAAGCGGCGCTTCTGGATATCCCGGGCGGCGTTGACCCGCTGCCGGACCTGGGCCGACGTCTCGGGCTTCTCCCGGCGGCGCATGGCCTCGTACTCCACCGACGGCACCTCGATGTGCATGTCGATGCGGTCCAGCAGGGGGCCGGAAATGCGGCGCATGTAGCTCTCCACCTGGCTTTCCGAGCAGGTGCAGCGGCCGGAGGGGTGGCCGTACCAGCCGCAGCGGCAGGGGTTCATGGCGCACACCAGCA
>OHCO01000026.1_pt1 | contig 22421 bp, 17 predicted proteins | sample 1577601 | NCBI WGS metagenome assembly OHCO01 (sample SAMEA3879546, study PRJEB24766) | human gut metagenome | biome: human-associated habitat; feature: feces | place: USA | collected 1985/1987 | reverse complement strand
GACTGACAGCCCCAGGGCTACTGTTAAGGATAAGAACGGCGAGACCGTCTATGCTGTGGGTGCATCTAATATTGCTGAGGCTGCGACTGCCGGGAGCACCGTTGAAATCACATATGGTGAAAGTGTTGAGTTGACCGGTATTCCTACCGGTGTCACTGTGAAGAACAGCACCGAAAAGGACATTAGCATCAATGGCAACACGATTGCTGCCGGTAAGACAGAAACGGCCAAGCCTGCCCCCACCCCCTCCACCGGCGGCTACTATTACTACCCCTCCACCCCCGGCATCACCGCTGAGCTGAACGGCACCAACAAGTCCGCTACAGACTATCCCGGCGGCGACTACGGCCTGGTGTTCCGTTCCACCGCGGCGTTCAGCACCTTCCAGGGTGTCCAGGTGGACGGCAAGACCCTTGCCAAGTCCAACTACACCGCTGAAGAGGGCTCCACCGTGGTGTACCTGAAGGCCGCGTACCTCAAGACACTGGCGGCGGGCAAGCACACCATCACCATCCTGTCCACGGCGGGCAACACCAGCATGGACTTTACCATCGGCGGCAAGAGCAGCAGCCCCAAGACCTTCGACGCGGGCATCGGCATCTACGCCGTGACAGCGGTGCTGTCCGTGACCGGCATGGCGTGGACCGCTAAAAAGCGTCACTAAGAGCAAAAAAAGAAAGCCCGTAAGGGCTTTCTTTTTTTGCCGCGCATCTGAAAACCCCTTGCAAAAGGGAAAGGAATATGTTACCATGTATTTTGTATACAGTATCCCATGCACATGTAAGAGAGACTGCACTGCGCCCAAGCCCCGGCAGGAGAGGGAAAATCGGCAGAATTTGCCGGTTTTGCTTGCTTTTTCCCGCAGCAGCGGGTATAGTGTGTATAGAACCGCCTGCTGCGGTACAAAAAGAAGGGGGCATAGAGAGATGACAGCCTTCACACCGGTGGACCCCGCCAATCCCCAGCGCGAGACGATATATACCCAGCTGAAAAACGCCATCATCAACGGCGATATCGCGCCGGATGAGCGCATTGTTGAAACAAAATACGCCGATATTTTCCGCGTCAGCCGCACCCCCGTGCGCGAAGCCATCCGTATGCTGGAGCGTGAGGGGCTGGTGGTCTACGAGCCCCGTAAGGGCGCCGTGGCCCGGCCCAGGCTGACCCGTGCCGAGGTGGACGAGGTCTATACCATCCGTTCCGCCCTGCAGCTGCTCAGCGTGGATGCTGTGGTGCGGAACATCACCGACGCGCAGCTGGACGCCATGGAGGCCGATAACCGCGGCTGTGCCGAGGCGCTGGACAAGCATGACGTCGGTGCGTATTTCCGCCACCTGGACGAATTCAACGGCCTGTTGACCCAGAGCAGCAATATGCCCCTGCTCATCAAGCTCCTGGACCAGATCGAAAGCTACAGCGCCACCACGTCGTTTCAGAACCCGGAGCACGCCCGCTTCCGCGAGAGCGTGCTGTCCGATGACGAACGCCGCCGCCGTGCGTTGGCGGAGCACGAGGAGATCGTGGCGTCCCTGCGGGCCCGTGATGCGGATCGCCTCCGTCGGGTGCTCACCGCCCATACCGCTAACGTTCACGAGGCCGCACTCCAGCGCTACGGCAAGGAGGACTGACGCACAGACCCCATCTGCATGACGGATATGTACCATCTGCATGGCGGATATGTATCGCCCGCATGACGGATATGTACCATCTGCATGACGGATATCTACCGCCTGTATGACGGAATGTACCGCCTGCACGAGACCCCTGTGACCTGTCATGGGGGCTTCTCTTGAAGACTAAGTGTATACAGTATACATATCAGAGGAGGCATTTATGGACTGGGACAGAGTCATCTACAACGGCACGGTGGTCAACGATGACGGTATGCAGCGTGCCGATATCTACATTCGTGACGGCCGGGTCGCCGCCGTCACGTCCGAGCGCCTGCCCGGCACCGTCGGCGAAGCCACCGACGCTTCTGGCCGCTATATCCTGCCCGGCCTGATCGAGACCCACGTTCACTCCCGCGACGGCCGTCTGGCCACCGGCGAGAAGGAGGATTTCCGTTCCTCCACCGCGGCGGCTGCCGCCACCGGTATTACCACCGTGTTCGAAATGCCCAACTGCACCCCTACCATTCACTCGGCGGAGTCTCTCCGCGATCTTGTCTCGGTCATCCAGCCCAAGGCCCATGCGGATTTCTGCGTCTGGGGCCTGGCTTTGGGCGATGCCAATCTTGCCAGCCTGCCCGCTTTGGCGGAGGCCGGCTGCGTGGCCTTCAAATTCTTCTGGGGCTACGCGGTGGACCGCCTGGACAACAGCCTGATCTACAACTACCGTGAGGGCATGGACAACGTCCTTCCACCCCCGGGCGACGGCCAGATCTACCGCCTGTTCCGCGCCGTGAAGGCCACCGGCAAACGCCTGGGCATCCACGCAGAGAATTTCTCCATTGTTCGGGCCCTGACGCAGGAGGCCCTTGCCGCCGGCGCGCAGGACTACGCCGCATTGCTGCGTACCCGCCCCGTCAGCTGCGAGACCTCCATCATCGACACCGCCATCGACATGGCCAAGGAGCTCTCCATGCCCCTGCACGTCCTCCATGTGGGCGTAGGCGACGGCGTGGAGCACCTTCGCCGCGCCAAGGCTGACGGCGTGGATGTCACCGCCGAGACCTGCACCCATTACCTGACCTTCACCGACCGCGACGCCCGCCGCTGCGGTGCGGTGATGAAGACTTACCCTCTCATCCGTACCGCCGCAGATCGCCAAGCAGTCTGGCAGGGCCTTGCGGATGGTACCCTGGACTGGGTCTGCTCAGATCACGCGCCCCACACCTGCGAGGAAAAGCACCGTTCCTTTTGGGATGCCCCCGCCGGAATCAGCGGTATCGAGGGTCTTTCTCCTGTGCTGCTCACCGCTGTCCATCGCGGCCTGCTGACGCTGCCCCGCGTGGCGGCGATCACCTCCGCCAATGCGGCCCGTACCTTCGGCCTCTATCCCCGCAAGGGCGTTATTCGCCCCGGAGCCGATGCCGACTTGGCCATTGTGGATATGTCCGCGGCCTACACCTTCCGTCAGGAGAAGATGTACTCTAAAGCCAAATGGTCCCCCTATGACGGTATGTCCTTCCAGGGCCGGGTGGTCGAGACCATCCTCCGCGGCCGCACCACTATGCGTGACGGTCAGGTCCTGCCCGACTGCTTCGGCCAGTTCCTGCCGGTCTGCACCAAATAGCTTGTTTTCTTCCTTTACTCCTTTTCCTCCCCCTTGCACCGAACGGCTCCCGGGCGCGCGCCCGGGAGCCGTTTGGCTTTTTCCGCATAAAAGGGATCGCTGTATGGTGGCCTCTTTTGCTGTTTGGCAGCCACCTTGTTGGTTTGGAATGTTTGGCACAAAGCGTTGCGGGTAACAGGGAATTCCGAAATGTCTACTGGGAAAAACAACAAAAGTTTTTCGCCGTGTTTAGGCAACTCTACAGAAATAGAGCCACGCCGGCCCTTTTCCGTTGACAGATCACAAAAGAGATGGTATTTTGAAACTGTGCTCGAGCACAGTCAATTCGTGCTCGAGCACAAATGACACATCGCCAAGGGCGATACAAATTTCAGAGAGGAGAAGCGGATGCGTGACCATCAAGCAGATCGCCGAAAAAGCGGGCACCAGCCGCGGCACCGTCGACCGGGTACTCAACGGCCGCGGCAACGTAAATCCCGAGCTGGCCAAGCGTATATTGGACATTGCCGAGCGTGAGCGCTACCAGCCCAACCAGCTGGCCCAGGCGCTTATTCGCTCCCGTCAGCGCACCCACATCGGCATGGTCATACCCTCCGTCGGCAATCCCTTTTTTGACGAGGTGCTCCGCGGCGCGCAGAGCCGCGCCAGAAAACTCTCCAGCTACGGCACCACCCTTACCATCCGCGAGATCAAGGGCTACGACGCCGCCACGCAGCTGCAGGCCATGCGCCGGCTGGTGGCCGAGGGCGTGGACGCGCTGGCGGTCATGCCGCTGGATGTGCCCGAGGTCGCGGAGTACCTGCAGTCGCTGTCCATACCGGTGGTCACAGTCAACACCGATATCGATGTCGACCGTGTGGCCTTTGTCGGCTGCGACTACTACAACAGCGGTATGATCACCGGAGATCTGGTGCAGCTCATGCTCAATGGCCGGGGCCGCGTGGCGGCTGTTATCGGCAGCACCAATGTCCGCGGCCATATGGACCGTGTGCGCGGTCTGCGGACCGCACTGGAGGGCACGCCGGAGATCACGGTGGACGCCGTGCTGGAAAATCAGGACGACGACGATGTCTCCTATCAGGTGCTGCGGGCCTATCTGGCGGACCACACGCCGGACATGGTGTGCTTTGCCGCCGCCGGTATCGACGGCGGTATGCGGGCCATCCTGGAAAGCGGGAAGAATATCCGCGTGCTGGCGGTGGACGGGACGGAGGCCGTGCTGCGGTATATGGAGGAAGGGCGCATTGCCGCCACTGTGACCCAGGAGCCCTTCGCCCAGGGGGACGAGGCGGTGCGTGTGCTGTTCGACTATATCCACACCGGACGGCGGCCCGCCGCCGGCGTGGTGTATACCCACAACCGTGTGCGTGTGCGGCACTCGCAGTAAGTTTGTGATCCGATCGGCACAGGCCGATGATGATTTAACTTTTTAACAGGAGGAATGTATCATGGGAAACAGACCGGTAACTCTTTGCACCTGCCAGTGGGCGGACCTGCCCTTCGATGAACTGTGTGCGCTGGCGTCTAAGATGGGCTATGACGGCCTGGAGGTCGCCTGCTGGGGCAATGGCATCGACATTGATCGTGCATACAGCGATGACAGCTACGTGGCCTGGATCAAGGAGACCCTGGCGAAGAACAACCTGATCTGCAAGGCCCTGGCCTGCCACATCATCGGCCAGTGTGTGGGCGACGCTCCCGATCCCCGGCTGAACAACTTTGCTCCCGCGGCGCTGGCCGACAAGCCGGAGGAGATCCGCGCCTGGGCGATCGACACCATGAAGAAGGCCCCCGTGGTGGCCAAGAAGCTGGGCTGCTATGTGGTCACGGGCTTCACCGGCTCTCCCATCTGGAAGTGGCTGTATTCCTTCCCCCAGACCACCGAGGAGATGGTCGAGAACGGCTACGACGAGATCGTGCGCCTGTGGTCCCCTATCCTGGATGAGTTCAAGGCCAACGGCATCAAGTTCGCCCTGGAGGTCCATCCCGGCGAGATCGCTTTCGACTACTACTCCACCGAGAAGCTGCTGAAGAAGTTTGCCGACCGCCCCGAGTTCGGCCTGAACTTCGACCCCAGCCACCTGCTGTGGCAGGGCGTGACGCCCCATCTGTTCCTGCGCGACTTTATGGACCGCGTGTATCACGTCCATATGAAGGATGCGGCGGTGACTCTGGATGGCCGCAGCGGTCTGCTGGGCTCCCACATCGATTTCGGAGACCTGCGCCGCGGCTGGAACTTCCGTTCCCTGGGTCATGGTGACGTGAACTTCGAGGAGATCATCCGCGTGCTGAACGCCGCCGGTTACGACGGCCCTCTGTCCGTGGAATGGGAGGACAGCGGTATGGACCGTATCGGGGGCGCTACCGAGGCGGCCGCTTTTGTGAAGAAGGTGGACTTCAAGAAGTCCGATGTGAAGTTTGACGACGCTATCGCCAACTGAAACGCGACAAGGAGGACAATATGGGTATTCAGATCCGTTACGGCATGGTCGGTGGCCACATGAACGCCTTTATCGGCGAGGTGCATCGCAAAGCCATCGCCTTTGACCCCCGCGCACAGCTGGTGGCGGGCTGCTTCTCCACCAATGCGGAGAAGAACCGTGAGACCGGCGAGACCTACTCCCTGGACATGAGCCGCGTGTACCCCAGCTATGAGGCCATGGCCGAGGCGGAGAGCAGGCGTCCCGACGGTATCGATTTCGTCAGCATCACGACCCCGAACAACACCCACTACGACGTGGCCAAGTGTTTCCTGCAGCACGGAATTCATGTGGTATGCGAAAAGCCTCTGTGCTTTACCGTGGAACAGGCGCAGGAGCTGGTGGCCCTGGCCAAGGAGAAAAACCTGGTTTTCGGCGTCACCTATACCTATTCCGGCTACACCATGATGAAGGTGGCCCGCGAGATGATCGCCGAGGGCAAGATCGGCAAGATCGCCGCCGTCAATGCGGAGTATGTCCAGGAGTGGCTCATCGATGAGCTGGGCGTCCCCGGCGAGGGCACCACTAAGCTGTCCGTCTGGCGCGCCGATCCGGCGGTGTCCGGTATCTCCAACTGTGTGGGCGACATCGGCACCCACATCGAGAACTCCGTCCACTACCTGACCGGCCTGAACATCAAGCGTCTGGCCGCCACCGTGAACCGCTACGGCAAGGAGCTGGACCTGAACGCCAATATGCTCGTCGAGTACGAAAACGGTGTCAACGGCGCGTACTGGTGCTCTCAGATCGCGGCGGGTAAGCTCAATGGCCTGACCATCCGCATCTACGGCAGCGAGGGCGCACTGGAGTGGGAGCAGCACTATCCTGATTATCTGAAGTACACCCCCAAGGGCAAGCCCACGGAGACCCTGTCCCGCGGTACCGGTTATATCACCGAGAAGGCCGGCGCGTACAGCCGCATCCCCTCCGGCCATCCCGAGGGACTGATCGTCGCCTTTGCCAACATCTACAAGAACATCATCAGCGCCATTCTGGCGGTGAAGGCGGGCGGTACGGCCAATGACGGCTCTTTCGACTATCCCACCGTCACCGACGGCCTCAACGGCGTGAAGTTCATTCACGCGGTCATCGACTCCGCAGCCAAGGACTCTGCCTGGGTGGAGCTGTAAGAACACGTTATAGGCGGACTTTGTCCGTATCTATAAAAAATTTTTAGGAGGAAACAACCATGAAGAAAGTACTGGCACTGATCCTTGCGCTGGTCATGGCCCTGTCTCTTGTCGCCTGCGGCGAGAAGAAGGACGATGACGCCAACAAGGACAACGATGCTGCCACGGGTAATCGCATCGCGATCCTGGTCCCCAATGCCGACCACGGCTGGACCGGCGCTGTGATGACCTATGCGCAGGAGAAGGCGCAGGAGCTGAATGACGCCGGCAAGTATGCTGCCACCGTCATCACCTCTTCCGACGCCGCCAACCAGATCCAGCAGGTGGAGGACCTGATCGAGAACAAGACCGCTGACTATGTGGTCATTCTGCCTCAGGACAACACCCTGGAGAACACCATGGCCAAGCTGGCCACCAGCGGCATCCCCTATGTGATGTTCGACCGTATCATCGACTCCGCTGCTTCCACTGCTGTTGCCTGCGTCAAGGGCGATAACAACGGCATCGGCGCCGAGACCGCCAAGCGCTTCATCGCCGACGGCATGAAGGCTGGCGACAAGGTCCTCATCATGCCCGGTGACAACTCTTCCGTTCCCACCATGCGTAACGACGGCTTCTTCAGCGTGCTGAAGGAAAATGGCTGGACCGAGGAGCAGATCGCTGCCATCCAGTCCACCGACTACACCGGCTGGAGCCGCAGCAAGGGCAAGGAGCTGTTCATCAACTGGCTGGATGCCAGCACGGTTGAGGACATCACCGCCACCAAGTGGATCTTCACCCACGACGACGAGATCGCCATGGGCATCCTGGAGGCGCTGAAGAGCTCCGAGATCGACGCCGAGAAGAAGGACGCCTTCCTGAACGCCGGTGTGCATCTGGGCACCTCCTCCGGTCTGAACGAGATCTACTCCGTGCTGAAGGGCATCCATCAGAAGGATTACACCGCTGAGGTTGCCAAGCTGGCCGATCTGTTCTCCGTTACTTACGATCCCGCGATGATCAAGGCTGCCGTGGATGACATGGTCACCCACATCGAGGGCGGTACCGTCACCCAGGATCACGTCATCGCCGTGTCCGTGGTGGATGCTACCAACGTCAACGACTTCCAGGGCTTCGGTGACGCTGTCTCCAAGTAAGTAAAGTCGTTTCCGAGGGCTTCGCGGGCGCTTCGGCGCCCGCGGGGCACCTCCCCCTTCGCAGAAGGGATCTTATCAAACAGCAAAGAGAGGCGTGCGGCATGGAATTGCTGAAAATGACCAATATCACCAAATCATTCTCCGGTGTGGAAGTGCTTTCGCACGTTGATTTTTCCGTGGAGCGCGGGGAAGTACACGCGCTGCTGGGAGAGAACGGCGCCGGTAAGTCCACATTGATGAACATCCTGGCGGGTGTGCATCAGCGGGATGAGGGCGAGATCGAGTTTGACGGGGAGCAAATGCATGACATTTCCGTCAAGCGGACAGAACAGGCAGGTATCGCCTTTGTACACCAGGAGTTGAACCTGTTTAACGATCTGAAGGTGTACGAGAACATTTTTCTTCGCAAAGAACTGCTGACCAAGCTGGGCACGCTGGATAAGCGGGCCATGCTGGAGCAGACGCGCCAGCTGATGAGCGACCTGGGCGTGGATATCGACCCCAACGCCCTGGTAGACGAGCTGGAGACCAGCAAAAAGCAGCTGCTGGAGATCGCAAAGGCACTTCACGCCAATGCGAAGCTCTTTATTCTGGACGAGCCGACCACCGCGCTGAACAACGCGGAGATCGAGCACCTGTTCAGTATCGTGCGGCGATTGAAGGAGCAGGGTAAGTCCTTCATCTTCATCTCCCACAAAATGAACGAGATATTTACCATCGCGGACCGCTACACGGTTCTGCGGAATGGATGCTTTATTCAGTCCGGCAATATTGCCGACACCACGCCGGAGGCCGTCACCCGTCTTATGGTGGGCAGCAGCTACTCCGAAGCCTCGGTGTACCAGCCCCGCCAGCTGGGCGATGTGGCGCTGAAGCTGGAGCACCTCAGCGGTGAAGGGTTCGAGAACGTGGACCTGGAGGTGCGTAAGGGCGAGATCATCGGCCTGACAGGCCTGAAGGGTGCCGGCGTCAGCGAGATGATGCAGGCGATCTTCGGCGCGATGCCCATCAGCTCGGGCACGGTGTATGTCAACGGAGAGCCGCTGCACCACGGCGGCATACATAACGCCATGCGCCACAAGATCGGCATGATCCCCGCCAACCGCAAGGAAAACTCCGTTATCCCGGACTTTACCCTGCTGGAGAACAACTACATCTCCGAGCACACGCTTTCTGCCAATCACCAGCTGATCCGCGGGCGGAAAGAGGTGGCGCAGTACAACAGGATGCGGGATATGCTGAACATCAAGGCCAACAGCCATGACGACCTGATCCTGTCACTGTCCGGCGGCAACCAGCAGAAGGTGATCCTGGGCCGGTGGCTCACCACCGAGGCGGATATCCTTATCATGGATAACCCCACCCAGGGTATCGATGTGGGCGCCAAGGCGGAGATCTACAAGCTGATCCTGGAGCTGGCCGAGAAGGGCAAGACCATCTTGGTCAACACCCTGGAGATACCGGAGATACAGAAGATCGCGGATCGCTGTGTGGTGTTCTACCACGGGCATATCCAGACCATTCTGCCCCGTGAGGAGATCACGGAGGAGAGAGTCATGCTGTATGCGACCAATGTGATACACGCAACGGAGGGAGAGGTAAACGTATGAGTCAGAACACGGAACTGAAGGCCCAGACCAAAAAACCGGGGCTGAACAAGAAGGGCATTGCCGCCTGGATCAATAATTACAGCTTTATCCTCATCGCACTGGCGATCTTCATCGCCTATCTGTTTATTAACCACGGCGCGACCACCTGGAGTGGCGTGATGAACATCCTGCGGCACTCCGCTGTGGTGGGTATCATGGCCTTCGGCATGGGCCTGGTCATCATCACCGGCGGCATTGACCTGTCCGTGGGCTCCATGCTGGCGCTGGTGGGCAGCTTCTCCGTGGTGGTGTTCAATGCCACGGACAGCGTGTTCCTCACATTGCTGTTCGCCCTGGTGGCCGGCGGCTTGTGCGGCCTGTTCAACGGTGTGCTCATCGGCCTGGTGAAAATGCCCGCGTTCATCGTGACGCTGGCCACAATGCTGATCTTCCGTTCGGTGGCTCAGTACTACCTGCGGACTACCGGGTCCTCCATCTTCAATATGACCGGTACCCTGGACCACTATGCCAGCTTCTACGGCTTCGGCCAGCTGAAGATCGCCACCGTTCCCGTGGTGGGCATCGTGCTGCTGGTGGTCACGGTCATCATGGTGTTCATATCCACCTGCACCAAGTTCGGCAAGACCGTCTATGCCCTGGGCAGCAATGAGCGCGCCGCAGCCCTGGCCGGTATCAACGTCAACCGCACCCGTGTGGCGGTCTATGTCATTACCGGCATACTCACCGGCCTGAGCGCTTTCCTGTGGCTGGCTATGAACGGCTCCGTCGACCCGGCCACCCTCGGTAAGAGTAACGAGATGTACGCCATCGCCGCGGTGGTCATCGGCGGTATCAGTATGAGTGGCGGCAAGGGCAAGCTGCTGGGCGTTCTGTTCGGCGCCATGAGCTATACCATTATCGACAAGATCATCGCCTCCCTGCAGGTGGACGCTCTGATCAACGATACCATCAAGGGCTCGATTTTGCTGGTGGCCGTTATCATCCAGTTGGTGGTGCCCATGATCCGTTCCCGCGTAAAAACGAAACATACTTCGGAGGTGTAATAACATGAAAAAGTACGCTGATGTGAGTAAGGTCGTCTTCGATCCCAAGGGGACCGACCCCTTTACCTTCCGTTGGTATGACCCGGACGAGGTCATCGCCGGCAAGAAAATGCGTGAGCATCTGAAGTTCGCGTTGAGCTATTGGCATACCATCGACGCCGAGGGCGTGGATATGTTCGGCTCCGGTACCATGGATAAGTCCATGGGCCAGACGGACCCCATGGCCAAGTTCCGCGCCAAGGCGGACTTCGCCTTCGAGCTGATGGAAAAGCTGAACATCGACTACTACTGCTTCCATGACGTGGACATCGCCCCGGAGGGCGCTACCCTGGCCGAGAGCATCGCCAACTTCCGCGTGATGGTGGATTATCTGTACGAGCTGCAGAAGAAGACCGGCAAGAAGTGCCTGTGGGTCACCGCCAACAACTTCGGCGACAAGAAGTTCATGGCCGGTGCCGCCACCTCCTGCTGCGCCGATGTGTTTGCCGCTGCCGCCGCTAAAGTCCGGGCCTGCCTGGATGCCGCGGTGAAGCTGGGCGCCACCGGCTATGTATTCTGGGGCGGCCGCGAGGGCTACGACACCCTGCTGAACACCGACATGGGGCTGGAGCTGGACAACATGGCCCGCTTCCTGCGTATGGCCCGTGACTACGGCCGCAAGATCGGCTTTACCGGCGATTTCTATCTGGAGCCCAAGCCGAAGGAGCCCACTAAGCACCAGTACGACTTCGATGTGGCCACCTGCATGAACTTCCTGCGGAAGTACGACCTGACGGCGGATTTCAAGATGAACATCGAGGCCAACCACGCCACCCTGGCGGGCCATACCTTCGAGCATGAGCTGCGTACTGCCATCGTCAACGGCAGCTTCGGTTCCATCGACGCCAACGAGGGCGACTATCTGCTGGGATGGGATACCGACCAGTTCCCCGCCAACGTGTACAGCGCCACCTACTGCATGATGGAGGTCCTCCGCGCCGGCGGCTTTACCAACGGCGGCCTGAACTTTGACGCCAAAGCCAGACGCCAGTCCAACACCTTCGAGGACATCCTGCTGGCCTATATCTCCGGTATGGACACCTTCGCCCTGGGCCTCCGCAAGGCGCTGGAGCTAAAAGCGGATGGCCGTCTGGACCAGTTCGTCAAGGAGCGCTACAGCAGCTATGATAGCGGCGTGGGCAAGAAGATCGTGGATGGTGAGATGACCCTGGAGTCTCTGGCGGATTACGCCGAGGGCCTCAAGAGCTTCGATGTGCCCAGCGGCCGTCAGGAGTATCTGGAATCTGTGGTCAACCGGGTGCTGTTCCACTGAGAAATGACATATTGCGGGCCGCCCGGAAGGGCGGCCCTGCCTAAAGGAGGCGCAAGGCTATGAAGGAATATTTGCTGGGTATCGACCTGGGCACCTCCGGTACCAAGACGGTGCTGTTCCGCAGTGATGGTACGGCCATGGCCGCCCACACGGTGGAATACCCCCTCTACCAGCCCCAGAACGGCTGGGCTGAGCAGGAGCCGTCCGACTGGTGGCGTGCCGTGCAGGAGACGGTGCAGGCCGTGCTGCACAAAAGCGGTGTGGCCGCCGCCGATGTTGCCGGTGTAGGCATCTCCGGGCAGATGCACGGTCTGGTGATGCTGGACGAGAGGGGAGAGGTGCTGCACCGCAGCATCCTGTGGTGCGATGGCCGCACCGGCGAGGAGTGCAGTGAGATCACCGAGACTGTGGGCGCGGAGAAACTCATCGCCATCACCGCGAACCCCGCCCTGGCGGGCTTTACCGCTGGGAAGATCCTGTGGGTGCGGAAGCATCTGCCGGAGGTCTACAAGGCCTGCCGTCATATCCTGCTGCCCAAGGATTACATTCGCTACTGCCTCACCGGCCAGTTTGCCACCGAGGTATCCGACGCCTCCGGCATGAACCTGCTGGACGTGCCCCGGCGGCAGTGGTCTGACGAGATACTGAACAAGCTGGACATCGACCCGGCGCTGCTGGGCCGGATGTACGAGTCTGTGGACGTGACCGGAACGGTGACGGCGGAAGCTGCCGCCCTGACCGGCCTGGTCGAGGGTACGCCCGTGGTGGGCGGCGCGGGCGACAACGCCGCCGCGGCTGTGGGCACCGGTACGGTCCGCTATGGCAAGGCCTTTACGACGCTGGGCACCTCCGGCGTGGTCTTTGCCCATGCGGACAGCGTTTCCATCGACCCGGCGGGCCGCGTACACACCTTCTGCTCCGCCGTTCCCGGCAAGTGGGCGGTAATGAGCTGCACGCTGGCGGCGGGTCAGTCCCTGCGTTGGCTGCGGGATACCTGCTGTGCCGGCGAGGTGGCCGAGGCGGCCAAACAGGGCGTGGACCCCTACGAGCTGATGACGGCCCTGGCCGAGAAAACCCCCATCGGCGCCGACGGCCTGTTGTTCCTGCCCTATCTGATGGGCGAGCGATCCCCGCTGTTGGACGAGAAGGCCCGGGGCGCGTTTATCGGCCTGTCCGGCGGCCATGGCCGCGGCCACCTGATCCGCGCTGTGCTGGAGGGCGTTACCTACTCCCAGCGTCAGTGCGTGGATGTGCTCCGTGGCATGAATGTGCCTACGGAGGAAATGATGGCCTGCGGCGGCGGCGCGCGGAGCGCATTCTGGCGTCAAATGCTGGCCGATGTGTACGGCTGCCCCATCCAGACCGCCAAGGCGGCGTTGGAGGGCCCGGCGCTGGGCGTGGCTATTCTGGCCGGTGTTGGCACCGGTGTGTATCCCTCCGTGGAGAGCGCCTGCGATTCCATCGTCAAGCCGGATACCGTTCTGTACCCCGATGCGGAATGTGGCCGCGCCTATGAGCCCTACTACCGGCTCTACTTGCGGCAGTATCCCGCGCTGCGGGAGACCTTCCATGCCCTGGCCGCCATGAGGAGCCGGGCATGAGCGGCGCAAAGCGTACCCTGCTGCTGCTGGCGGTCCTGTGCTTCGCTCTGTTTCTGCTGTACGGCATCTATTTCAATGCCTTTGGCGCCAACGCCGAGTCCATGATGGCCTTTTTCGGCATCACCGAAAGCCGTCAGGGCTTCGTGATGACCATTCAGTCCCTGGGCGGCATCGTGATGACGGTGCTGCTGGGCCTGTTCGGCGAACGGCTCCACAAGCTGTACGGCCTGTTGGCCGGCGCGGTGCTGGTGGGCGTGGCCGGTGTGACCATTGGCACCATGCCCCTGTACGGCAATGACAGCTACGGGCTGCTGCTGGTGTTTGCGCTGATCGGCGGTGTGGGCTATATCACGATCGACCTACTGATGAACGGCGTCATCGCCGACGTGTTTCCCGAGAAGAAGAGCACGCTGCTGCCCATCGTTCACGGCTTCTACGGTCTGGGCGCCATGCTGGCGCCCCTGCTGGTGACGTGGCTTACCGACAGCGGCCGCCCCGCCACCTTTGCCGTACCGTATCTGGTGCTGGGCGCGGCGGCGCTGGTGTTGGGCGCGGTATTCTGGGCGGTGTCCCGCCGCGCCACGCCCCACACGCCCTACGCCGATATGACGGCCCTGCGGGACAGGTCCGTGGCCAACCCGGCGGAGATCTTTCGTGACAAGCGCGCATGGCTCTATCTGCTGTGCTGTTTCCTGTATCTGTGCTTCCAGAACGGCATCGCCGTCTGGCTGCCCAACTACTACAAGACCGTGCACCACATGGCAGGCGGCGCGGCCAACGCCATGCTCACCCTGTTTTTCCTGGGCGCACTGGTGGTCCGTATGCTCTCGCCGCTGGTGTATAAGCGTATGCCGGTGCGGACTTTCTATCTGCTTACCTGTTTTTTGTCGGCCGGCGTGTTTGCGGTTTTGCTGCTGACACCGTCTTTGGCCGTCCAGCGGGTGCTTTTGGTGCTACTGGGCCTGCTGCAGGGCGCGGAGGTCCCGGCCCTGGTGATCCTTTGCTGCGAGACGTTCCCCACTCGGACGGCTTCGGCCTCATCCATCATCGTGCTGGGCGTATCTCTGTCAGCACTGATCGCGCCCACGGTGCTGGGGCGGCTCATCGAGCAGGTAGGCTACGGCATCCCCCTGTGGGGCCTGACGGCCTGCCTGCCGCTGTCGGCGGCGGTGCTGCTGTCCATACGCCGTGACGCACCGGCGCGGGCATGACCTTGCTTTTTTCCCCGGGCAGCGGGCAAGAAACTTCTTCATGGGCGCTACTCCCGCCCACCAAACCTTCCTTATAAAAAACTTCCTTCCTTTATCTCGCTGCCTTTGCTTCAGGCCGTCGGAGGTGTCATTGACGCCTCCGACGGCCTGTGGGCTTTGCGGCTATGCGGGGCGCCCTTGCCGTTTTCCCTGCAAAGCACGCTGCATTCCGCAGTATTTTTGGCAATTTTATTTCGGAAAAGTATTACTTTTTTCCTGTGCTGTGCTATCTTACAGGCGACGGTTAGCCACATCTAACTGCTGCAAAATATAGAGGAGCGATCTGCTATGAAGAGATTTGCCATGTTTGCCGCCGGTGTGCTGTTCGGCACCACCGGCATTAAGGTCCTGGGCAGCAAGGACACCAAGAAAGCCTAGGGGCACTTTTTTCACGCATTTTTTATAGCCGCAGTCACAGTACGGTCCGCCGGAGGCCAGGGTATACGTCCGCACAAAGCTTGTCGCGCCGCCGGTCTCACTCATGGTATAGTCCGGATGACACAGAGCCAGCGTCAGGTCGTACGATCCCAGTTCTTGCATCAGTGTGCAGATACCGCACCGGGTAAACCGCCCTTCATAGCCGCTGCCGCCCGGGTATTCGTAAAAGTCCGTCAGCCGTTCCACGTCCGGCCGTTCTGGCATGGACAGAACAAATGCGCCAAGCAGGGCACAGTTGACGATATTCATCTTAAAGCGGTCCGCTGTCAGCTGCCGCCGAGCAGATACCCAAGGACGCACGGGGCCGTTTCATCACCGGAGATACTGCTTTAAAGCATCTCTCCGTTTTGCATGTGGAATGCGAAATACAAAAAGCCGCACGGGAACACCGTACGGCTGGCTTTGCAGGCACAAGGCCTACCATTATCCAATAATACCCTATTTCGACTGCATTTTCAATCTGAACATCTTAAGGCGTTTTTTGCCCCCAAATTCCGTGTGGTTGTCTCAGTTTTGCCTGTGTGGGTCAGGTTGTGGGTCAAATGAGAAAACGGCGGCAAATTGAACTTGCCGCCACATTACTGTTTTCGCACTTTGACCCATATTTTTCAGCAACTTATGTGGTCAACGCAAAATGAAAAAACTGAACTTTTGACGCAGAAAAACCGCCTAAAAAGGCAGCTTTTCAAAGTTTTTTGGTCGGAGTGCGGGGACTCGAACCCCGGGCCTCCTGCTCCCAAACCACCCGCGCTACCAACTGCGCTAATCCCGGATTTTTGGGTATTTAATTTTACGCCAACTGTGGTCAAATATGTGGTCACGGCGATTTTTTGACCACCTTAGCTTGCGGGGAAAGTGCCTGTGTCGCAGGCGTATCAAGGGATTGCGGGGACAGCGTTTTCCGGCTTGAAGGGGGAGCGACCCGCTCCCAAACCAGGCGCGATACCAACTTCGCTATACCCGGATACTTTTTCAGTATACCACAGCTGCGGGTGGAAGGGAAGAGAAAGTTTTTGGTTTACATAAATAAGGTCGTCATCGGCGGGCGCTTGCCTGCCGATGACGACCTTATTCAGATCTGTATAAAACACTTAGCTTGCTGCGCTCTCCGACAGCGGGAAGGTGATATCCGCGCGGAAAAGGTCGGCGTCGATGGCCAGGTCGAAGCGGCCGCCCTGCAGCTGTACCAGGCTGCGGGCGATGGATAGCCCCAGCCCGCTGCCCTCCGTGTGCCGCGAGGCATCGCCGCGCACAAAACGCTCCATCAGCTCGTCGGGGGAGATATTCAGCTCGTCCCGCGAGACGTTCTTGAAGCTGATGGTAACGGCCTCCCGGGACAGCGTGGAAACCACGTAGACCCGTGTGCTGGGCAGGGCGTACTTGCAGATGTTGGACACCAGATTGTCCATGACGCGGCTCAGCAAACGACTGTCGGCGCGGATGACGGTACCCGGTGCGGGAGGCTGCGTTACCAGCGTCAGCTGGCAGGCGGCCAACCGTTCCTGATACTCGCCCTCGATCTGTGAAAACAGCACGTTCACGTCCGTGGGCTGTAGGTCCACATTCAGCACGCCGGAGGAGGCTTTGGACGCCTCCACCAGATCCTCTGTCAGCTTTTTCAGTCGATGGCTCTGCCGGTCCAGCACGGCGATGTACTCCCGGGCCTCTGGGGAGGGGATGTCCTCCTTTTTCAGCAGGTCCACATAGTTGACGATAGAGGTCAGCGGCGTCTTGATGTCGTGGGACACGTTGGTGATGAGCTCTGTCTTCAGGTGCTCGGCCTTCATCTGCTCCTGCACCGCCTGCTCCAGGCCGGACTGTACATCGTTCAGCTCCTGGCCGTAGCGCTTGAAGTCGCCGATGAGGTACTTCGTGTCGATGGGGGAGGAGAAGTCGCCGTTCGCCAGCTTTTCGCCGCCCTTCTGCAGCGCCCGCAGGTTCAGGGCTACATACAGCACCGCCAGCAGTTCTGCGAGCTTCAGTGCCAGAAACGGCGCGGCGAGGGTGCCGTAGTAGTCCTGCAAGAAGAGGACGAATTCAATAAACACCAGTATCAGCCCCGCCAAAGCTGTCTTCCAGATCAGCGGCAGGCTTTTGGCGATGCGCCACAGCCCCAGAAACAGCGAACGGACAATGCGCCAGAGGAACCGGGCTATCCGCGCGATCAGCGCGCTCCGCAGGACGGTGCCCGCCTTGCACTGGGCGGCAAAGGCGCACAGGAACAGCAGCACCAGCGGCACCAGCGCCGCGCAGAAGAAAACGCGTCCCCACCCGTAATAGAACGCTTCCCAACCAATGAAAAACGTACACAGCAGTACGATCAGCCATACATCCGCGGGGATCTTGTCCAGCCACGTCAGATGGATGCCCTCATGCCTCGCCCAATGGCCGGCGGAGGCCATGAGGAAGCAGAAGAAGAACAGTGCCAGCAGTGCGAATAGTGCGGTGAGGAAGATAGTCAGGCCGGTGTGCTCCGTCAGCCACGAGAGCAGCAGGTAGGAATAGGTGGGGGCGGTCTCCACCTGAAGCAGGTCGGCGGTGTAGGTCAGCGCATAGATGCTGCCGTCCGAGAGAGTATAGAGGCGGGTGCTCTGGGCGGTGTACAGCGGCTTGTCGGTGTAGGTCAGGGCGAAGTTTTCCAGATACACCTCGCCGGTGTCGTCGCTGGCTACGGTCAGGTGGCAGCCGAAGCCGTCCAAGGTAAATTCGTTGGAGAAGTCCTGCGAAAGCTCCTTCAGAAAGCTCGGTATACTCTCCTCGCCGGGGACGGCGGTGGGGGAATTTTCGATGTTGGAGTAGTCGTAGCCGTCGGCATCGGACAGCAGGCCGGCGTTGGCCAGATTGCCCCGGAGAAAGCTGTCCGCATGATCCACGGCGCTGTAGCACCGGTTTTCATACAGACTCTGGCGGGCAAAGGCGCCATCATCCAGAAATACGTCGTAGGAGATGAGCGCCGCCGTGCCCACGCCGCCCAGAACGGTCAGAACGCCGAACACCAGCGTCAGCACGAAGGCGGCGGCCTTCGCCCACGTCTTGTCTAAAAATCCCTTCATGAGATGCCGCCCTCCATCTTATAGCCCTTGCCCCAGACCACCTTGATGTACCGGGGCTCTGAGGGGTTGATCTCCAGCTTTTCCCGCAGGTGCCGGATGTGTACCGCGATGGCGCCCGCGGCGTTCAGCGGCACATCTTCCCACACCCGGCGGTAGATCTCATTGGGGGAGAACACCGTCCCCGCGTTCCGCATGAGGAACCGCAGGATGTCGTACTCCTTGGGTGTCAGGGCCACAGGGTCGCCGTCCACGGTGACGGTCTTGGCGTTGTCATCCAGGCAGATGCCGCCGATGATGAGCGTGCTGGCCTGCACCTGCCCGCCGCCCAGCTGCAAATACCGCCGCAGCTGTGAGCGTACCCGAGCCAGCAGCTCCACCGGGTTGAAGGGCTTGGTGATATAGTCGTCCGCGCCCACGTTCAGCCCCAGTACCTTGTCGGTGTCCTCGCCCTTGGCGGTCAGCAGGATCACGGGTACGTTGCTGGTCTGCCGCAGCTGGGCCATGGCGGACAGTCCGTCCATCACGGGCATCATGATATCCATCAGAATGAGGTGCACGTCCTCCCGCGCCGCTGCGGCCAGGGCTTCTTTCCCGTTGCAGGCGGACAGCACCCGGTAGCCCTCGGCCTTGAGATAGATCTCCAGCGCGGAGACAATATCCTTTTCATCATCAACGACCAAAATCGTGTACATAGAGGGACCTCCTGTGGGAGTAATACATCTATCATACCCCTATTCCCGCCTTTGCACAAGGTCAATTCTTCACAGCGGGGGAGGGGAGCGACGTCAGGTTCACGCTGTGGTGGATGGGCTTCCATTCTACCTTCATAAACAGCGCCGCCAGCGAGATGGGCAGATACGTCAGCATAAACAGCGGGAACGTCAGAGTGAAAGCGATCTTTTTCCACGCCGGCGCGTGGATACGCCGCCACTCGCTGGCCACGGTGATGCCGCCCAGCACCAGCAGCGTGGCCAGGATACTGCCCATGCACTCCAGCAGGGACCGCATGGCGAACCATACACCGTCGCCCTGCATAAGTCCCAGCGCCGTCAGCGTCAGGTTGGCCAGCAGACACAGGGCCGTCAGGATAAACGCCGGCAGGATGGACATGGACATATCGAAGCAGCTCCAGCTGCCCTTGGCCGTGCCCTTCAGCAGCTCCGCGCCGTAGCGGCGGAACACCTGTATGTAGCCCTTGGCCCAGCGCAGCCGCTGCCGGCAGGACTGCCGGAAATCGGTGGGCTGCTCGTCATAGAGCACCGCGTCCTCGCAGATGGCGATCCTCTCGCCCTGCAGAATGTGGTGGATGGAAAACTCGATATCCTCCGTCAGCAGATAGAACCGCCAGCCATGGCTCTCGTCCAGTATCCGCTGCGAGAACAGAAAGCCTGTCCCGCCCACGGCGGCGCTGCTGCCCAGCCGGTTCCGCGCGCCGTTCAGATAGCGGCTCTCCCGCAGGAACCACAGGGCGTAGCCCGCACTTATCCAGTTGTCGCCGAAATTTTTGCTGTTGCGGTAGCTGGTCACGATCTCGTTTCCGGCGGAGAAGCTCTCGTTCATGCGCTCGAGGTAGTCCGGCGAGAGGATGTTGTCCGCGTCGAACACGAAGTAGCCGTCAAAGCCGTTGGGGTAGTCTGCACCGATGTGCTGCAGCAGAAAATCCAGTGCGTAGCCCTTACCCACGTTCACGTGATTGAAGCGCTCGTACACCACCGCCCCATGTTCCCGCGCGATGGCGGCGGTGCTGTCGGTGCAGTTGTCCGCCGCCACGAACACCGTCACCAGGGACATATCGTAGGTCTGCGCGGCCAGTGAGTCCAGCAGCCCGGCAATGACGTTTTCCTCGTTCCGCGCAGCGATGAGCACCGCGTATCGGTGGGGTGCGGCAGGACGGGGAAGGGGCCGGCGCTTTTTCAGCAGCACCAGCGGGATATAGAAAAATTGATAGGTGTAGCAGATAAAAAACAGCGCCGAGATCACGGCATTGATGGTCCGCAGCGTGGGTTCCATAGGGGCACTTCCTTTCTTTCCTTTCTGGCTCCATGGTACCGAAATGCCTCTTAAGAAACAAGCAGGGGGAGGATTAAGACTTTATTAAGACGAAAAAGTAAACCTGTAAGCTGCCGCGGGCAGTTTACAGGTTTACCATAATTAAAATTATTGTCAACTTATTACAGCAGCAGCCCGGCCAGATGCCCGGATGACCAGGCCCATTGCAGGTTGAAGCCGCCGCAGTCGCCGTCTACGTCCAGCACCTCACCGCAGGCGTACAGCCCCGGAACGACACGGCTTTCCAGTGTTTCCGGGTCAAATTCCTCCGTTCGCAGGCCGCCCGCCGTGACCTGTGCCTGGTCAAAGCCGCAGGTGCCGGTGATAGGGAGCGCAAAGCGCTTCACCTGCCGGGCGATACGCTCCAGATCGCTGTCGGTGAGGTCGGCGGCGCGCTGGCTGGTGAACCCGGCGGCCTTGCAGAGCATCTGCCCCAGCCGGGTGTGGCAGGAGCCTACCAGCAGGGTGGAGGCCTCGTGGGTGCCCATGGTCTCCCGCCGCAGGCGCAGCCAGTCCAGCACGTCCCGGGGCTCCCAGTCGGGGAAGAAGTCCAGCGCGCAGACCAGCCCCTCGCCGCCGGTGGACACCGCGCGGGAGATGTCGAAGATCGCCGGGCCGCTGACGCCGTATTCAGTGAACAGCACCTCGCCGCGGTTCTCCGCCACACACTCGCCGCCCCGGAGGATGGCGATGCCGCACTCGGCCTTGATGCCCTTCAGCGCCCGGGGATAGGTGGGATCGGTCCTCAGCTGCACCAGGGAGGGATACAGCACGGTGCGGTGGTGTCCCAGCATTTTGGCAAGGCGATAGCCGTCCATGACGCCGCCTATTTTGCTGCCGGCGGCTCCGCCGGCGGCCAGTATGACCTTCCGCGCGGCAAAGACCTCCGTCTCGGTCCTGACGGTGAAGCCCTCCGCTATTCGCTTTACGGCGGTGACCGCCTGCCCGGTGCAGACCCGGATGCCGGGGCGCTCCAGCGCGTAGCGCAGCACGTCCAGCACACTGCCGGCCATGTTGCTCATGGGGTACACCCGGCCGCTGTCCTCGCTGACCGTCAGCAGTCCCAGTGAGGCAAAATATTGCAGCGTGGCGCCTGTGTCAAAGGCGCACAGCGCGTGAGCGCAGAAACTGCTGTCCTCCCCGTGATAGCGGGCGGGAGAGAGGTTGTAGTTGGTCAGGTTGCACCGGCCGTTGCCGGTGGCCAGCAGCTTGCGCCCCACCCGGCTCTGCCGTTCCAGCAGGACGACGCTGCGGCCGCTTTCCGCGGCGGTCAGCGCGGCGATCATGCCGCTGGCGCCGCCGCCGATAACGATAACATCCGTCATTTCGCGCCCTCCAGCCGCCGACGGGTCAGATAGCCCTCCAGCATCAGCGCGGCGGCCACCGCATCCACGGTCTTCTTTCGCTTCTTGGCGTTCTGCCCGTTCTGAAACAGGATGTTGTGGGCGTCGATGGTGGTGCGGCGCTCGTCCCAGAGGATGACCTCCAGCCCGGTCGCCTGCCGCAGCAGCGCGCCGAAGGCGGCGCATTTCTCGGCCCGGGGCCCCTCGGTGCCGTCCATGTTCCGAGGGTAGCCCAGCACCAGCAGCTGTACGCCGTGCTCGGCGATGAGCCGCTGTATGCCGGAGAGCACCTCCTCCTGCCGGCGGGAGTGGAGGGTGTCGGAGTAGCCCGCCAGCGTTTCGGTGTAGTCGGAAATGGCGATGCCGGTGTGGGCGTCGCCGTAGTCGATGGCCATGATCTTCATGGGGATGTACCTCACTTTTCGCGGCGCGCGCCGCCGCGTTTTTTCACGTTGGCTCTATCATACACAAAATGGCGGCGGGAAGCAACAGAAAATGGGACGAAACCGTGAAAAATATGGGATTTTTCTGCAAAAAGCGGTTGACCGGCGGGGGAAAGTGTGGTATAGTGGGCATTACCTGTGAGTGGGTGCTTTCTTTTTGCGCGCTTTTTCGCTTCGAGCGTGTAGAGGGGGACCATCCGGCAGGGAGGCAAAAGGGCGTTCCGGAACGGAAGCCTAATCTAATAAGGAGGTGCCGTTAATGCGCGTGAAGATCACTTTGAGATGCAACGAGTGCA
>OHCO01000023.1_pt1 | contig 23160 bp, 22 predicted proteins | sample 1577601 | NCBI WGS metagenome assembly OHCO01 (sample SAMEA3879546, study PRJEB24766) | human gut metagenome | biome: human-associated habitat; feature: feces | place: USA | collected 1985/1987 | reverse complement strand
TGCAGACCTCATCGCCGGTGTAGCCGTCCTGGGTGCAGGTAGCGGGCTTGGCACCAACGATCTCGGTGTCGTGGCCGGTGGCGGGGATGGTCAGGGCCTCCAGGGTGGTCTCCTCCGTGCCCTGGGCGTCAGCAAACAGCTTGCCGCAGACACCGCACTGCCAGTGGGCCTTGACGCCGGTGGTCTCGCAGGCGGCGGGGACCTCCGCCACGGCGGTCAGCTGGTGGCCGTCGGCGGGGATGGCCTGAGTCTTGGTGTCGGTATAGGTGACGCCGTCCCGGACCACCGTGGCGGTATAGGTGCGGACGCCGCCCTGGGTGCAGGAGCTGCCGGTGGTGACCTGGCTGGTGACGGTGGCCTCCATGTGGAGCTTCTCATGCGCCGGGTTCACGGTGCAGAAGAAGTCGGCATAGGCGGTGAAGTCCTCATTCCAGGTCCACACAGGCTCTCCGTACACATGGCCGTCCGTCAGCCGGATGTTCACGGTTCCGGTGGGGAAGAGGTAATCCTGGCCCGCCTGACCGTCCCGGTTCTGATAGAACTTCCAGTTGGGGGAGCCGTCCTCGCCGGGGATAGCCACCTTGGTGATGTCGAAGGACACGGTGATCTCCGTATCCTGAGCCGTCAGGGCCTCGGTGGTGAACCTGACGTATTTGGTCACGTCCTTGGTGGCGCCGTTGGCGAACCGGGCCGTCACCTGCATGCCGGTGCCGTCGAACATCTCGCCGATCTCATAGGTGGTGCGGTCCGGCTGCCGGGTGATCTCCAGAGCGGTCATGCGGCTGCTCAGGCGCATCATGTAGGCGGAGTCGTTCTTGAAGTAGATGTTGCCCTCGCTGTCGGCAATGGGGCTGCAAATGGCGTACTGGGCCTGGTCCCCGCTGGGGGTGAACAGCACATAGGGCGTCTCGATGGTCACATCCTGGCCGTCCTTGGAATAGGTCTCCATGGTGGTGTAGGTGTGGTCCACCTCGGTCATGCCGGGCTTATCCCGCAGAACACGCAGCTTGCCGGGGGTAAAGTTGTCAAAGAAATAGACGTAGGCATATCCGTCCTGGCTCTCATAGGCGGAGGTCAGCAGACCGCTGGTCTGGGGATAGCCCTGGGTGGGGACGGAATAGGCGATGGAGAAGCTGGCCAGGTCCACCACGGTGATGTTGTGGCCGGAGTAAGCCCCGAACTGGCTGGTGCCGGATACGCCGATGTAGGCGCGGCCGTTGTGGATCACGGGGGTGGAGGTGCTCATAGGCGGCGTCTGGTCATTGCTGCTGCCGTTGTCCAGGTGCAGGCGCTTCAGGGAGCCATCCGCAAAGGTGCCGTCCTTGTTGGTCTTGACCTGATACAGGTCGCCGCCCTTGGAGGTGAAGTAATACGCCTCGGTGGCGGTGTCATAGGTGATGCTGCTGCGCAGATCGCCCACGCCGGTGGCCGTCAGCTGGTCCAGCAGCTTGCCGGTCCTGGGGTCCAGGGACAGGATGGAGCCATGAGCGGTGGTATAGCCGCTGTCGCCGTCATCGGTGGTCACCAGGATGAAGTCGCTGCAGGCATAGGCCCCGGCCCAGTAGAAGCCGTTGTGGGTATACGTCCAGGTGCCCAGCTTGGCCTCCTTGTCGTTTTCGGGGTCCTCATCGGTGACGGAGATGCAGGCGAAGTTTGCGTGCTTGGTCTCGGAGTTCCAGAAGCCGGTGTAGATATACCCGTCGCAGTAGGCGATGGGGCAGTTGGGCTGGCCGCCCAGAGGATCGGTATAGACCCACAGGGAATCCAGTGTTTCGGCGTCGAAGGCCTGGACCCGTCCGTTGCTGAGTCCCACGAAGATCATGCCGTCGGCATAGGTGGGGGAATTGATGGCGAAGGAGGAGCTGGCCACCATGGTGCCGCTGGCCACCACCGCGCCGGTGTCCTTATCGAACTTCATGATCTGGTTGCGGGCATAGGCATACAGATAGCCGCCGACGATGATGGGGCTGGACACGGCGCTGCTGCCGTAGCCCTCGCCGGTCTGGTTGGCCCACACCAGCACCGCATCCTCGGCCCTGATGGGGGTAGCCGCCTTGACAACACCGTTGTTGTTGCTGTCGGCGCGGAACAGGGGCCAGTCACCGGGCTGCAGGATGTCCTTGTGGGTGTTGTCCGGAGCCTTCTCCAGCTTCACGGTGATATTCTTGTTGGCTTCACCGGCAATGAGGTCGACCTTCTGGCCCACATAGCCGCTGCGGGTCACCACCAGGGTATAGGCCCCGTTGGTGTCCAGGGTATAGACCCCGGCTGCGCCGGGCAGGATGCGCTGGCTGCTGACGTTGGAGGTCAGGAACACCGTGGCGTCGGCGGGATCGGTGGTGATGGCGGTCTCCACCGGGGGCAGCTTGTTGACCTGGATGGTATAGGTCTGGGCCACGGAGGTGGGGTCCTTGTGGGAGACGGTAACGGTGACGGTCTCCTGCAGCAGGGCGGTGTTCAGGGGGATGGCCACCGTCTGCTGGGTGTTGGGCTTGTGGTCCGCGTCATAGGTGATGACCTGGCTCCAGTCGCCGCAGGCCACGGTGACGGTCATGTCCGCGTCGTTGCGGTAGCCGGACAGCGGCCGCATGGTCATCCGCATCTCCGGCACCCGCTGGCCCAGAGACGTGGTGTAATCCAGCACCAGCTTGTCAAAGCCCTTGGAGTCGTCGTCCTTCTGCTCCAGGGCGATGGCGCTGTTATTGTTGTCCGTCAGGCTCATGCTGTTGAGGGTCATGGTGCGCTTGGCGGACAGGATGTAGCTCTGATAGAAGGTCACGCCGTTGACGGCCTTGGCCTGGGCCACCTTCAGCTCCATGGTGTTGCCGTAGCCGCCTGCGGCCATGAAGTTGGCCAGGCTGCCGTAGCCGGTGTCCTGAGACGTGAGCGCCTTCTCATAATGAGTGGCGTGGAAGTTGCTGTTGAAATGGCCGTAATACACGGCGGTGGTCACATAGCTCTTGTCCGTCCGGACACGGTTCAGGAAGAAGTTGGAGCTGTTGGACTCCACATGGAAGGTATACTCATGAACGCCTGCTGCAAAGGCAGGGGTCATGGGATAGGGAACGGCGGTCTTGCTGTTCATGGTGGACTGGGCCGCCAGGCCGGAGAGCCAGTCCGCCGCAATGGGGGTGGGCACGGCCACAGTCAGACCTGCCGCAGCCTTCACGGCGGCGGTGGTGTGATAGTAGCCCTGCTTGGTGGAAACGTAGGTATAGCTCTCGCCGGGGATCAGGGAATACACGGTGGACCCGGCGTTGGTCTGCTTGGGGGTCAGCACGGCCCCGGCATTGTTGGTCAGCTCCACCGTCACGTCGCTGTCGTGGGTCAGGGTCACGGTGACGCTGTCCCGCTTCTCTGCCAGCACGGTATAGGTAACGACCCGGCTGTCATACGTCAGGACGATGGGCACCACATACTTGCCGTCGGCGTTCTTCTGGCAGGAGGCCAGGGGCACGTTGACGGTAACGCCGCTCTGGGCCTTCTTCCCGGCCACGGTCATGGCCGTCTCGGCGCACAGGGTGGCGGCGTTGATGTTCACGGAGTCCTCCGTGGTCACCACGCTGTATTCCAGGGTCTTCTTGTCGAAGTCCAGCTTCATGGGCGCGGAGGCGTCGAAGGCCGTCAGGGCTGCCAGGCTGGAGGTGCGGAGGATATGCATGGTATAGGGCTGGTACTGCTCGTAATCGCCCACGGCATACCGGGCCTCCACCACCACGTCGGCGGGAGTCAGGCTGTTGTGCTCGATGACGCCTGTCAGGGAGGTGGACTTGCTCTCCCATACCCGGGCGTTGGCGCCTGTCGTTGGCTTGCCGGCCAGGTATACGCGCACATTCTTCTGGCCTTCGCCGGTGCCGATGCCCTCGCCCCGCTCAAAATAGGGCATGAGGTTGGCATAGGCATAGTCGGGGACCCAGAACGTGGCTCAGTCGTCGGTCTCATCGAACTTGGGAACGTCCTGGCCGTCCTTCCACTGGTTGTCGATGCCCAGGCGGACGCTCTTGATCCACTTGCCGGTGGGCAGAGGGGCGGAAACGGCAGCGCCCTGGGCCGTGACCTCCACGGTGCCCCGGACATGGTGGATGCCGCCGTCGGACAGGTCAAACGCATAGGTGGCGGGCACCAGCTGCACGCTGGCAGCGTTCTTCACGGTGGTAACGGTGCCGAACTCACTGGTGAAGGTGGCCACCGCCGGGGTCACGGCGGCGTCATCCTGGGTAGCGCTGACGGACACCGTCACCTTGTCGCCCTTCTGGAAGGCCTCAAACTTTTCCATCCGCAGCTTCAGCTCGGACAGCAGCGGAGCGGCCTTGCCGTCGGTGGCGGCATAGAAGGCGCTGTGGGCGGCGTCATAGGCCGCCTTGGCGGCGGCATAATTCTGCACGCCGTTGGTGGCTGTGCGATAGGCCGCCATGCGCTCCGCCAGGTTCAGCAGGCTGCTGCCATAGCTCTGGCTGGCGTTGGTGGTGAACCAGATGGCCGTCAGCCCCTTGGCCGGGGCGTCCAGCTGGTAGCCGTCTCCGTCATAGTGCAGGGAATAGTTGTCCACATGGCCGTCCACGGCGGTGATGAAGCCGCTGTCGATGCCGGCGAAGGTATGGCCGCTGCCCTTGAGCACGTCCTTTACCGTGTCGCCGTCATGATAGGTCATGTACTCCGGCTCGATGACGTAGCCGTCCTGGGTGACTGCCAGCAGCGCAATCTTGCCGGCGTCCGCGGCATAGACCCGGACCGGCAGCAGTGATACCAGCATCAGACAGGCCAGCAGTGCCGCCATCAGGCGCTTGGTTACTCTCATGAGAAGATTCCTCCTTTTTTCTTTCTCTATCTTAAAACACCTTGCAGGTGATGTATCTTCTGACAAACCGGCGCAGGGCCGGGGTCTTTTCCCGCCAGACACGGCGGGCCTCCTCCAGCAGTGCCAGGCACCGCTGCCGCTGGTCCTCGGTCATGGTGTGGCCGCTGTACCACACCTCCCGGTCCAGAGCCAGGAGTTCCTTGACGAAGCCCCCCTGCAGCAGGGGGATCAGCAGCTCCCGCTGCTCCTCCCGGGTTCGGCCCGCGCCTGTCTGCGCCAGCAGATCATGAACGGTGCACAGGATATAGCCGCAGCCCATGCGGCAGTCCGGGTCCTGATACCGCAGGGCCTGCCGCCGCAGCCGCCTGCGACCCAGCGCCGTGTGCCCAGCCAGGGCCGCCAGGGCCAGGCCCAGCAGGATCGCCAGGGTCAGCAGCACATTGCGGATATACACCCGGTGCCGGTCCTGGGGATCGTGGTCCTCCGGGGTCACGTCCGGCTCCTGCTGTCGGGGCGGCGTCTCCGGCTGGGTCACATCGCCGTCGCCGTCGCCGCCCTCCGGGCCGTTTTCCGGCAGACGGTACTGCACCAGGTCCGTATATCCCGGAACGGCATCAAAGGGCAGCCAGCCCACACCGTCCAGGTAATACTCCGCCCAGGCGTGGCTGCTGCGCTCTGTCAGAGTCAGGGACGCTCCGTCGGGCATAGCCTCCGCCTGCTGGGCCGTTACCGCATAGCCCTCCACATACCGTGCCGGGATGCCGCAGCACCGCAGCAGCAGCGCCGCCAGAGTGGCATAGTGGATATCGCTGCCCTGCTGGCCGCCGGCGATGATGGCGGCGGCAATGTCGCTGCCGGACACCGACGCGCCCTCCCGATAGCTGACGGCCTGGGACAGATACCGCAGCACGGCGTTTTTGGCCTGGGTGGTGGTCATGCCCGCCTGGGGGGTGAAGTCCTGGGTCAGGGCGTCATAGGTGCCCCGGGGCACCGTGAGATAGTGGTCATATACCCACTGGCGGTACACCGCTTCTCCCTGGCTGTAGGGGGTGCCGGTATCATTTTCGGCCAGCTGCTCCTGGAGCAGATAGCTGTCCTCCACCGGATACACCGCCATGGTGACGGTGCCGGCGGCAGTGCAGGCTCCCTCTCCCGCCAGATCGGCGGCGTCCGGCAGGTCCGTCTGCGCCCCATAGGGCAGATACAGCCGCTCCCGGCAGGCGCCCAGATTCGTCACCGTCACCTGCTGGCTCTCGCCTCCGGCGAGACTCTCCCAGGCGGCGGACAGCTGGGTGGAGGGGAAAAAGTGGCTGCTTTGCAGGGTATACAGGGTCCCGGCGTCTGCCGCCAGGGCTTCGCCGTCCAGCCGCTGCCAGCCGGTGCCGGTATACACCCCCGCCGCGTAGCCCCGCAGATACAGAGGGCCCCAGTGCTCCATGGTCACGGACAGGGCCGCCTGACTGCCGGAGCCCCGGCCCCGGGTCAGGTCCCCCTCCGGCAGGGCGGAGGCGTGGGATTCATACCGCAGGCGGTGCATAAGCGTCCCGTCTCCCTGTTCCGGGACAAGGCCGGGAATCAGCGGGACAAGGGCCGTCAGTCCCGCGAAAAACAGGGACATCCCGGTCAGCACGGTCTGCTGCCGGAGGCCCTGCTGAGGCAGCAGGCACAGCAGGCTTCCCAGCAGCAAAACCGCCAGGGGCCACCCACCGTCCGCCAGGCCCCACAGCCGCAGCCCCAGGGCCGCCAGCCCTGCCGGCATGCAGCACCAGCCCAGCCTTCGCCGCAGAAGCCCCGCCGCCGCCCCGCCGGACAGAGCCGCCAGGGGCAGAAGCAGAGGCCACACACTGCCGCCGCCGGAATAGGGCAGATGATACCGCCCGGTCTGAAGCAGCAGCCGGTGGCCGGCTAAGTTCCCGATGGCGGCGGCACTGGCCGCCAGCTGGGTCCGGCACAGAAGCCCTGCTGCCAGCAGGGACGCCAGTGCCGCCGCCAGGGCGATGCCCCAGGCGGGCCGGTCCCATCGCAGCAGCAGGCCGACGCACAGCCCCGCTGCCGCCGCGGCGGCTGCCAGGGCCCAGCCCCAGCCGCCGCCGGGAGACAGCCACCGCCACACGGCGGCCCACAGCCCCCCCAGGAAGATCACCCCGGCAGGCAGAGCCGCCAGGCCCACGGGGGCACTTTTTCCGGCGGGCTTCGATATTCGGATGGATGATGGACGTTTTTTCACGGTTTTATGTGCTCCTGATCCATTGCTGGAGTTTTTCCCGCATATTCTCCGGGGTAAAGGTCAAGGGTCCGCCGCCGGTCTCGCTGCATTGCAGCACCACGGCATCCCGGGGCAGGTCCGGCGGCACCCGGCAGCAGAAGCAGACCGGCAGCCCCGCGTCCTCCCAGGGGGGCGGGTCGCCGTCCTGGGCCGGGGCGCGCATCAGCTCCGGCAGGGCCTGGGCCAGCTGGTCCTGGGTGCCCAGCTCCCGGCTCTCCCAGCCGTCGGGCCCGTTCCAGGCCAGGCGGAAGCGCTGGCCCTCCAATGCCTGGCACAGGGAGGCCGCCGCCTCCATCACCGCGTCCGCCAGACGCGGCGGGGCGGGCTGCCGCACCACCAGCACCGTCAGCCGCCGGTCCACCGGCCGGGAGGGATCCCGCACCACCAGCCGTCCGGTCTTGCCGGACAGCTTCCAGTGGATCTGCTGCAGGCTGTCGCCGGGGGCATAGTCCCGGACCTGGAACGTCTCGGTTCGGTCCGTTCCCCGGACGCCGGGATCATAGGCCGCGCTGTCCCGCCGGGGACACAGGGCCCGGACGCTGCCGGCGTCCAGAGGAAAGGTATCCGGCATGACGCACAGCTGCCGCCGGGCGTGGCAGGGAACGGGCGCCGGAAGCAGGGAAAAGGCGTCGTATACCACGGCGCCGGTGACTTGCAGGCTCAGGCACCCGCACAGGCGGGACTCCACGGTGCTCCGCCCCGGGGGCAGGGTCATGCGCTCCCGCTCACCGGTGACGGAGTTTTCCGCCGTCAGGCGGAAGCGCACCCGTCCCACCGGCAGGAGCCGGGGACGGCGCAGGGTCAGCGTGATCTCCGCAGGCCGTCCCTTTTCCGCCGCGGCGGGGCAGGACACCTCCGCCCGCAGCCGCCTCCGGCAGCACAGTACCGCCGCCCAGGACGCAGCCGGCAGCAGCAGGACCGTCAGTCCCGCCGCCAGCAGCGGGCCGGTGGGGGCGGCAATATAGCCCGCCGCCAGCAGCAGAAGGCACAGCAGCCACAGGACCGGTCTCATAGAGTCTGCTCCGTCATGGCCGGGGCGGGAGTCTCCTCCAGCACCTGGGCCAGGATGGCCTCGGGGGTATAGTCGTTGAGCTTTGCCCGGGAGGACAGCATCAGCCGGTGGCCGAACACGTCCGGCACCAGCTCCGCTGCGTCCTCCGGCAGCACAAAGTCCCGCCCGGCGGCAAAGGCCGCAGCCCGGGCGCAGCGGCACAGGGCCAGCGCGCCCCGGGGGCTGATGCCCAGGCGCACCATGGGATGCTCCCGGGTGGCCTGGGCCAGCCGGGCGATATAGTCATACACAGAGTCGGCAATATAGGTGTTCTGGGCACGGCGGATGGTATCCAGCAGCGTCTCCCGGTCCGCCACAGGCCGGACCCGGGACAGGGGGTCCTCCCCGCTGCGGTCCCGGAGGATGTGGACCTGGCTTTTCAGGTCCGGGTAGCCCATGCTGAGCTTCATCAGAAAGCGGTCCAGCTGGGAATTGGGCAGCTCCTGGGTACCGGCGGAGCCCACGGGGTTCTGGGTGGCCAGCACCACAAAGGGAGCGGGCAGGGGGTGGGTGACGCGGTCCACCGTCACCTGCCCCTCCTCCATGGCCTCCAGCAGGGCGGACTGGGTCTTGCTGGAGGTGCGGTTGATCTCGTCCGCCAGCAGCAGATTCGTCATAATGGCCCCGGGCTGATAGACCATGCCGTCCTTTCCGGGCATGGAGAAGCCGATGATGTCCGAGGGCATGGTGTCCGGGGTGAACTGGATGCGCTTGGTATCCAGGACCAGGGCCCGGGAAAAGGCCAGGGCCATGGTGGTCTTGCCCACGCCGGGCACGTCCTCCAGCAGCACGTGGCCCTGGGCCAGGATGGCGATCCACACCCGGCGGACCACGTCGTCCTTGCCAACGATGACCTGCTTCACCTGGTCCATGACATTCTGGGTTATTTCGTACATGTGCGTGTCCTCTTTCTCCAAACAATGATGGCTGCCGCCGCGATCACCACCGCGGCGCCGCCTGCGGCAATGATGATAACGGGGGCGGCAGTCCCGGCAGGCTGGGTCTTGGGAATGTCCCGCAGGTCATACAGGCGTCCCCGGCCCGACCGGAGCCGGTCCAGGGCCTGTAGGGCCAGAATGGCCTGCTCTGTGGCCATCATATCCCCGCCGCCGCCCAATACGTGCTGAAACCGGCCATCCGCCGTCTCATAGCGGCGCAGACCGTCCAGAACGGTGACGCCGCCTTTCTGAAAGCGGGGGTCCGTCTCCGGGTCCACGCCCAGGCTGCACAGGGCAATGAGCACCTGGGCAGTGCTCTCGGCGTTGGGGTCGTCCCAGCTGATGAAGTCGCCGTTTTCCGTCTGCTGCCGGGACAGCCACTCCAGCCCCCGGCGGATGGCCTCCGGCACGGTGACGCCGCCGTAAGCGTCGGCACTGTCCCGATAGGGGGCCAGGGCCTGGAGGGCCATGGCAGTGATGTCCACGTCCGTGGACCCGGAGGACAGGCCGAAGCCGCCCTCCTCCGTCTGGCCCGCTAAAATGGCGGCGATCATGTCCGCCCGGGTATAAAGCGCGTCCTCCGGCACGTCGAAGCCGGCGCTGTCCAGGGTGATCAGGGCAAAGATCCAGCCGTTGAGTCCCTGGACTCCCAGGGACCGGGACCGGGTCCAGTGGTAGGTGCCGTCGGCGATCAGGTTCACGGGCTGTCCGTCCCCGTCCCGGCCAAAGGCCGTGGGGTCGCCGCCCTGGGCCAGCACCGCCAGAGCGATGCGGTGCCACTCGGTGGCCTTGATGCGGTCCAGACCGCCCTGCTCCCGGTACATGGAGGTGACATAGTCCTCCAGATCCCGCAGGTAGTCTGCCCGCTGTACACCGGCCCGGCCTGCGGCCACGGCCAGCCAGTCGGAGATGGAATCGCCCGCCGTCAGAGGCTGGCTTTTCAGCAGGGGCCGGAAGTCCTCCGCCCCGGCAGGGGCCATCAGCAGCGCCGCCAGTGCAAAGGCCAGCAGGGCGCTGAGCAGTCGTTTTCTCACGGAATGGGTTCCTCCTTCCGCTCCCCGCAGCGGGAGCAGACATATACAATGGTATCCTCCCGGCGCTCCGTCTCCACAAAGTCGTGGCCCAGAGCGGGAAGCTCCTGGTTGTCCTTGGTGTCGCCGCACACCTGGCAGGTGACGCTCATTTCACCGGGGTGGGTGCAGTCCGGGGCTGCGGTCTGCTGGGGCTGGCCCCAGCGGTGCTCGTCGATGTACTGGCCGTTGAGCCACCGGCCGCAGTAGGTGGACAGGGACCCGTAGGTGCCGCCCACGGAGGAGTAGCCGCCGATGTCCTTGCCGTAGGCCAGGGTATAGCGCAGATACAGGGTGTCGCCGTTGCTCAGGTAGTAGCCGGACAGGCCCTTTCCGGCGTAGGTCTGGCCGCCTACGGAGTACATCCAGCCGGAGCCCTGGGTGAAGTCGAACTCCCCCAGGCTGTCGTTGTCGTGCTGGCCGGTGAGGGTCAGTCCGTCCCGGAGGATTTTGGCCCAGAGATTCTCCGGAATGGCGGGCCGGTCCATCATGCCGCCCCGGCTGATGCGGGAGAGGTAAAAGCCCACGTCCGGGGTGCCCTTGTATTCATAATCATAGCCCCACTCATACAGGGCCTCCATCACCGCGTAGGACGCAGGGACGTTCTGGCGCACCTGATAGACAAAGGGCTCGTCCATAATATCCAGGCCCACGGTGGTGGCGTCCAGGATGATGTAGGCCGTGCCGATGACGTTGCCGGTGTCCACAAAGTGATAGACGATGCGGTAGGACACAAAGCGGGAGTTGCCCTGGTTGTCCCAGGCCCGGACGGTGACGGTGTGGGCCTCCTCATCGCCGGCGAAGGGGTCGGGGAAGTAGAGCTGATACTCGTATACCGGGCCGCCGGTGGGCTGGAACACCCGCTTGCCGTCCAGATATACCTGGATGCTGCTTTCGGTCAGAGGGCGGCCGGTGTAGGCCGTAGCGCGCACCGTCAGGGTGAAGTTGCGGTTGCTGGTTTCGGTGACGCTGTCCAGATTGGTGACGATGGTAGGGGGATGGTCGCCTACGGTGGGGTGTCGGTCGTCGGCTTTCTGGGCCGCATAGCGGACGGCGTAGTTTATCTCCTGGACAGTTTTGCTGCCGTCCTTGCGGTAGAGAGTGAAGTAGTTGGTCTCGTCCCGGCAGAGCTTCGCCTGGTAGTTCCGTCCGTCAGCGGTGAGATACCGGCCGTTTTCGGGGGTCCGGCTGTTGCGGAGCTTCACCTTCAGGGTCTGGTCCCCGGCGTTGAGGATATAGGCGTAGAAATGCAGGGTGTCGTCCGTCAGCTGATCATAGGTGATCTCGCCGCTGCACAGATCGGTGACGATCCGGGGCGAGGTGTCGTCGGAGGGGCCGGGGACGGGATCGTGGCCGCCGGGGTTGTCGTCAGCGGGACCGTCCGGGTCCGGGGGCGCGTCGGGGTCCACATCCTGGCCGGGCTCGTCCGGTTCCTGAGGCCGGTCAGGTTGGTCCGGTTCATCCGGCTGATCCGGCTCGTCCGGTTCGTCGGGTTCATTGGGCTGCTCCGGTTCGTCCGGCCGATTCGGTTCGTCGGGCTCGTCCGGGGCAGTTTGGGGCTTCTGAGCCTGACCCTCGGGGTGGATGGGGTCGGCGTGGGCCTGGGGCAGCGGGGCGGGGTCATCGGTCCGCAGACCGCGGCCGGACAGGGCCGCCGTCAGCACCAGGGCTGCCGCCAATACCAGCAGCATGGCCCGCAGAAGATGGTTTTTCAGCTTTTTCATGGGCGTCCTCCCGGGGAAATAAAAAATGGTGTTATTCTGCTATCGCAGAATAACACCATAACCGTCTCTGGAAATTATTCGTGTGCACACAGTAGGTCTCCCGACTCGTACCTCAAGCGGCGGTCTGCCCTGCCTTCTCAGAAGCGACGCTTCCAATGACCGGCTTTCGCCGACGGACAGATTCCTTGGTACACACGGTGTTGGTCAACGCGGGGCTTGTCCCCATTCCCTTGTTCATCAATGCGCCTGACCCCGGAAGGGGCCTTTGCGGCCACATTGCCTCTGGTGAGATATGTTGACCATATTATACCGTTTCCGGCAGGAAAAAGCAACCCCCCGGAAAGAGAAATGCGCGGCGTTCTGGCTGGGACGGCAAGCTCATGGCATCGATTCTGCGGCGGCATTTGCCCTGCGAAAAAGGTAAAGTTCATTCGGCTTGGGCAAACCGGGTCAGATCCCATCAGATTTTTTGAAAGCTGAACAAACGAAAAGGGTATAAGAAAACCCCGGAAAATGCGGATTTTCCGGGGTTTTTGAGCTTTTGAGCTGTGAATTTGCGTCCGATCAGCGCTTGGAGAACTGAGGTGCGCGACGAGCGGCCTTCAGACCGTACTTCTTGCGCTCCTTCATACGAGGATCGCGGGTCAGGAAGCCGGCCTTCTTCAGGATGGCGCGGTACTCGGGGTTCACCAGCAGCAGAGCGCGGCTGATGCCGTGGCGCAGGGCGCCGGCCTGGCCGGACACGCCGCCGCCCTCGACGGTGGCAACGATGTCCACCTTGCCCAGGGTGTTGGTGGCGTTCAGAGGCTGACGGACGACCATCTTCAGGGTCTCCAGACCGAAGTACTCGTCGATGCTGCGGCCGTTGATGGTGATGGAGCCGGTGCCGTTCTCAAACAGGTGCACACGGGCGACGGAGGACTTGCGGCGGCCGGTGCCGTACTTGTAGGGATTCTTAGACTGATACATTCTCTTTTTCCTCCTTACTTGACCAGCTCGGGCTTCTGAGCCGCATGGTCATGCTGCTCGCCGGCGTAGATGTGCAGACGCTTCAGGGAATCCTTGGTGACGATGTTGCGGGGCATCATGCCGCGGACGGCCACGCGCATAGCCAGCTCGGGCTTGTCCTGCATCAGGATGCGGTACTTGGTCTCCTTCAGACCGCCCACCCAACCGGAGTGGGTACGATAGTACTTCTGCTCCATCTTGTTGCCGGTCAGGACAGCTTTGCCCGCGTTGATGACGATGACGTTGTCACCGCAGTCGGCGTGGGGGGTATAGGTGACTTTGCCCTTGCCGCGCAGCAGGTCGGCGACGATGACGGCGGTCTTGCCCAGAGGCTTGCCGGCGGCATCCACGACGTACCACTTGCGCTCAATGTTGGCCTTGTTTGCCATGAAAGTGGACATGGTGATCTTCCTCCAATTTATATAATGTGTGCTTTACTTTTTCACGCGCCCTTGTTACAATCGGGGCAGAGAAAACGCGCTCAGCGCGCAGGATTATTTATACCACAGTGCCGGCGTGTTGTCAATATTGATTTGATTTACGATATGAACATCTTGCGTTTTCTCTTATTTTCTCAATTATACTCTCGTTTTCTCAAATCGCAATTTACATTTTCAGGAGGCATGACCGTGCAGCACATATTGGGACTGGTCCGCCGCTGTGTGGAGGACTACAACATGATCGAAGCCGGAGAGACCGTGGCCGTAGGCGTCTCCGGCGGCAAGGACAGCTTGCTGACGCTGACGGCCCTGGCCCGGCTGCGGGCCTTCTATCCAAAGCCCTTCCGGGTGGAGGCCATCACGCTGGAGACGGGTATGCCGGGGATGGACTTCTCCCCGGTGGCCGACTACTGCGCGCAGCTGGACGTTCCCTATACCCGCATCTCCGTACCGGTATACGACATCGTGTTCAACGAGCGAAAAGAAAAGAACCCCTGTTCCCTGTGCGCCAAGCTGCGGCGGGGCAGCCTGCATACGGCGCTGACGGAACGGGGGATACACAAGATCGCGCTGGGGCACCATTACGACGATGCGGTGGAGACGCTGCTGATGAACCTGCTGTTCGAGGGGCGCATCGGCTGCTTCCAGCCGGTGACGTACCTGGACCGGACCGACATCACCCAGATACGCCCGCTGCTGTACTGCCAGGAAGCGGACATCCGCCGCATGGCGGCGAAGCTGGCGCTGCCGGTGGTGAAGAACACCTGCCCCATGGACGGCCACAGCCGCCGGCAGGAGGTGAAGGAGCTGCTGGCGGAGCTGGAGCAGCGCTATCCCGATCTGAAAAAAAAGCTGTTCGGCGCCGTGCAGCGCTACCCGCTGTATGGGTGGGATCTGGAAACGATGGAGAAATAAACGGCTTTTGTAAGACGCGCAAATCAGGTTTGGAGGAATTCCGATGATAAAGGATCTAATGTATATTGAGTTAAAGTCTGGATATTCCGATGACGGTCCTGCATGGATCGGCTATGTAAAAACCTCAAAAACTGGAAAAACGATCTACTTTAACGACCACGCCTTTCAAAAGGCCATAGGCTGCAGTTCAAACTACATAGACGTTGAAAATGGCGATAGGTATTGGATCACCGGTTTGAAAAAAGGAGAAAGCAATCGTCATTGGGCAGGGCACGGAAAAATCACGATCGACCGCAGAGCCGTTGAGGAATACCTTGCTTTGATTGGGGAAAAAGAATTGCCATTGAGCTTGTTTGAGGTGGCTGATATGGAGGATAAGTTCCCTGTTGAACGAGCAAACAGACTGTTGAACGGAATAAAGTGAAGCCTTCCTCCCTATGTACCTACACCAGTACCCACTTCACCAGCAGCAGAAGCCCCAGCCCCGGCAGGCCCAGAACACCCACCGTCAGTGCGTTGAACCAGTTGACGCCCAGCGTCAGCCCGGTCACCGGGGCGGTGCTGTTCAGCAGCCACAGGACACCCAGGCCCAGGGCACTGTTCAGCACCACCCGCAGCGCCAGCTTCAGCGGCTTGCGGAACAGCCGCACCACCGCTACCAGCAGGAACAGGCCCACCAGGGCCAGGGATACGATCTCTATGACGGACATACCTCTCCCCCCTTTATCGCGCCAGCAGCCACACAGGGCGGCGCGGACGGCTCTGTCTTCAGCACCGGCACCGCGTGCGGGATGCCGGAGGGCACACTTTGGCCATTCTGCTCCTTGATACGGCGCAACAGGTAGTTGCTGCGGGCTTTCAGGGCGTTGATCTCGAAGATACAGGCGTCGATGAGCTCGCTGTCGCAGACGTAGTCAAAGCGGATATAGGCCTCCTTCAACGCCTGGGTGGTGCTGTACAGTTCACGCTCCAGTTCACGGAGCGTCGGGTCTGTGCTGTGCTTCTTTGCCATAGGGCTCCCCTCCACATCAATATTGTACGTCCAGTTTACGCATTTATGCCCGGTTTCAAACAGGGGCGGCCTGTCCGCCCGGAAAGGACAGCTATGGAACAGGAATATTTCATGCAGCAGGCCCTCGCTCTGGCACAGGAGGCCGCTGTCCACGGCGAGGTGCCGGTGGGCTGCGTCATCGTCCGCAATGGTGAGATCGTGGGCCGCGGCCGCAACCAGCGGGAGGAAAAGCAGGCCGCCGTCTCTCACGCGGAGATGGAGGCCATCGCCCAGGCCAATGCGGCGCTGGGCAGTTGGCGGCTGGACGAGTGCGACCTGTATGTGACGCTGGAGCCCTGCCCCATGTGCGCTGGGGCCATTCTTAACGCCCGCATCCGGCGGGTGTACTACGGCGCCCGGGATGAGGTGATGGGCGCCTGCGGCGGCGTGCTGAATTTGTTTATGGAGGGCTTTCCCCGTCCGCCACAGCTGGTGGGCAATGTGTGCGGCGACGAATGCCGCGACGTTTTGCAGACCTTTTTCCGGGAAGTTCGGGAGAAAAACGGCGAGAATACGAATCGTTCGGCGGACATTGTTGAAGATTTCACAGAATTTTAATATTTGTAACCGAATTTTTTTCATCTCCGCGATATCCTAATAGTGCAAGAAACAAAAAACTTTTTTCATCTTCTCTTCCTGCCATATCTGCGGAGCGCCAAGCGGCACTCCGCTTTATGGTGTCCGGAGATATTTGCCCGCGCAAGCGGGTTTTTTACTGCCCTATGGGGCTTTTCTTTTTGCGGGACTCATGCTATAATACCCCGCAGAACGACAAAAGGAGCGCGGAACATGGCCTCACCCCTGCTGCAAGGAAAACTGCATATCTCCGGCATGGACAGCTGTGCCCCGGCGCTGGCCCGACAGTGGCAGTTGGGACTGGAGACCATCGCCTTCTCCTATGCGCCTCTGCTGGATGATCCCGCCGCCCTGCCCCGGACGCGGGAGGAAATACACGGTATTAGCAGTCTGTGGCTCCACGGCCCCTTCGCCGAGCTGATCCCCTGCGCCATCGATCCGTTGGCCCGGGATGTAGCCATGCGGCGGTTCCGGCAGGCGCTGGACGCGGCGCAGGCGCTGGGCATACGGCGCATGGTATTCCACGGAGGCTTTATTCCCCATGTCTACTTTCCGGAGTGGTATGTGGAGCAATCGGTGTGGTTCTGGCGGGAATTCCTGCGGGACGTACCGGCCGACATGACACTGGCGCTGGAAAATGTCATGGAGCCGTCGCCGGAGACGCTGGTGTCCATCGCCGCCCAGATAGACGATCCCCGATTGGGGCTGTGCTTGGATGTGGGCCACGCCAACACCTGCGTCAGCGAAACGCCGCCCATGGATTGGATCGTGCCTATGGCCCCATGGCTGCGGCACGTTCACCTGCACAACAACCAGGGCGATACGGACCTGCACGCCCCGCTGGGAGAAGGAAACATCCCCATGCGGCAGATCATCGACACGGTGCTGCAAGCCGCGCCGGAGGCCACATTCACCATTGAAAATCAGAACGCCCTGCCGTCGCTGCACTGGCTGGCGGCGCAGGGATCTATCGAGGAACCGACATGACAGAAGCAGCATTGCAGCAGTATATACAGGCCATCCGACCGGCCGACCGGGCGGCGATGGACGCGGCCCGGAAACGACAGGCAGAGCTTGCCAAACCGCCGGGGAGCTTGGGCGCACTGGAGGATATGTCCATCCGTCTGGCAGGCATCACCGGTCAGGTATGCCCGAAAATGGGAAAATGCCGCGTGGCGGTGTTTGCCGCCGACAACGGCGTGGTGGACGAAGGCGTGTCCTGCGCGCCCCGGTCCGTGACCTTGCAGCAGGCCATCAACATGACCCGGCGCAGGACCGGGATGTCCGCTATGGCCGCCGCCTTCGGCGACGATGTGGCCGTCGTGGACGTGGGTATTGCTGCCGACGTGCCGGGCGTGGGCATTCTGGACCGGAAAGTCCGGTGGGGCACCGGAAACATCGCCGTAGAGGACGCTATGACCCGGCCGGAGGCGCTTGCCGCCATGGCCGCCGGCATGGAGCAGGCGGCGCGCGCCAGAGCCGACAGTATCACCGCCCTGGGCATCGGCGAGATGGGGATCGGCAACACTAGCACCTCCGCCGCGGTACTGTCCGCGCTGACCGGTGCGGACATCGAGGTCGTCACCGGCCGGGGTGGCGGACTGACAAACGAGGGCTTTGCCCGCAAGAAGGACGTGCTGCGCCGTGCGCTGACGCGTCGGGCTGTTGACAAGGATGATGTGTTGGATGTGCTGTGCGCAGTGGGCGGGCTGGATATCGCCGCCATGGCCGGGGCTTTCCTGGGCTGTGCCCATGAGCGCATACCGGCAGCGGTAGACGGCTTCATCTCCGTTGTGGCCGCACTGTGTGCCGTTACGCTGTGCCCCGAAGTGCGGGACTATCTGTTTCTGTCCCACGACTCCTATGAGGTGGGCTACCGCCTGGCAGCAGACCGGCTGGGTCTGGAGCCCTGCCTGCATCTGGGAATGCGGCTGGGTGAGGGCAGCGGGTGTCCCCTACTGTTCCGGGTGTTAGAGGGTGCCTGCGGCGTAATGGCCGGTATGGCCACCTTTGCCCAGGCGGCCATACAGGACGACTACCTGGACGAAATACGCGCAGGCGACAGCTTTACGGTGGACAAGCCATGAGGATACTGCTGATCGGCGGCGGAAAAAGCGGAAAGAGCACCATGGCCCAACGCCTGGCCGCCGCACTGTCCGGGGACGCACCTCGGTATTATTGGGCCACCATGACCCCCCATGACGATGAGGACCTGGCACGTATCCACCGCCATGTGGCGGACCGGGCAGGCATGGATTTTATTACCGTCGAGCGCAGCTTCGATCTGCCCGCCGCCTTACCGGCACTGGACAGGCACGGTACGGTGCTGTTCGACAGCGTCACTGCCTGTCTGTCGGAGCAGATGTTCCCCGGTCCCGCGCCGGACGCCGGCGCAGCAAATCGGGTACTGCGGGAGCTGCTGGATATCAGCCGTTACCCCGCCCACTTCATCGCCGTGTGCGACGATATCTGGCACGGCGGCGAGGACTACCGGGACTGGACGGAAGTTTATGTTCGGGGCCTGGCGGATATCTGTCAAGGGCTGGCAGCGGAATTTGACGTGGTATGTGAAATGACGGCGGGCCTGCCCCACCTGTGGAAAGGAGAACTGCCCCGTGTCTGACTGGATATACGGCTTTTTCATGGCGTGGGGTATGTTCCTGACCATTCCCTGCCCTAAAAAAATATGGCGGGAGAACGCCCGGCGAAAAATGCTGGCTTGTCTGCCCCTGATAGGGCTGATCGTCGGCGGCATATGGGCGTTGTGCGCGTGGCTGGGCAGCTTTTTGCCGCAGCCGCTGGCTGCTCTGCTGTGCGCAGCAGCTCCCTGGCTGATCACAGGTTTTATGCATCTGGACGGCTATATGGATGTGTGCGACGCGGTATTGAGCCGCCGGGACCTGGAGACACGGCAGCGAATACTGAAGGATTCCCACTGCGGGGCCTTCGCGGTGATTTGTCTGGCGCTGCTGGTCCTGTGCCAATGGGCGGTATTTCTGTCGGCGGAGGCGCTGCCCCTGTGGCCACTGACGCTGATACCTGCGGCATCACGAGCCTGTGCAGCACTGGCCGTTCTGACACTGCGGCCCATGTCCACCAGCCAGTACAGCGCCATGACCCGCGGCGGCGCACCTGTGGTATTTGCCGCCATTGTGCTGGCGGCGGTGTGCGGGCTCTCCGTACTGCTGTGGGACAGCTTTGCTCCGTTGGCTGCGGCGGTGTGCTATTGGCTGGCGGCATGGTACGCTTTCCGGCAGCTGGATGGTATGTCCGGCGATGTGTCAGGCTTCGCCCTGACCATTGCGGAGTTAGGTGGTGCAGCGGTACTGGTGTTGTGGAGGTAAATATGATCCTGATCATTGGAGGCGCGTTCCAGGGAAAGCTGGCATACGCGCTGAAAGCATATAATTTGACAGAGAATGACGTATGCGATCTGGCAATATCCGATCCGGTCCCAGGCTGTAAATGCTATCGGCATTTGGAGGCGCTGAGCCGCAGAAATAACGATATCACAAGGTTTTTGTCGCTGTTCGAGGACGCAGTCGTCATCGCCAGACAGGTCAACGGGGGCATTGTGCCCATGGACGGTGCAGAGCGGGCATGGCGGGAAAACTACGGCGTGCTCTTACAGCAGCTGGCGAAAAAAGCGGAACATGTGACGCGCGTTTTCTGCGGGATAGCGGAGGAATTGAAATGAAACTGACACTTTTGCGGCACGGGGAGACCGAGGGCAGCCAGAAAAATCTGTATTATGGCGCGGCGGATATCCCGGCGCTGCCGAAATCGCTGGAGGCCTTGCAGCAGAAAGCTTTGACCGGCGTATATCCCACGGCGGAGCACTACTACGTCAGCGGAATGACGCGGACGATACAGACGCTGCGGGCCATATACGGCGACGTGGCATACACGGTGCTGCCGGGGCTGCGGGAGATGGATTTCGGCGATTTCGAGATGCGGGCCTACGCCGGCGATCTGGAGCACGATCCACAATTTATTGTGTGGTGTGAGGACTCAGAGCACAATATGTGCCCCAACGGAGAGAGTGCGCCGCAGGTGCTGGCACGAAATCTGGCCGCGATACAGCCCGTTATCGACGCGGGGGAGGACGCAGTGTGCGTGATCCACGGCGGGGTGACGTCGGGACTGATGATGCACTGGTTCGGCGGAACGCGGTACGACTATCTGCTGGCACCCGGCGAGGGATATCAGGTTAGTTTTAACGAGAAAAAACCTGTAAGCTATTCGAAAATAATGTAATCTTTCTGCAAAGGAGTGGCAAAATGGAGCATATATACAGAACGAAGGGCACTTGCTCGCGGGAGATCTCCTTCGAGCTGGACGGAGACAAGGTGCGGAATGTGCACTTTGTGGGTGGCTGCGACGGCAACCTGAAGGCCGTGAGCAATCTGGTGGACGGCATGAGCGTGGCGCAGATCGAGGCGCTGCTGCGGGGCAACACCTGCGGGCCGCGGAGCACCTCCTGCGCCGACCAGCTGGCGGTGGCGGTACAGCAGGCCTATGAACAGGAGCAGGCGCAGAAGTGACAAATATGTGCACGCGGAGAAAAGCGGCCCTTTCGGGCCGCTTTTACGTTTATCTTACCAGACCGCGGGAGGCGGAATATTCGGCGTTTATCTCCGCCAACTCCTTCTCGCCGTCGATATAGGGTTGGTAGATACTGTCTACCCGGCCGCCGCCGGCGTTGCCGCAGCCATTGCAGCCGTCACAGGGGCTGCCGCAGGCGCTGAGGGCGCGGCGGACGATCTCCTCCCGCTGGGCGCGGGTGGTGTCCTTAATGAGCAGGGACTGCATGAAAAACGCTCCTCTCGTTTTTATAGGAAAGGCCGGACGGGGAGGGCTTCCCGGCCCTCCCCGCCGGGTCTGTCAGCCGGCCATGTCGAGCATATTCTCAATGAATATGCCGTAGCCACGGGTGGGGTCGTTGAGCAGGACGTGGGTGACCGCGCCGACGATGCGGCCGTTCTGGAGGATGGGGCTGCCGCTCATGCCCTGAACGATGCCGCCGGTGGCGGAGAGCAGGGCGGGGTCGGTGATGCGGAGGAGCAGGTTACGGGTGGGCTCGTCCGCGCCGTAGAGGCGGACGAGCTCCACACGGTACTCCCGCACATCGCTGCCGGAGACGGTGGCGAGGATGGTGGCGGGGCCGGTGGTGATCTGGCCGGCAGCGGCCACGGGGACAGGCGTGCCGCCGGAGAGGAAGTCCGGGTCGGCCACGGTGCCGAAAATGCCGCCGCTGCTGTTGACGGTGACGGTGCCCACATCGCGCTGGACGGAGAAGTCGCCCTTGAGCTCGCCGGGATCGCCCTTGGCACCCTTTTTCACCGCTTTGACGGTGGTCTCCATGATGGCGCCGGAGGCCAGAGGCATGAGCTGAGCGGTATCCACATCGGTGATGCCGTGGCCGAGGGCACCGTACTGACCGGTGGCGGGGTCGTAGTAGGTCAGGGTGCCGATGCCGGCCATGCTGTCGCGTATCCAGGCACCCAGCTGCCAGACACCGTTATTTTCGCGGGCACAGGCGGTGAGGGCCAGAGCGTCTGCGCCGCGGCGGACGGAGAGGACAATGGGCGCGCCGGCCGTATCGGCCAGAAGGTCCTGGACCTGCTCGGTGGAGCCGACAGCGGCGCCGTCCATGGCGGTGATGATATCGCCCTGACGAAGACCGCAGGCGCGGGCGGGCGTGGGGCCATCGGCCAAAGCCACCACCAGGACGCCGTCCGCAAAGAGTTTGATGCCCACCGCCTGACCCAGGGGGATCACGGTGCGCTCCGCCGGGGCGGCCCAAGCCTGCTGCACGCAGAGGGAGAGGGCAAACAGCGCCGAGAGCAGCCAGGCGGAGAGACGATGGGAGGCGGGGATATGCCGTGGTTCATACAAGCGTCTCACCCCTTATTTTATTGTGATGTTTCCCGTTTTTGCCGTTGAACGGGCGAAAACGGGGGTTTGTTTTGTCGCCGGTGACAGGGTTACTTTGTGTCAAAAGGGCGCAGAACATGAGGTGCAAATTCAGGGGGAAATGTGTAATTTTTTCTTTTGTTTTTTTGCGGGGGCTTTTTATGCGCCTGCGGGCGCGGGGAAATGGCAAAGGCACCCACGAGGGGTGCCTTTGCTGTATATTCGCCCGGTGCCGGGGTCAGAAACACCGGGGGAATACCTTTTTAATGCCGCTTTTTGGCGGTGCAGGCCAGACCGGTGAGGGACGCGAGGGCCAAACCGGCGTAGAGGAGAACACCGGGGTCACCCGCTTTGGGGGAGCCGGGCGTATCCTCCGTCTTGGCGGGGGAATAATAGTAGTAGGCGCTCAGCTTGGTGCCCGTTGTGGCACCGCAGACGGTGCAGGTCTTGGGGGCGGTGTAGGTGGCGTCTTCCCAGTTGTGGGGTTTAACCTCGCTCCGGTTTTGGCACACTTCGCACACCTTCCAATGGCCATCCTGTCCCTTGACCCAAGTTTCACCGTAGGTGTGGGCTGCCGGAATTTCTCTGTAAGTCGTGTATGTACAGCGGGAGCAGGTGTCATAGGCTTCCCAGCCTACCGCTGTGCAGGTGGGGGCTTTGGCTTCGTGGTGGACGAGGGCGTGGTTGTTGAGGTTAGTGTTGCCATACTGCTGGCCGCATCCGCCGCACTTTGCCGCCGCCGTGCACGTAGCCTCGCCGCCGGAGTGGACATGGGTCAGGTATAATGCACCATCATCCTTCTTTTGGACCTCGCAGTAACCGGTATCCGGTGTGAAGTAGTCTTTATCTGCGTCCGTGATCGCATGCGTTCCTTTTCCCGCGGCAATTTTTACGGACGCATTTCTCGTTGTAGCAACTGAGGTTTTTGTCGTTATACCGATGCTGCCTGTGCCGGTCAGGGCTTTTTCGATGGTGATGGTACTGTTCGTAGGCAGGTACACATTGTTCGCATTGTTATTGCTTATGCTGCTGTTCTCATTGCCCTGCCAGTTGCCGGAAATATTGACATTTCCGCCGACGGTTATGGTATCAGCGCTAACGTTAACACCGCCGCCGCTGCCTGCGGTATGGTTCCCGGTGATGCTGCCGCCGTACATGACAAAAGTCTTATCGGCGTTCACATACACTCCACCGCCATTTTTATTGGCATAGTTCCCGGTGATGTTACCGCCGTACATAGTGAAGGACGCTTCGCTAGCCACATACACTCCGCCGCCATACAGGGCAGTATTCCCGCTGATTGTTCCTCGGTCGATCAAAACGCTATTCCCGGTATAAATGGCACCGCCTGAACCATTGACCGCATAGTTGCCTGTAAACGTGCAATCTCTTATCTCTCCGCCGCCC
>OHCO01000021.1_pt1 | contig 24561 bp, 28 predicted proteins | sample 1577601 | NCBI WGS metagenome assembly OHCO01 (sample SAMEA3879546, study PRJEB24766) | human gut metagenome | biome: human-associated habitat; feature: feces | place: USA | collected 1985/1987 | reverse complement strand
CTATACTCCACTATTTCGGACACGGTTCGCTGGCGCATGGATGACATTTCCAGATTTTACTGCGAGGAGGGCTGACAATGGCTGAATACCTTGATCGAGCGGTATGTCTGTCAATTTTGCGTGCAAAAGCAAACATGGCGGTTTTGATGGACGCTGCTCCGTATTTTGAAAAAGCGGCGCAGATGTTGGAGAAACTGCCCTCCGCTGATGTTGCCCCGGTGGTGCATGGGGTGTGGGTGCGTGTGCATAAAATAGACCCTATTAGTGGATATAGGTGTTCGAAGTGCAGGCGTATAGTGGGGTTTGACCTCACGCCTTATTGTCCCAACTGTGGGGCGAAGATGAACGGAGGTGACAGCAATGAGGCTGATTGATGCGGAAGAATTAGAGTGTTTGTTTAACGAGCAAATTGAACAAGGCGCAACAGATGCGTTTGATGCGTTTGATGATGCTTTGCAAGATGCAACCACCGTAGATGCAGAGGTCGTGGTGCGGTGCAAAGACTGTTACCAATCGGCGGTGATCGATGATGTTTTTTACTGCACCTATTGGGGAAAAAACACAGATGAAAACGGCTATTGCCATGAGGGAGGATATTGACCGAGAAAAGGCGAAGCGTCTGTTGCATATCGAATACGCATACGCCGCAGAACAACTTTTGGATGAGATTCCTGCTGCTGACGTTACCCCGGTGGTGCGCTGCAAGGGCTGCAAGCATTACGACATGGGCGTATGCCTGAAAATTTACTCGGACGGCAACGTACACTCAGCGGCTTGGCAGGAGCGAAAGCCGGAGGACTTTTGTAGCTACGGCGAGAGGAAGGACGCTCCCTAACCGAAAACAAGAAAGCCACGCCCTGCGGCGTGGCTTTCTTTCACTTCTTGTAGGGGTTTTTCTTCCACCCGGAATTGAACAGCGGCCAGACCGCCGCCTTTTCCTTGTCGGTCAGCCCCATCCGGTCGAGCGCGGTTTTCGCCTCGTCCTGCGTTATCCCCCCGCTGCCGTCCGCGTCTGATGTATGCCGCAGAACGTACCAATCCGCCGCGCTTATTCCCACCTTCTCCGCCTCTGCGTACTTCTTCATGTCCTTGTCCATGCTGTATGCGGGCACCACGGCGTGCTTCGCCTTGGCGTTGGCATACTCGTACATGGTCTTGACCATCTTAGCCCTGTCCACGTCCTTCATGGACTTGTAGGCGTCCGTGCGGAGCGCGTCCTCCAGCAGCTTGTGCCGCGTCTGCCCCAGCTTCTTGGCATACGCTGTGTACTGGTCTCCCGTCAGATAGACGGTCTTTCCGTCCACCGTAAAGGATGCCTTTGCCTTGCCGGGATATACGTCGCTGCCCACCTGTTCCGCCAGCCGTCGCACCTCGTCTGTCACCGCGTCGTGCCGCACGGTGCTGTAAAATCCGGGGGAGACGAAGCTCGCCGCCAGACGATCCACAAGGCCACCGTTGCTGACCTCGTTGCCCCAGACATCCACCATCGGCTGCAAGGTGTTTCGCCCGCCGGGGATCTTCCGCAATACGCTCTGTCCCGCGTACTGTATATCGCCGGATACCTCCCCCGCGTTTTTCGGCACGAATGCCTTTCGCACCTTGTCGTCCAGCACGTTGGCAATCTTTCCGCCCACCGTGGGGATACCCTGCGACAGATAGTTGATAAGCGCGGAAGATAAGTAATACCATGGCTTGTTGTTGGCGTACTGCGCGTTCTCCAGCAGACTGTCCAGCGAGGACAGCATGGATGTTTTCAGCATCACATCGCTGATACCTGTCAGGCCGTCCCAGATGGCATCCGCCGCGTTCTTGTCGTCGGCAAATCCCTCCATGATGGCAGCCCCGGCAAACAGCGGCATAGCCGCCGGCACCAGCCAGTCCAGCGTATAGCTCCTGTCGCCGATCTGCAAGGCAAAATCCTGATAGCCAATGCTCTTGAGGAAACTCTCCTCCTCGTCGTCGTCTCCGACGCGGGCGTGCAGCAGGCCGTTTTTCGCCAGCAGCGCGCCCAGCAGCAGAATCCCCGTTCCCGTTAGACCGGTGGAGATGGTGTCGATGGCCTCCGCCGCCGTCTTGGTGCCTGCCTTCACATCCACCATCGCCTGCTTCACGCCCCGCATCAGCCCCACCGGGCTGTAATCCGCCACGCCGCGCACCAGAATATTGGCAGGCGTCCGCCGGAACGGCATCACCGCGTCAATGGCGTATCCCGCGATCCGCTGTGCCTTGTTGTCGCTCTCCTTCACATGACCCAGCTTGCTGATCATGCTGCTGAAATCGTTGAAGTCGCGATAGGTGGCCTTTGCCGCCTCCTGCACGGCGTACTCTCTGGCACGCGCCAGCAGCTCCGGCTTTGCCCCTGCGCGGGCTTCTTCCGCCGTGATGCCCTTTGCCTTCATGGCCTGCGCCAGACTGTCCACATAGGCGGGCTTGTTGAACCACACATCTTCCTTATCCAGAAGCTGGGAGTTCTTGTCCCCCACCTTCTGCACGATCTCGCCGATCTTGTACTTTTCGCCGAACATCTTCCGGGCGTTCTCGATCTCCCGCGCGATACCGGAGGACGTCCCATCCGTATACTTGCCCGCGCCCATCGCCCGCGCCTTATCCTCTTGCTCGTACAGCTCCTTGGCAAAGTCAAGTCTGGCTCTGTCCGCCTCGCTGCGATTCAGCAGAGCCTTAGTGCGATCCTCTGCGTCCACCTTGGAGGCGGATTCCAACGCCATACCAACGGCGTTTTTCGTCCTCCGCATCAGCCCCTGTACGCTGTTACCCGCGAAGTTGCGGATATGCGTCACCGGGTTCGTCAGCATGGAGGTGTATCGCCAGTAGTTCCACTTCTCCATCACCGTGGGCTTTACCCGGCTTGCGATGTCGTTAATGATCGCCTGCCACGCCTCCGCCCGCGCCGCGTCCGTCTCCGCCATCAGATAGTCCGTGGCAAGCTGCTCGTCCACGCCCATCTGGTATGCCTCATCCACGAACATACCCCGCCGCTCGTCTGCCGTCGGTCTGTTGCCCCGCCGCTTCCGCTTGGGCGCGCTCTCCCGGTTCAGCTTGTCCATGTACCGCCGCAGCGTCAGCAGCTTTCCCGCCGGTGTCAGCCGGTTCAGCAGGTTCACCGCCTGCGTCACCTGTGCGCCGGTGTGCGCCGCATCCGCCAGATTCCCCGCCAGCTCCAGTGCCAGTGCCGCGTCTCCGGCGGTCACCGCCTCGTTGTAGCACTGCACGCCCAGCGCGAAGTCCTCCTTTGTGATCCGCTGCCCCAGCTCCACCTTGACGGAGAACCGTTCCGCCGCCTTCTGATAGCCGCCCAGCGCGTCAATGGTGCGGTTGGCGGTGTCCATCGCCGCCTGATCCGTCACCTTGGCATAGTCAAATCGTCCCTCCGCCACGCTCTGCTCGATGACGGGAGCCATCTCCGGCGATGTGATGGGCGCGTTCAGGATCGTGCTCACCGTCTTGGTGATGTTCTCCCTCGTCTCCGGATTCACCTCCGGCACCTCCGAGGGGGCGCGGCTCTGCTCGTTTCGTATACGCTCCTCCGCGTTCCGGTTTACGGGGTGGAAACGGTCACTTTCCGCCTGCATATTCTGGAAGTCGCTGTTCAGGCTGCCCCTGTCCGCGCCGCCCAGTCCGTCGTCTCCTCCGGGCGTGAACGGGCTTTCCTCCGGCGCATAAGTCACCTGCACCGGCGGCTCCTGTCCCTCGTACTGCTGCTCCCAGCCCTCCGGCCGCGCCTGCTGCGCCCAATTCTCCGCGATGTCCGTGTCCACCTGCCCGTCGAAAAAGCCGCCCTCCGCCTGCTGCATCCTCTGCTGCCACGTCCGTTCGATCTCCGCCCTTGTCACGTCGCTGCTGTCTGTCTGCGCCTGTGCCGGTGTCTCTGCCGGTGTGGTCGCATTTCCGTCTGCTGCCGCGTTTGGCTCTGTAATCCGCTCTGCGGCGTTTTGTGTCTGCCTATCAAATGTAACGGCTTGCCCGTCTCCCTGCTGCTGTGCGCCGCGCAGAGTGCCGCCGCGCCTACCTGCGCGTCCCATCAGCTGCTGCAACCCTACCTGTCCGCCGCCGAGTACGCCGCCCACCACGGCACCGCCTGCAAACTCCTGTGCCGCTGCCGCCGGGTCGAACACCGCGCCGTCTCCCACGCCCGCAATCGGATTTCCTTTTTCATATACTGCGTTCTGCATGGCGCGCTCGATGACGCCCTGCACCACTTCCTCCTTGCCCTCGTCCAGCATGGAGTTTACCCACGTTTTCCACGCGCTCGCTCCGCTCTGGAGCTGCGCGGGCAGCGTCTGTATACCGCCGCCCACCTCTACGGCGGCGTTCATCAATCCGTTTCCTATGGCGTAAAGCAGTGCTTTGTCCATGCTTGCGCCGTCGGACAGCGCGTCCTCATAGCTCCTGCCCACCACCTGACTGGCGGCCGTCCAGAAGTTCTTGTCTTTCGCCAAACCCTGCACGGCGCGTCCTACGGTGCTTGCCACGCCCGGGCTCGCCTCTGCCGCCGCCTGTCGCGCCATGTTCGCTGCCGTCGCGCCTGCGCTGCCTCCCGCAGTGAATATGGCAAGAAGTGCCTGCGGCACCGCGTTGATAGTGGCTGCGCCGTATTCATACACCTTCTGCGCCAGCTTGCTGTTCTTCATGTTCTCCGCCGCGCTCGCATCAATTGCCGCCCCCTCGTTGGAAATGCTTTCGTTCCAGCGGTTGAACACGCCGTTGTCGGAGAAAGTGCCAAGCTTATGCCCGGACAACAGCTCGAAAGGGGAGAATAGTACGTCCTCTGCCATAGCCAGCAGGGAGGATCCACCCTTTGCGATTTCGTTCAAGCCCTTTTTCCCTGTGTCCGCCAGCAGCTTTCCCACGTTTGTTTTCGTCCTCGCTTCCTCGCGCTTCTGTCCGCCGGGGTCATATACGATCTCCGGATCCTTCTTCTGCGTAAAGCGCACGGGGGAAAAGTCCGTCCGGGAGCTCTGCCCGGACGGTTTCTTTGTCCCTCCGCTCACGCTTATTGCGCTCGGTACGGCGTTGTGCGCCGTCACGTTTGCCGCCTTGCGTACCTTCTGTGCGGCGGTGCTGTCCGTCTTGCCCGCAAGGGCTCCGCCCGCCGCCTTGGTTTCCCGCTGCTTCCCGCCGGGATCATACACGATTTTAACGCCCATGCAGTCCTCCCGTTACTTCACCCGGAACCCCATCTTCTGGAGATCCTTTTTCTGGTTCGTGCTCAGCGTGTTCCACTTGCTTGCCACCAACTTTTCCGCCTTTTTCTTGTCGCCTCCGGCAAGCGTTCCGTTTACCGTCCGCATGAAATTGGAAAAATCATTCATCCCTGTGCCGCTTCTGCTTCCGCCGCCGGAGTTGACCACGGGAATCAGCGTAAGGGCTCCACCCTTATTTCCGCCGCCCGCAGCCTTTCCGGAGAGTGCCGCCAGCCTGTCCGCCAACGTAGACCCATACGTTCCGCCGCTCCCTCCGCTGACGGACGGCGTGCTCACGGTGGTGTAGCTGGGCACTGCCGCGCTGCCAAGCTGTGCGTTCTGCACACGCACCGCCTCCTCATACAGCTTTTGCAGCAAAGCCGCTCCGTCCGCCGCCTTCTGCTGTGCGATGGCGTTTTCATACTCCGCCTGCAGCTGTTTCCGCGCCAGGTCGATTTCCGCCAGCGCGTCCGCCTCTGCCTGCTGTATGTCCGCCATGCCCTGCGTCAGTACGCTGTTTCGCGCCAGATCCGCCTGCCCGGCGGTGCCCGTGTTCAATCCGCTTGCCAGTGCCCGCTCGTCGTAATTGCGGCGGCTCTGCGCCACATCCGCCGCCAGCGCATTGCGCTGCGCCGCATACAGCGGGGAAAGCTGGCTCCGCTGATTGTCGTACAATAGCGCGTTTTTGTCGTAGGCACTTTTCAGCCCCGCCAACGCCGCCTCCGTGGCGGCTTGCTGCTGCTGCCGCAGATAGTCGCTTAAATCGCTTACGCCGCCGCTGTACTCGCCGCTGGAAACGACCGTCTCCGGTGCCTGCGTCACAGTGCCTACGCTGCCGCTTCCGCCGCCAGACGCGCCTCCGGCAAAATAACCGGTGTACGTCTTGCCAGCGTTCCTGTCCACCTTCTCCTTCACGGCGTCCGCCAGTGTCTTTCCCGCGCCGTTTCCGGACTTGACCACAGGGATCAGCGTAAGGGCTCCGCCTTTACTGCCGCTATTGGAGTTCTTTTTGCTCTTAATGATGTCAGATACGCTTCCGCCGAGAAAAGTACCCATATCGCTACCTCCTTACTTCACTCTCTCCCACGTGCCGGAATCGCCGTCCACGCCGTGCAGCAGGATATTCCCCAGCACGGCGGGTTTATCCGGCTCCACAGGTTCCACCGGCTCCACATACGGAATCCCGAACCACTCGCACAGCCCCTTTGCCGCGCTCTCGGCGATCTCCGCCATGTGGGTGTGGAACCACGTAGCATCCTCCATGTTGTCGTGAAACACGTGCTCCTCATAGAAGGACACGGCTTTCGGCACCCGCAGCTCGTACCACTTCGTGCTGGCGTTCAGCGTCACCGTGCCGGGGTAGATCTGCCTCCGATACTTCACCATGATCTCCCCCAGCTTCTTGCCCGCCTTGGAGTACGTGTAGTACATGGGGCGGCAGCCCTTGGCGTTGCCCGCCGCGCTGGCGTTGGTGTGGCTGACGTAATGCACGTCCGCGCCCCACGCGTCGCTCTCCCGCACGTTCTGCCTCATAATGGCGTCGCCGTTGTCGCCGTTCATGGGGGTGCGGCGATAGCCCCGCTTCGTCTCGATGCCGCAGCGGTTCAGGATGGGTTCCAGAATGTCGATGTACTCATTGTTCTCCAGTGCCTCATAGCACTGTTTCCCGTCCGGCCGGGGGTACACGCAGGGGTTAGCCCTGTGCATAGCCGGGGACAGGTATACCTTCGGCGCGGACATTACTCCGCCTCCTCGGGGCGCGTGGAATATTTCAGCTGCTTCCCGATCTGGTCTGCACCGGTGGCGGCAAGACCGCTTACAATGCCCACCGCAGCGGCGGTGATGTAGTCGTGGGCGGGGTAGTCGGGGATGATATACATACCCGCGATGCCCAGCACCAGACCGCACACGCCCATGATGACGGGGATCCACTTGTTGTCCAGACCGCTGGCTTTAATAGCCATGCCGATCAGATAGCAGATGACGGTGATTGCCGCCACGCTCACGATACCCAGAGTTGCAAAATCCATAATGCTTCCTTTCCGGCTTTACGCCTATCACTTATTGTTTTCCAGATCGGCGATTCTATGATTGATCACCTTGATCTGTTCCTCTACCACCGGCATACGGCGGGCGAAGTTGTTGTGCTCCCGAACCTCCCGTGTCAGCTCGTCCAGCCGCTCTTTCGTCACCGCCTGCGTCTTCCCGTTCGCCACCAGCACCCCCGCGAACGTCATCGCCCCCGTAATGATTGCCACGATGATTGCCTCCGTCATACTGCCTCCCATCCATACGTTCCCGGTGCCCACACGTTGTTATCAACGGTAGACTGCCATGTTTTGCCCTGATATGTCACCTTATCGCCCTTCATGTAGGGGTTGGTACTCTCAGGCTGCTGCCACTCGGGGATCACGGTAGGATCGGGGATCAGTACCTTTGCCCACAGGCTGACAGCGTCCTCCGGCGTCCACGTCCCCTGCGAGGTATGGCCCTGCAAGCACTTGTACAGCACGCCGCCGTACAGGCATCTGTCACCGGCAGCATAGGTCACGCTGTCGCTGCTCCACGGGCGATAGATCATCGGTGCTTTTGCCGCCTGCTCATCGGTCAGGACGGCCGCTGCCGCGTCCATGCTGGCACGAATGGCTTTCGCCTGCTCTAAGATGTCCGTCCTCATATCAGCCCTCCGTTTCGATTCCGAGAATCTTCAGCGCGGCTTTGTACTGCACCGCCTCCGCCTGCGTCTGCTCTAACTGTGACGGCTCCGGCTTGGGCAAGTTTGCCACGTCCTCCGCGATCTCCACCTCACTACGCAGCACACACGCGCCGCCCTCGTACTTGTAACGGGGGATGCCCTGCATGGTGTACAGCCCGCCGTCGAGGTAATGGCTTTGCGCCAGATTGAACTTATCGCCGTACCCCTCATCGATGTACGTCCACTTTGCCACATCGTCGATGTTGCTCATGGTGTACCCACCCTCGCAGCGGAGAATGTGGCTTTTCTCGTCCAACAGGACGTAGACCTTTGATTTTTGGATTTCCATAGTGCACCTCCTACAAATCGGCGGAAAGTTCAAAGGTGACGCCTTCGGGGTCGGCGCAGTACGAGTATACCGCCTTTTGCGTGTTGCTTATCGCTGTATAGTTGACGCCCAGTCTCGCCATACATCCATTCGCCTCTGCCACAGTCAGTATTTTTTCGCTGATCCCCAGTGTTATCGGCTTACTTTGCGTCAACACGGGGTTATCAATACGCATTGCAACGGGGAGCGGTAACATGATGAACGAATAATGTGTATCTTCGTACGCCATGTTGATTGTTTGATACTGGGTATAATGCACGCGATAGTAGTACCTCTGGCACTCCGCCAGTTGATCGCCGAACTTCGGGATCTCGTTCAGCACCCACTCGCCGTATTCCTTGTGGGCGAGGGTTTGCTGGGAGCCGAGTTCCAGCTTGGTGGCGAGGACTTTTACGTTGTCGATGGCTGTGTTAAATTCAACTTGCGTTAACGCGCTGGCGAGTTTTTGTATATACATATCAATAATGCTATTTGCGAATAAGACCTGAACTTGATTCAGGATACCATTGTAGATGTATGTCCCGGTGTACAGGTTCCCATCGCTCATCAAGACAGACCCTACCAGTTGCCTTCCAATGTATTTATCGAAGTCGTCAAAATATTGCCCAATATACGAGTTTGCCTTGACAATATTTAAGCCGTTATCTATTGTGACACTCTCACCTGAATCAAGCTTCCACCGATCAATCCCGTACCCGGTTCCCGTGTAACTCGTCTGCCCTCTCTGATTGACGGGGTTGCCGAAGTACCAGTTATCCGTCAGGCCGGGGTTACACGGAAACGCCTTGGTGGTGATGATCCTGCCGGTGATGGAGATGTTGTCTCCGGCTTCATATGGCGCAGGTGCGTTGATGTTGTCACGTGCCTGCTGCTTCTGCGCGTCGGTCAGGGCTTGGGGGGTGTTGTAACCCACCGCGCCCACACTGCCTGCCGACAGGGTGATGTTGCCGTCGGTGTCCGGCGTCACGCCGTTCACGTCCTTCACGCCCTGCACGATGGTGTAGGTGCCGTCGTCCGTAACCTCGCTGTTGGCGAACTTCGTCCGGCTGCGCTGGGGCATCTGTTTTCCGTATTTGTCGAAAATCAGGTGTCCGGAGGAGCCTGTCGCCTGCCACGTGCTGCCGTCCGCGCTGACCTCCAGCACCTTGTCGCCGTTCAGCCGCATATACTTGAAGCCGCCTGCGTTCTCCGGCAGCAGCACCGCCTGCTCCACGCCCATTGTCTCCAACTGCGGGAGCATGGTTTCGTTGATATACCGCTGCAGGGCGACGCCGCCCTCATCGAACTTTGCTTTCAGCTCGGTCGCCGTCAGCCCGCCTACGTCGTTTGGCTCGTCGTCCAGCTTGGCGATAATGTGCATATCGTCCGTAAACTTCTGCAATGCCATTCCATATCCCTCCGTTCCTTACAGTCCTTCGCTTTCGTTGATCTTCCGCTGCAGTGCGCCGTATCCTCTGCCTCCCCGCACCGGCGTTTCGTCCTCGCCCTCGTCCGGCACTGTGTCGCTCGTCATTCCGCTTGCCATCATCGCGCCGCGCTCTGCCGCCTCCGTGATCTCAATAAGCCTCTCCCTGTCACTGATTTGACCGTTTGGCAGACGCCGCAGATATTCGCTGGTGGGGATCTTCCCCTGCATGAGCAGGTTGTCCAGCGTCTGCATATTGGCGATCTCGCTCCAATAGGAGCTTGCGCCGGCATCCAGATCAATGCTGCACGGAACGTCTCTCAGAACGCTGAAATCGAACCCGATATACAGCTTCTCTCCCGTGTTTGCGTCGGACACCTCCACCTGCCGCGTGCCGTAGTACTCCGCCATGAACTCCATGTATATCTCGCCCAGCTGCTCTACGCTCTGTAAAAGGTTCTGCTTCGTCAGCTCCATAGGCGTTGCCGCCGCACGCTGCAGGGCGATGATCGCGCTTGTGTTGTCCGGTCGCGCGTCGCCCAGCGCAACATCTGTTGCCCCGAGGAACTTTTGCGTGTAGCTGATAGCCAGCTCAATAAACTGGCTGATCTGCGGGCTGATCTGTGCCGGGTCGATGATCTTTGCCGCCCCGTCCACGTTGCCGCTTACGCCGATAGCCGCGCCTACCTTGCTGCTCCACCCGGCGATACGTGTTCTGTCATACATCACCTTGGGATAGGCAAGCGTCATCAGGGAGATCATGGACATGGCGTACAGCTTGTTCACGAAGATTTGGTTGGGGATCAGCCCCGTGATCATCGCCTGTCCGTGGTAGCAGTCCTGCACATAGTCCCACGGCATCCATACCAGCGGATACAGCTTGATACCCATGTCCCACTCGCCGCGTACCTCCGCCGCCTGCGTGCATTCATAGGCGTGTATGGTGCCAGTCTCGTTATCACGCCACATTCTCAGCATCACCGTGACCTTGTTTCCGCCCAGCTGATCCATGGCGATGTTCCCGTTTTCCTTATCGTCCGGCGTAATGGCTTGAATGTTTTCCTCGCCAGCCCCCATTTCTCTGGCGTATCGCTGCGCTTCGCCCACCAGCATACGCCGCAGGATGATAATATACGGCTGGCTCTGCACGTCACGGCTGTTGGGGTTCCCAAACAGCACCTGCGTGTTCTGCAGCACCTCCGTTCGGATGCCGCCCTTTCTGTCCTGCCCCGTCTCCATCCCGGCGTCCCACCACGCGTACATACAGCCGTCGCCGTCCACCGCTGCGTTCCGGCAGTATTCACGGATACACCCGCCCATTTTGTTCTTCTCGAAAATGGCGGTGAACTGGTCGTTCAAAATGTTGCTGTACATCTCCAGCAGCCACGTAGGCGCGTCTCCGCCGCCATTGAGCGGCTTTGCGTGGAGCTTCAGATTGTCCGTGCTGATGTTTGCCACGCTGAACAGCACCACGCGCTTCAGGAAGTTGAACACAGGCGTCGGCAGGCCGTTCGCCTGCACACCCTCCCACTGCTTCCCAATGAAAAAGTTCTCATTGGTCTGCACCGTGTCGTAAAGGTCTATCCCCTCGCAGAATTTGACGCCTGCGCTGTATTCTGCGAACACGCCCTGGGGCGTATAGTTTTCACTCAATCCCATTCACCTCATTTCACGCTGCCTGCGTACCGCATCTGAATGTCCGTTTCAATGACCGTCGCCGTCGCGCTGGCGGATTTACTGCGGAATATCAGCCGGTAGAAGGTCGCCTTTTTCACCTTCAGCTTCACACGCTTTACCTTCGGTTTTCGGTTTGTGGAGAAGGAGAAGTGTGCAAAGTTCACATGGTCGAACGCCGCCAGACTGTACGCCACCACCTTGTCCGGATAGTCGCTGCGCCTGTCGCTCTCCACCGTCACGGTGATTCGCGCATTGCTCTCCGGCTGCATCGCCACGAAAATTGCCGGTGAGTATTTCAGCAGCCAGTCTTTGTTAAAGTCCATGGCTCCTGTGGCTGCGTAGCAGTCTATCGGCGCGCTGTTGTCGTTCCGGTATGCCCGGCTGAAATGCACCACCGCGCCGTCTCGGCTGAACCCGTACTTCTCCGCCTCTACCTCCACGATCTCGTCGAACGGAAGATCTTCGTATAGATACCACGTGTTGTTCGCGTAGTTCAGCACCAACGCCTTACGGTCGTGCACAAACCAGTATTCGTGCTCCTGTTTCAAGTTAAACGTCTTAATGTCCTTCAGGGAAAAGCCTCTCAGCGTCTTTGCCACGCGGTCGCTTACGCGCTTTGCGTTGCTCTCGCTGCTGCTCACGTACTTGCTCCCCTCGCTGATCCATTGGTATACGCTTCCCGCGTCCAGCGTAAGGGGGCTGTTTTCCAGCAGACGCGCTTGTCCCGGAGCTTCGTTCCCGAACTGCCGGTTCACAGGCTGCACGTAAAAGGCCGCCGTGGTGGTGCCGTCATCCAGCGGCGTCGTGCCGTAGATCACCGCCCATGCGCTGTTGGGCTTGAATGCCATCATGCGGGCATACTGTCGCACGAGTGCCGTAATGGGTGTGTTCTTTTCTCCCACCCGCAGCTCGTAGAGGTCGGGGAAATAGTCCGCGCTTGCCTCGCCTGTGTCGTACCGGATACCGGAGTAGATAGCGCGGTTGCTTCCGTCACCGTATAGAAACACGCGGGTATCCGTACTGCCGTTGTACAGTTCGGAGAATCGCATGGCTTTAATATCTCCTGGCGCACCGCCGCCCTTTGTGTATGTCGCCTCCACGGTGTTTGTCCCCTTTGCCGGGGCTTCCGAAAATGTGATCGTCCCCGCCGCTGTGTCCGCCGTCCAGCCGCTCACGGCCGCGCCGTTCGCCCTCACGCCGTCCACGCCTACGATCCCCTTCTCCGGCAGCTGAAACACGGTCGCCGTTCCGTCTGGGCTGAACTGCACGCGCCTCTTGCCCGTCAGGCGGTTCACGCCCTCCAGCAGCGTTCCCGCGCCGGCGGGCGTTGTGCTGATCTGTACCAGCGGCACATAGGGCGTCACGTCCGAAAATCCCGTCTCCGTGCCGCCGTCCCAGCTCTTGTAGTCCGCGCCGTTCAGCAGGTATACCTTCCCGCCAAAGGCAAAGAACGTCGTCCCCGCCGCTGTGCAAACTCCCAGATCTCGCTTTGTGCCTCCGCTCACATCCACGTCATAGACGTGCCCGCCGTAGGCTGCCAAAATATGCTCCGCGCCGCCCACCATACCGCGCCATACGCCGTGTAGCGTCGCACCCTCCGCGTCGCCCTCCGTCGCCAGTGTCATGATCGTCCGGCTCCCCGGGCGTATTTGCAGGTGATTGTCCGCCGTAATGCGGAAGTTCCGCATTTCCGCCATTTCGCCGGTGCGGAGCGTTGTGTCTCCGTCCAGGTTCTCGTTCATGCCGAGAAACGCGTGGATTTTCAGTATGTTGTTTCCGTTGGCGTTCGAAATGGTCGCCACCTTTAACCACCTCCGTATGTCATGTAGCTGCCGGTCATCTCTCCGCCGGTCATCTCGTCGTCGTAATCCGCTGCAGCCGTCTCGTAGGGCTCCTGCTCCCGAACCGGCGCGGCCAGCTGCGCCGCAATGGTGCGTGTGGCACAGAAATACCGCACAGCGTCGCAGATATGAGTAATGTCGTGGGGCTCTGTGGCGCAGTCGCTGGGATTCTTTTCATCGCTCTGTATCAGTGCTATGTTCCGTATCAGCCCCCGGCAGCAGCTGGCCACCAGCATACCCGGTCTGTCGTTCTCGTCCTCCATCGGCTTCAGCATCTCTTTAACCGCCATCCAGCCCTGAATGCGGTTATTACTGGCTTTAATAAGCCCCACGCCGTTCTGTGCGAAAATCTCCGCGATATTCTTTCCCGTGTCCTTCTGCCGCAACCACATATCCGGCGGCGCGATGGTGGCGAAGATCGTCTCCTCCGCCGGCGTCAGTGCGTTCATCAGTTTTGCCGCCTCCGAGGCAATAAGACCACTTTGCTGCACCTCTCTGTATACCCATGCGCGCCCGTCAAAGTCCACCGCCACCCAAAGACAGGCGAACATATCAAGACCGTAGTCGAATGCCCGGTACTTTCTCCACTCCCGCGGCACCTTGGCAAACGGCTCCACAACGTGGGTATCTGTCTTAAACTCCGGGAAGTATGTCCCCGCCATGGCGTTCCAGTCGCCGTCACGCCACGCGCGGCGCACATTCTCCGGCAGCAGATCCAGCATCTGCTTATACTCCGGGGACGCCTCCAACAGCTGGGGGTTATCATCCACCGTAGCGGGGATGAAGGTATAGTCCTCCGCCCTCTCGTCCGTGTTGTACTCCTTGTCGATAAACAGCCGCTTCACCCACGCGTGCCCCACGCCGCCCGGGTTCATGGTCAGGTACATCCGGCGCGGTATTTTCGTCGCGCCGCGCAAGCACGCGCCCAGCGTGCGGAATTGGCTCTCCGTGAAATGGGTCGCCTCGTCCAGAAATATCCAGTCCCATTCCTGCCCCTGATACTCCACGTCGCCGCCTGCGTCGTAATGTCCGAACTTGATCACGCTGCCGTTGCAGAAGGTGAACATCCGCATGGTGCCGTTGTACGCCGCCATCTCCGGCGGGATCATCTTCCGCATGGGTATGATGATGGTCTGCTCCAGCTCTGGGTACTCCTTCCGCACGATCAGTATTCGTATGCCGGGATAGGCCAGCGCACCGCCTGCCGCTTTCATCCGCAGCACATGGGTTTTCCCTCCGCCTCTTGCGCCGCCGTATGCCACGTAGCGGCTTCTGGCTTGGCAGAATAGCTTCTGCTTCGGGTTCAATTCCCCTGTATTCAGTGTCGGTGTGTTGCCTCTGTATGCCATGCGCTCGCCTTTCTCTGCATCCCCGTGTGTTTTAGGAAAATAGGGCGGACGCCGGGGAAAGCGTCCGCCCTATGGTTGGGGCATTATTCGTACTTCTGGGTGGCTTCCATGCCCACGCAGCCGTCCTTGGTGCCCACGGCGCGCAGCGTCTCGCCTGCCGCCAGAGTCACCGGCGCGGTGTACACCTGTGCGGTGGTGCTGTAACGGGGGTTGGAGCCGTCGGTGGTGTACATGAACACCACGCCGTCTGCGGCGGTGATGGTCACCTTATGGGTGCTGATGCTCATGACAGGCGCGTCCAGAATAGCCGCGTTGCCGCACACGGCGATGCCGTCACCCCTTGCGCCCAGCACGAAGCTGTCGTAGTAGGTCACGCCCTGCACCACGGGGCCGGAATAGCCCTGCACCTTGGGCAGAATGTCGTACTTCGCCAGCTTCACCGGGTCAACCGTGCTGTTGCGGTGCTTGATGAAGAAGTACACGCCCGCCGGCATATACCGGGAGGGGATGGGCTTCACGCGGCAGCCGTCGAACTCGCCGACCACGCCGCGGGTCAATGCCTCCTTGCCCAGCGCGTCCACGCCCAGATAGTCCGGGTTCTGCTTCAGGAGCTTGTAATACTCCGTGCCGATGTACAGCGTCCTCCCGTCCATGGGCACCAGCGCGTCGGTCATCTTGGCGTTGGCGTCGATAATCATGCCGCCGATGGTGGTCTTGGTGGGCGCGGTGGCCTCCTTGATCTGGATGTTGCCGCCCATCACCCATTTGAGGATGCGGTGCTTGTCCATGTTGGGGGTGGTCACCTCATCCAGCTGCCGGCGCAGCGAACGGGCGGCGGATACCTGGATGGCGCGGTCAGAGCCGTCCAGCGCGTCGATGGTGAAGCTGAAGGAGGGGGACATCTTGCATTCCATCTCCTGCAGCGTGTCGCCCACGTCGTACACGGGGCCAAAGCGGTTGTCACCGGTGCGCTTGTACTCGGTCTCCGGCACCGTGTTCACGCTGCCGATCCGGATGGTCTTGCTGTTGGGTGCCACCCACGTGTAGTCATGACCGCAGTCGTCGTTGGTGATAGACGCGATCTTGAACCGCTCCGCGATCTTGGTCGCGTACTTGATAGCGTAATTGATAGCCATTGTGTTGCCTCTCTTTCTTTTCCGGGCGGAGGCTCGCCCCGTGGCTCATATCAAGAGCCGAATCCCTCCAAAAACGGGTCGTTCTTGTTGGAATTGTTTCCGGCAGACTGCATAGAGCCTGCGGAACGTGCGCTGTTCTTCTGGTTCAGCGCGGCTGCATTCGCTTGATCCTGCGCCGTTTTCACGGCGTTATTCGCGCTTTCCACTGCGTATCTGGCATAAGCTGCCGTCAGCGAAAGACCTTTTCTTACGTCTTCCCATACGCTCTGAGGGATCACTTCCGGGTCGTTCTCCGCCTGCTTGAATACTTCCGGGAAGGCTGTGGAGAACTCCTGAATGTCAGAGCTGACGCGCTGGCTTCTCTTGCTCTCCTCTGCCTCGTTCTCCTGCTGCTCCGCCTCTCTCGCGGATACAGCGGCCTCTCTGTCCTCAAGCGCAATGGCTCTTTCCGCCTCCTCGTCGTTCAGACCCTCCGCCTTCTTCATGGCGGCGCGAACGACGCGCACGTAATCCGGAACGCTCATTCCGTTTGCCTGTGCCAGCCCGGAAAATACCTCCATTACCGGCTTCGCCTCATCGTACTTCCCGCGGATGCGGTCGTAGTCCACACCCTTCTGCAAAAGTTCCGGCGTGATGTCGCGCTGCCGAACGGTCAGCTCCGTGCCATTGTGCTTGATGATCCACGCGGCTTCACGGCTTTCGCCGCTCTCCGCTTCCTGCTGGCTGCCTTCTGCGTCCTGCGTCTCAGCCGGGGTCTCGGCTTCTCCCGCCTCCGCCTCGCTGCCAGCCTCGGCGTCATCCTCCGCATCAACGGTATCTGCCGCCGTTTCGTCAGCCTCCGTGCCGGTCTGGTCTGTATCCATCACGTCGTCGCTGCCGTCCCAGCCGTCCAGAAATGCGTCCCGCTGGTCTGCGGGGTTCTCCATCTCCATGCTGGTATTCTCCATCTCATCCATAAGCTGCTCCTTTCCGCCTTGGTGTGGCGGCAGTATTGTTTATGCCCCGGTCATGGGCTTAAAACCAACGGGAAAACTGGCAGTACTCAATGCCGCCATAGGGTAGAGCGTCGTCCACGCTCTCGAATTTCGATCTCACGCCGCTTCGCGCCCGCTCCAGATGCTCCTCAAAGAGCTGCTGAAAATATTCCGCAAGAGACGGGTTTTCCTCGCTCAGAAGGTGCGCCGCCAATCCGTTTGGCAGCACATCCCGCAGGATCAGCGGGTCGAGATCCAGACTATCGCTGAAATCTACGATGTCGTCCAGCGCGGGACGTCCCTCCTGTTCGTCGGGGTATGTTGCGCTGGCGGGGTATACAATGTCGATCAGGTTGTTCAGGATGCCAATGGTGCGTACCCTGTACTCCTTTGTGTCGCCGGAGGTAGTGGCACCGGTGCTCTCGTTCTGCGCGTCGATCAGATACATCGCCTTGTCGAAAATCGCCTGCACCGTTTTGTCGATCGCCATTCTCTCCGCCTCCTCGCTTAAATCTTCATGCCTCCCGGCTCAAACCCCGTTTTCCCCTTCACGGAGTATTGCATGATGTTTTCAAATCCCTCGTCGATGCTTCCGGCTGATACCTTGCCGTCCGCTGTCTGCTCCGGTGCGCTCTCTGCCGCGTATCGTGCCGGCAGCCGCTCCGTGAGCCGCCACAGCAGCCACACCGCGCAGACCAGCAGCACAACCACCGCCGCCAGCAAAATGATGATCGCAGTCATATCATCCTCCGCTACTTGAAGTCGCTCTCATCCACGCCGCTGCCGAAAATGACCTTCACCGTGGAATCGTTCTTCGTCTCCACCTTGTCCTGGTAGCCGCCAAGCCGCGTCTGCTTCTGCAGGAAAATACTCCGCGGCACCATGCCCTTCTCCCGGTAGGTGGGGTCTGTCTCGATCTGCGCCTGTATCCGCAGATAGGCGCGCTGCACCGCGTCCTGCAAGTGCTGGCACCGATCTCCGTCGTACCATCGGCGCAGCTGCTCCAGCCGCACCGTTTTTCCTGCACGGTTGCCCTTGCTCAACGCCAAGCAAAGCCCTGCTTCTCCGTACAAAAGCCCGTTGGCGTCGCAGTACTCGAAATAGGCGTTTGCCGCCGCTTCAAACTCCTCCGCCGTCGGGAAGATAGACGACGCCTCCGCCGCCGCTGAGCACATTTTCGCCATGTGCTCCGGGCTGTGATAGTGCGGGCGTTCTCCCGCCTGCCGCGGCGCGGGCTGTGTCCTCTGCGCCGGTCTTTCCGCTTCCCTCCGCTTCATCGAAACGGCGTCCACACCCTCCATTTCCTTGGTGGCGGCGGTACACGCGCCGCCTGTCGCCGCCTTTGCCTTATCCCGCGGCTTTCTCGGCTTTCGCCGGATAGGGGAACCGTCTTTTCTCGTTCTGTTGGGGTCTGCCATGCCCTCCGCCTCCTTCCTGTGAATCTCTGGTGCAGCGGACGCGCCGCGTCCTTTCGCCAGCCAAAAGGTGTTTCATCTCGCCCTCCGCTTGGCTTCTCGCGCTTCCTCGCTCGCTTTCCGCGCTGGCACGGACAGTTGGGGATCGAACCCACCGCAAGCGGTTTTGGAGACCGCTTCGCCGCCCTGGAACATTTGCCCGTATATTGCCCCTGCCGGAATTGCACCGGGGACGCCGGACGAGATTGCAGTCTCGTTCCCGGCGCAGCTCCTGCTTACAGGGCGGAGCTTATGGAAACAGGAGGTGCTGAAAGTACCTTTGCACGGACGGCGGGATTGGCTACCCGCGATGCTTTTACCTGCGTAGGGGGGGAACCGCAAGCCTCCGGCTCATCACTCCGGTGCGTCCGTATGTCTATGCTCTCCCTCTTGCGTAGTTGACCCCGGCGGGATTCGAACCCGCACCCATGCCAGCAGCCTTGGCGCGCTCTCCCTGTTAAGCTACGGGGTCGTGTGCCGCACCGCCGAAGGAAGAAAGCGGCACGGCAGAAAGGAGAAATGCCTACCCTCTATCTCCCATATACCACAGTTTTCTTGCTGGTTCAAGAGATATTTTTACAGCATTTCACGATATTACAGTATATTACAGCAGATTACTGAATATTGTTTCTCCACGCCATTACCGCGTCTGTCAATGGCTGTGGAATTGCTTTGAAAAATTTCAGCATCTCCGCTTCGCGACCCCGCCGCCCTGTTTTCCGCCACCCCCTCTGCGTTACGGTACTGCCGTCATGGTGTATCGCCTCCGCGGTGTGGGAGGAGGGGAGAAAGTGCCGGGGAAGGGCTGAACGGGTGCGGATGAATTATCCCCATACCGCGCTGAGAAGGGACACCGGATTTTCCGCCACCCCCTACCCATCCGGCACTGCTGCTATCCCCCTACTCCACCAGCCCCGCCCACCAGGCGGGGGACGCCAACACCCCGCTGCCGGGAATAGCTTATAGGACACAGTGAGGACACAGTGCGTACACAGCACAGCCAACAAACCGTTGCAAATAAAGGCTTTTCCCTTAATGGGAGATTAACGGACAGCGTTTTGCCCGTGCCCCGTGCCCGTCAGATCGTCCCCTGCCATGCCCTCCGGGCTGTCCGCCGGAGCCTATGCCGCCCCGCCTGCCGCTGTCTCCCGTCAGCCCCAGCCCTCGCCGCAGAAATCGTGATAAAATTTGCGAAAACTGGAGATAACGCGAGAAAACAAGAGATAATGAGAGAATCGGCAAGCTAACCGCCGTTGCGTTTTGCCCCGCCTCCTCCCCTCTCCTCCGCCCACCTCTCCCCCTATTGCTCCTCCCTCTGCACTCCTGCTACAAGAACCTGTCCCCCTACTATGCAAGATCCATCTATTCCCCCACCCTCTACCCCTACCGAGGCAGACGCGACGCGCAGCGCGGCAGAACTTGAGGAAAGGGGGGATTATAGGGGGGATAGGAGAAAGGGAGAATGGAGGAAGATAGGGAGGGTGTGGGAGGGGAAGAAGGAGGCAAGGGGGAAAGGGGGAAGTGGGGACGAAAGGGGGGGGCGGCTGTCCGTGTCGCTGCGCGCGCCGTCTGCTGTCGTCCGGGCATAGCAAGAGCCCCCGCCGATCTGGCAGGGGCTACGGTGCTGTTATAGAGATTGTTTGATGGCGTCTACGATCCAGGCGTTGACGCTCTGGCCGGCGGCGGCGGCGGCGGCCTGTATCTGGGCTTTGCTTGGGTATCTTGACCTGTACAGCTTTAGCGTGATTTTTTCCGTGTTGTCCCGGTCCCATTTTGCGGTGGCGCGCCGCTGTGCCTCCGTGGTCTTGTAATCCTTCTTTTGCAAGGGTTTCCGCCTCCTTTCACGCCCTTATTATACCGCGTATGCGCGTATAAGTCACCCGTACATTTTGCACGAAAAGTCAGCCGTATATTTGGCGAAAACGCAGAAAGTCGCCGAAATTGGCGCGAGGGGGTTGACAAATGCTATACGTCCGCCTTATACTTGGGGCACAACGACAGACAACCACCACGACAGGCCGCGAGGCCGGAAAGGATTACAACAATGATCAACTACGTTATTACCAGCGAGGAGCAGGCCCGCGCTATCATCAACGCTTACAACAACTGCCGCGACTGCGGCGAGTGCCCCCTCAATGCCGAGGGCTGGCGGTGCTCCTATCTCTACGAGGTCGCCCTCCGCTATCTCGAGCGCAAGCACTGACCCGGTAGGCGTAACTTGGTAGAGTGGATCGGCGCCGAACTGCAAACGCTTCTGGCGGGGTTGAGCGCATCAGCCCCACCCCATGCACCTACAACAACCACCAAAACCACACAGGAGGAACGCACCATGTACGAAACGATTTTCAATCACTGCAAGACCCTGGACGAGCTGAAGAAGGCATATAAGGCCGCAGCCATGCAGCACCACCCCGACGTGGGCGGCAGCACCGCCGCCATGCAGGAGATCAACGCCGCATACGAGCGGAAATTTGAATACCTGAAGGGCCGCCAGAACACCGAGGCCGCCGCCGACACCACCGGCAAGACCCACGCCACCACCGAGAACGCCGCCGACTTTATCGCCATCATCAACGCGCTGCTTCGGCTGGACGGTCTGGAGATCGAGCTTTGCGGCCGCTGGCTCTGGATCGGCGGCAACACCCGGGAGCACAAGGATGCTTTGAAGGCCGCCGGGTGCCGCTGGAGCAGCACCAAGAAGCTTTGGAGCTGGCATTACGCGGAAGACGGCGTATACCATCGCGGCAAGTCCAAGAGCATGGCGGAGATCCGCAGCAAGTACGGATCCACCAGCTTCAGCCGATCCACCCATTCCGACGCGCTCCCCGCTTGACGGGGACGCGCCGACCACCTGAAAGGAGCCCACCATGAGGAGAAAAATTTTACACAAGGCAAAACTTGTTATAACTGTCGAGAGTGACCGTTGCTCCGGGCGTATCAATACAATTTCTGTTTTCGATAATAGGACAGCTGATTATTGGAGCGATGAGCAAATCAAAGAACGCGGGATCTCGCAATTCCTTAGCGTATATGAAGGAAACTCTCAATTGGAATCTTAACGGCAATGGTTCTTTGTATCAATTCAAGTGGGGGCAGTCCAGCAAAAATTTCTCCGCTGGCGTCGCCTATGTTTTTCAGTGATCCCCACCGGGGCGGCGAATGCCGCCCCACCCACAAACCACGAACACCACGAACAGCCCGCCGCGGAGGTAACGACGGAAAAGGAGGATTCCCCATGATCTACGCAATCGAGAAAATAGGCTACGACCCCCGCGCCCGCTACGCCGTGAAAGCCGTCACCGAATGCGGCACGAACCCCACCAACGGCAAAGCCTACCGCACCGAGGACGACGCCCGCCGTGCCGCCGCTGAAATGGGCCTGACCGTTTCCGTTGTGGGGGATCTCTGGCAGATCCTCCACGTCACCCACTGAAAGGAGAATCGAATATGAAAACCGCCGGATATTGGGCTTGCAGAAATGAGATCATCGCCGCCCACCTCGCCGCCCCGCACAGATACGAACCGTTTACGGAGCTTTTCGACGTATCAAAGCTCGACGCCATCCGCGACAAATACGGCGTTGACCTTTACCGCGAGTGCTACGCCGACGCGGTGCACGAGGTCACGGAGATCGCCAGAAAGGCGGTGCGCGCATGAGCTATCTTGACCTGTTCCAGCGGTACGGCAGTCCCAGCCGGGAGGCCAGCGTGCAGATCCGTGATTACCTGATCCGCCCCGATGTCCTCACCGCCGACCGTATCGCAAACTACGACAAGAGCGCAGCCCGCACCATCGCCGAGTGCCGGCAGCTGATCGACCAGCTGACCGAGTACCGGCAGGCCCTGGCCGAGCGTTACGCCCAGCTTGCCACGGCGGCCTATCGTGACCGCTTGGAGCTGCGGCGCGATCCTGGTTACAGGGGTAAGCCGGTGATCTACTCCGTGCAGATCGTCCGCACCTACGAGGACGGCACGACGGAAACACCGCTTTCCGAGACCTACACCGGCACAGACCGCCGCAAGGCCTTCGCCCGGTTTGCCGTGCTGCAAAAGGAGCGACCAGGCATAGAGACCATTCAGGACACAGACCGCCGCGCCTGGGAGCACTGACCGCCACACGCCGCTGAATTTCTATCAACAAAAAGCACCGACAATCTGTCGGTGCTTTTTCCTGTCCGCATAGTTTTTTTGTACACAGAGAATACACAGTATAGCCGAAATACGTTGAAAACAAACGGCTTTTTCTTAAACGGCGTTTAACTCCACCCAACACCGCCTAACCACTTGAAAACACGCGCTTTTCATTGTGCCGCAACGGTTATCTCCATGCAAAATATTGTAATGCTATGTTGCACATAGTCACATATTAGTACACAGTTTGTACACAGTCCGGTCAACCGCTCTGCGCGCTTTTCTCCCCGGCTCTCTGTCCAAGGTAGGCGTTCAGTTTGTCCGCCCCGATCCTACTGTGCTCCTTCCGCAGCTCCTCATACACTCCCTTCAGGGTGCCCTCAGTGTCGCCCAGGAACCCGGCGGCCGTCTTTGTGTCCACCCCTGCCTCATACATGATCGTTGCGTAGCTGTGCCGGAACTGATGCGGCGTGATCCCCTCCAACCCACAGGCGGCGCAGTATCGCCGCCACCTCTTTTTGAAGGCATATGCCGTCAGGTGCCCGCCGTCCTCCGCCGGGAAGATCAGCCCGATCCTGTTCCGGGGCAGAGCCGCCGCCAGACCGTCCAGCAGCGGGATCTCCCGCTTTCCGTTCCGGCTTTTTAGGTGATCCTCCAGCACAGGCTTCCCGGTGGTGTAGTTGACCTTTTTCGCCACCCTGATCACGCCTGCCTCCCGGTCAACGTCCTGCCACGTCAACGCCAGCAGCTCCCCGCGGCGGCATCCGGTATACAGCAGCATCAACCCCAGCAGCCAGTCCGTCCCCCGGTACGCCTCCACCGCCTTTTCCTGCTCCACGGTAAGCGCGCTGCGCTTTGTTTTCCGTAGATTTTTACCGGGCTTTACCTCTGTTGCCGGCGAAACAGATATGTCTCCCGTCAAAACCGCGTACGAGAATATCTGCTTGATAATGGAAAGCTCTATCCGCACGGTCTGCGCGGCGTAGTCTTTGACCTCAAACGCCCGCAGATAGCGGCTTATGTCCGCCGGGGTATACTTTGCCGCATAGTCCGGGAACGCATCCTTAACGCGTCGTATGGGGTAAACGTAGACGTTTTGGGTGGATACGCTCACCTCCTCCCGGTGCTGTTCCCACCACTCATCAATGATTTTCGGCAGCTTCCGCCCTCGCGTCTCCTCCTCCCTAAAGGCGAGGATCTTCTTGTCCACCTCCGCGCACGTGCGCCCGCGAAAGCGAACCCGTCTTCCGTTCACCGTCCGCGTGGTCTCAAACAGCCCGTCCGGTCTCTGGTAATACTTCTTTTTTGCCATAGTTCATTCCTCCTAAAATTCACGCTTGCGGACAGTGGAAAAATGTGCTATACTGGCATAGAAACATAGGCACATTTCTGCCGTCCTGCTAATGACGTGGTGGTTGTTCGTGGGTGTTTCGCTTGAGCCGTCCCCTGTTGCAGCGGGGGACGGCTTATTTTTTAGTCCGTCAGTCTATGCGCTGTGTAATGACCTTTGATGCAGTCGTTGTAGTAGCCGCCCATAGATTCAGCATTCATCAGGTCGCTGTACACAAGTGCCGGAACATCGTCGTAGGAATAGATAGTGCCGCTTTTCCGAAACTGCACAAACAGAACCTTTTCCGCGCTGTCATAACCGACAGCAGAGAAGCAAGTGCTCTCCGGCGTCTCATTCAGCGTTACTGTCGGCTCTCGATCCTCCACCGGCAACGGAACACGCGCTTGTTTTACCTCTTTGTTCGGCGTACTTCCGCAGGCTGTAACAGAAATCACCATCATTAACACCAACAGTGCCGCTATTATCTTTCTGCCCATTTCTGCAACCTCCTTTTCTCAGTATTGTCTATTAGCATTCCATGAATTGCGCCGAGCGCGCACAGTATCGGAACGGAAATATACATAATCTTGTTCGTTGTGGGTTGGCGACGCCAGTTGTCAGCGGGTGTCACGCCCAGCGACGACGCGGAAACGCCCTCTATGGTAAGCGTACATGGCTTATCATTTATTTCGACATCGACGACTTCCGGAGGGTACACTTCAATATCGATTTTCCGCCAGTTTTTAGGCGTTCGTTTTTTCCCGTAAAACACGCCGCACAAGGTGTATTGCGTCGACTTGGTCAGCCTGTCCGTGTCTCGGTACGGTTCACTATCTATATACGTCTGCACAGACAAAACCGCCGGGAAATATCGAGCGAATTCCCAGCTGCTGCTATGCGCCTCTACCTTGATGTCATATTCGCCGTCCGGTATATTGTTATTCAAGTCACGGGAGAGATCCCAAACAAGCATCAATCCGG
>OHCO01000018.1_pt1 | contig 26000 bp, 20 predicted proteins | sample 1577601 | NCBI WGS metagenome assembly OHCO01 (sample SAMEA3879546, study PRJEB24766) | human gut metagenome | biome: human-associated habitat; feature: feces | place: USA | collected 1985/1987 | reverse complement strand
CTATTTTTATGCGATATTTACTCTTGTCTTGACGGTGTCTCCTGCCTAATCAAGACCCGCTCGTGACTGAGCAAAACTGATGATGTACTAAAAGAAAAAATAGTATTTTGACTCTGCTGCCCTCCCGTGAGGGCATTTTTTTTGCCTGTGTTTTAGTAAGGACGCTGCATCGCCATCCGCCGCTTCGCATCCAGCCCGCTTGCGGCTTCTGCGGCAATCAGGTTTTTAAGCCGTGGCGAAAGCGCCTCCTCTTTGATCGGCTCAAACCCCAGTGAGGCGTAAAATGCAGCGTTGAATGGCGCAAAGCGATCGGTGGTCAGCGACGCGCCCGCTAAACCGCGCCTCTCTCCTGCGTTCAGCAGCGCCCGCAGCAGCTGGCGACCAATCCCCTTGCGCTGCCATGCCGGGTGAACATCCATTTCGGCGATATGCAGCCAGTTATCCACGATCTGCGCCCCGACAAAGCCGACCGGCTGTTGGTCGGCAGTCAAAGCCACCAACAGCAGCCCTTCGTGGGATAACTGTTCGAGATCTTCAAGGCTGGAGGCCGCCGGTTCACCGCTTACCGCCCCGGCTGCCCGCAGCGTTTCAAAAGCGGCGAGTTCAATCTCTCTTAGCGCGGCGAGATGCCCGGTGCGGGCTGGCGCAATAGTGATGTCATTCATTGGGTTCCTGAATTATTCGAGGCAATCAACTCACTGTCGATTATCTCTTTAACCACCCCTTCTGTCTGCCAGCGCGTCAGCTTCTCCACTACCGTGTGAAAGAGCGCATCCTGCTGGCGCGGCAGACAAATCGCCTGGGCGATCTGCATAAAATCATCCTCCAGCACGCGGTATCCGGGGTGTTGAGCCGCCGTTTGCTCCAGAGGCTGGCGGATCCCGGCGACCATATCGCCCTCACCACTTAGAAAGGCCTCGATCGCCGCCTGGGATGAACTCAGGCGATTGAGCGTGGCGTGATCAAGCTCGCGGGTTAAGTAGAGATCGTACGCCGCGCCCCGGCCGACGTTTATCACCACGCCGGGTTTATCCATCTGCGCCACGCTCTGCCACGGGCTTTGCGCCTTTACCAGCGCCGTGCCCTGAATGGTGATATAGGGCTGGGTAAAGCGTAATGTCTCTTCGCGTTTCGGATCGACGGCAAGGAAAGCGATATCCCAGACGCCGTTCCCTGCATCCTCCACCACTTTTCCGGCGGTCGGATAGGTAATAAATTGCGCCTCTTTTGCCATATCGGCGGCAATCCGCCGGGCAAGTTCGACGGTGATCCCGGCAGGCTCACCCGCCGCGGTCTGGCGGGCAAGCACGGCGTTGCCTAAATTGATGGCGAAACGAAGCGGTTGACTGGCTGACATAGTGCTTCTCCTGAAAGCAGTTTATGCCTTCAAAAGATAGCAGACGCGCGTCACTGCTGGCGGGCAATCAACCTTTTCAGCTCGGGAATACAGGAACCGCAGTTGGTGCCGCACTTAAGCTTTTCACCAAGGCGCGAGACGCTGTTGCACCCGGACTGAATCGCCTCGCCGATCGCCCGCTCACCGACAGCAAAACAGCTACAGATTGTCGCACCGGCAGGCGCTTTGCCGCTGGCGCTGCGCCCGGCCAGCAGCGCCAGGCGTTGTGCGGCGCTTTGTGGCGGCCGGGAAAAGGCGGCGATGACCGCTGCCCGGTCCGGCTGCGGGCGCTGGCGGTGCGCGTAAAAGGCCAGTTGCAGTTCGCCATTCGCCCAGGCGAGCAGATTAAACCCCTCGTCGCCAAGAGTGGCGGGCTGGCACAGCCAGGCGTCAGCCAGAACATGTTCGCGCAGCCACGCCATCCATGATGTTGGCCACTCACTATCAGCGAGCGCAAAGTGCGTCACGCCGGGCTGGGTGATGCGGCTCCAGTAGGCGGTTTTCGGCGCAGAAAGCGTATCTTCACGCAGAAAGAGTTCGCCCTGCCAGGCGGCCTGCCAGCGCTGAATATTGACCGGCATCTGTTTACTCTCCGGCTGGCCGGAAAGGGGATCGGTCTCGGCGGCAATCAGCGCATCGACTCTCGCCTGCTGGCTGAAGGTGCTGTTCCAGTGCATCGGCACAAACACCCTGCCGCGCGGTTGCAGCGCATCCGGCTGCGCGCGCAGCAGCAGCCAGCCGTGAGTTGATGAAACGCGCAGCAGATCGTCGGCGCTAATCTGCGGCGCATCGTCGGGGTGAAACTGGCAAAACGGCTCGCTGATATGCTGCATCAGCCGGGGAGATTTAGCGCTGCGCGTCATGGTGTGCCACTGATCGCGGATGCGCCCGGTGTTCATCACCAGCGGCCAGCGCGGCGTCGGTGGGTTGGCGGGCAGACGCGGCGTTACGGCAATCAGGCGCGCCTTCTCGTCGGCAAAAAAGAAGCGATTATCGGTAAATAAGCGCGCCGTGCCGTGGGGATGCAGCCCATTCACTGGCCACTGAATGGGGTTAAGATCGTCCCACTGCTGACGTGTGAGCGTCGCCAGGCCGCTGATATCAAACGCCCGCGTGCCCTCATTTTCAAACCCCGACAGTGCGGCATGTTCGCAAAAGATCTCCGACGGGTGCTGCCAGCTAAAGGCGTCGGCAAACCCCATGCGCTGCGCCACCTGGCTTATGATCCACCAGTCGGCGCGCGCCTCGCCCGGTGGCGGCAGAAAGGCGCGCTGGCGGGAGATGCAGCGCTCAGAGTTGGTGACGGTGCCGTTTTTCTCGCCCCACGCCAGCGCTGGCAGGCGGATATGTGCCACACGAGTGGTATCGGTGTCGCGCATCACATCCGAAACAATCACCAGCTCGCAGCGCGCCAGCCCGGCGCGCACGCGATCGGCATCCGGCAGCGAGACCAGCGGATTAGTGCCCATAATCCACACTGCTTTTATCTCGCCCCTTTCCACGGCGCGAAAGAGATCGACAGCATTCAGTCCGGGATTTTTTGTGACGTTGTCACTCTTCCAGAAGCGCCCGACGCGGTCGACCTCCTGCGGCGAGAAGCCCATATGTGAAGCCAGCTGGTTCGCCAGCCCGCCCACTTCCCGCCCGCCCATCGCATTTGGCTGACCGGTTATCGAAAACGGCCCGCAGCCAGCCCGGCCGATTTTCCCCGTCGCCAGATGGAGGTTGATAATGGCGTTGCACTTATCAACGCCGGAAGTGGATTGATTGATGCCCATTGAGTAGAGCGTCACCAGCGTATCGCTGGCGGCAATCATCTGGTAAAAGGCCCGCAGCGCCTCCTGCGGCAGCTGGCAATAGTCGGCGGTGCGCTCAGGCGTCCACTCCCCGACCGCCGCCAGCGTCTGCGCCGCGCCAGTGGTGTAATGGTTGAGAAACTCCTGGTCGAGCTTGCCCTGCTGCGCCATAAAATGGAGCGCGCCGCAAAACAGCGCCGCATCGCTGCCGGGGCGCAGCGGCAGGTGGAGGTCGGCGAGATCGCAGGTGGCGGTGATGCGCGGGTCGATAACGATAATGCGCATCTCCGGGCGCGCCTGTTTGGCTCTCATCAGCCGCTGATAGACCACCGGGTGCGCCCAGGCGGTATTTGAGCCGGTGAGGATCACGCACTCAGCAAGCTCCAGATCCTCATAGCTGCACGGCACCGCATCGGCACCAAACGCCCGTTTATAGCCGACTACCGCCGAGGCCATACAGAGGCGCGAGTTGGTATCCATGTTTCCGCTGCCGATAAAGCCTTTCATCAGCTTATTGGCGACATAGTAATCCTCCGTCAGCAACTGGCCGGAGCCATAAAAGGCCACCGCCTGCGGGCCGAACTGCGCAATCACCCGCTGCAACCCTTCCGCCACCGCATCCAGCGCGCGCTCCCAGCTTACCGGCTGCTGGTCGATCTCCGGCTGCAACAGTCGCCCGGCGAGATCCAGCGTTTCGCCGAGCGCACTGCCTTTCACGCAGAGCCGCCCGTGGTTCGCCGGGTGCAGCGTATCGCCCTGGGCGCTAAACCCTTGCCCTTCAGGCTGCATACGCACCCCGCACCCGACGCCGCAGTAGGCGCAGGTGGTGGAAACCGCCGCGCCCGTCACAGGCTCACCGTGGCGATACGTTGTTCGCGCCCTGCCGCGACGCTTTGCGGCTGCGCCAGCACCCACACGCGCCCGCCCTCCACTTTTACCGGCCAGACGCTGAGCGCGGTCTGCTCATCATCGAGGCTGCGGCCATCGCGCAGGCGAAAGCGCTGCTTATAGAGCGGCGAAATCACTACCGGTTCGCCGTTAACATCCCCCAGCAGGCCGCGCGCCAGCACGTTTGCCTCGCTATCCGGTTCATGGTTGCTGAGGGCAAACACCTGCTGCGGATGATCCGGCAGATGAAAAAGCGCGATTTGCTGATGACCGAGCCGCGCCGCCATCCCCGCATGGCGCGGGATCGCCGATAATGCGCAGAGATCGACCCAGCCCTGCGGTAGCGGTTTGTGCGTAGCAGAAGGCAACGCGGCGCGCTCCTGCGCCGTTGCCGGGCGGATCTGCTGGCGCTCCGGCACCATCACTACCCCTTCATCGGGCTGGTCACTGTTAACAAACGGGCGGAACAGCGTCAGCCGATCCGGATCCGCGAGCGTGGTTTGCCATTCACACTGATAAGCGTCGATCACCGTCTGCATCTCGCTCTCCAGCTCGGCGGCAATGTTCAGGCTATCCTCCAGCACCACCTCGCGCAGGTAAGCCATGCCGCCGTCGAGATTATCCATCCAGGTGCTGGTGCGTTGCAGGCGTTCAGCGGTGCGGATGTAGAACATTAAAAAGCGATCGACGGTGCGGATTAATGCCTCGGTGCTTAGATCTTGCGCCAGCAGATCGGCGTGGCGCGGCTTCATGCCGCCATTGCCGCAGACATAGAGGTTCCAGCCCTTCTCGGTGGCGATCACGCCAACGTCCTTACTTTGCGCTTCGGCGCATTCGCGGGTGCAGCCGGAGACCGCCATCTTGATTTTATGCGGCGAGCGCAGCCCTTTGTAACGGTGCTCCAGTTGCAGCGCCAGCGCGGTGGAGTCCTGCACACCGTAGCGGCACCAGCTGGAGCCGACGCAGGATTTCACCGTGCGCAGAGATTTGCCATAGGCATGCCCGGTCTCAAAACCGGCTTCAACCAGCTGCTGCCAAATCTCCGGCAACTGCTCGAGGCGCGCGCCAAACAGGTCGACGCGCTGGCCGCCAGTGATCTTGGTATAGAGGTTATAGCGCCGCGCAATCTGCCCGATGGCAATTAGCCCGTCCGGCGTGATCTCCCCTGCGGGAATGCGCGGCACCACGGAGTAGGTGCCATCTTTCTGGATATTGGCAAAAAAGCGGTCGTTGGTATCCTGCAACGGCAGGTGCTGCGGCTTCAGCAGATACTCATTCCAGCAGGAGGCGAGCACCGAGCCAACCAGCGGTTTGCAGATTTCGCACCCGTGCCCGCGCCCGTGTTTCGCCAGCAACTCATCAAAGGTGCGGATATTGCCCACCCGCACCAGGTGGTAGATCTGCTGGCGCGAGTAAGGGAAGTGTTCGCAGAGATCCTTTTTCACCTCGACGCCCATCTCTTCAAGCGCGAACTCCATCACCTGTTTGGTCAGCGCCGCGCAGCCGCCGCAGCCGGTCGCCGCTTTGGTGCAGGATTTTATCGCCGCCATATCACTACAGCCGCTATTCACCGCGCCGCAGATATCCGCCTTGCTGACGTTATGACAGGAGCAGATCTGCGCGCTGTCAGGTAACGCCGCAACGCCGAGCGTTGGCGCTGCCTCCCCGCTGCTGGCAGGCAGGATCAGCGTCTCGGGCCTCGCGGGCAGCGGCATATCATTGAGCATCATCTGCAACAGCGTGCTGTAAGACTCGCTGTCGCCAATCAGCACCGCGCCGAGCAGCTTTTTGCCATCCTCTGAGACGACAATTTTTTTGTAGATCTCCGCCGGGCCATCAACCCAGCTGTAGCTCTCACTGCCCGGCGTGCGGCCGTGGGCATCGCCAATCGACGCCACTTCAACGCCGAGCAGCTTCAGCTTGGTGCTCATATCCGCGCCGGTAAATGCCGCTTCACCGTCTGCCAGTGTCTCCGCCAGCGTGCGCGCCATCTGATACCCTGGCGCGACGAGGCCGAAAATCTGCCCATTCCACAGCGCGCACTCGCCAATGGCGAAGACGTCAGGAACGGAGGTGCAGCACTGATCATCAATCACAATGCCGCCGCGCGGCCCAATCGCCAGCCCGCAGTCGCGCGCCAGGTTGTCGCGCGGGCGAATGCCTGCCGAGAAGAGCACCAGATCGGTTTCCAGAAAAGTGCCATCGGCAAAGTTCATGCGATAGCGGCTGGTCTCTCCGGCGACGATCTCGCGCGTCTCTTTGCCGGTATGCACCTGCACGCCAAGGGCTTCAATTTTGCGCCGCAGCATCGCTGCCCCGCCTTCATCCAGTTGCACGCCCATCAACCGCGGCGCAAACTCCACCACATGGGTTTGCAGGCCGAGGTTTTGCAGCGCGTTCGCCGCTTCCAGCCCAAGCAGACCGCCGCCGACCACCACGCCACGCTTGCCCTCGTCGGCACAGGCTTTGATCGCCGCCAGATCGTCGAGGGTGCGATAGACCAGGCACCCCGGCGCATCATTACCGGGGATCGGTGGAACAAAAGGCGATGAACCGGTAGCCAGCACCAGCCGATCCCAGGCCGTCTGGCGACCCCGTTTATCGACGACAAAACGGTGCTGAAGGTCGATCTGCGTAATCCCCTGATTCAGGCGCAGCTCAATGCCGGTGGTCTCGAAAAAGCCTTCTTCCACCATCGACAGCGATGCGGCGCTGCGCCCGGAAAACCAGGCGGAGAGATGCACGCGGTCATAGGCCGGAACCGACTCCTCGGCAAAGACAATCACCTGGTAACGCAGATGCAGTTCGCGCTCCACCAGTTGTTGCAGAAAGTGGTGGCCGACCATGCCGTGTCCGGCGACAACTAAAACGGGTTTTGACATCACATCGCTCCTCGCTATCTCAGTGGATAACGGCTGGTTCAGAATGGGGGAAAGATCCTCTTCAGGGGCAAAGAGGCTCGGCTGGCCGGGGGTATTAAGCCGGGCGAAGTACCCCGGCCCGTCGCTGATATCGCCCCACAGCAGCACACCGCGCAGCTGGTTATCGCTAATAACCAGGCGGCGGTAATCGCCGGTAAACGGATCGGTTGCGGTGTAAACCGCATCGCCGTCGCGCGCGCCGGCGCAGTAGAGATCGAGGCCCCTCACTTTCAGGCGCAGCGGCACCTCTTCAAGCGCGAACGGCGCATCCGCCTCACCAACAAGCCTGGCGGCAAGGGTCTCCGCCTGCCGCCAGCAAGGTGCCACCAACCCGAAGGTGATCTCACCGAACTGGCAGCACTCGCCGATCGCTGAAATCGCCGCATCGTCAGTACGCAAGTGTCCATCCACCAGAATGCCGCGATCGCACGCCAGCCCGGCAGCCTGCGCGAGGGCGATATTGGGCCGCACCCCGGCGCAGACCACCACGCCCTGCGCCGGGATCCGCCGTCCATCAAGCAACTCCACCGCGCTGATTCGCCCCTTGGCATCGGCGCAGCAGGCGCGCGTCTCTGCCACCAGCAGCGTGTCGATGCCGCGTGCGTTGAGGCTCGTTTGCAGCAGCGTTGCCGCGTGCGCATCCAGCTGTTGATCCATCAGGTGCGGGCCGCGATGCACAATCACGCTGTGAATACCGCGCTGCGCCAGCGCCGCCGCGGCTTCAATTCCCAGCACCCCGCCGCCCAGCACCACGGCTGTTTCTCCGGCGCTGAGGTGGCTCAGCATCGCCTCAACATCCGCCTGCTGGCGAAAGGCGTAGACGCCGGGTAGATCGATGCCGGGCAGCGGCGGCATAAAGGGACGTGAACCGGTGGCGATAACCAGTTCGTCGTAAGTGAGTGATTCCCCGCCAACGCACACGGTGCGGGAGGCGCGATCGATTGCCGTCACCGGCTGACCCGCAAGCCGCGTCACGCCGTGGCGGGCATACCAGGCTTCGTCATGCGTCACAATCTCATCGAAGGTTTTCTCGCCCGCCAGCACCGGCGTCAGCAGAATGCGGTTATAGGCCGCTCTCGCCTCCTCATCGATCAGCACAATGTGAAAGCGGTCAGGCGCGCGTTCGCAGAGCTGTGCCACCAGTCGCGCACCCGCCATGCCGTTGCCAATCACTATCAGACGCGGTTTCTCCATCGGCGTACTCCTCAGGCCACGGCTTTATGTTTTTCATGCAGGAAGTGCAGCACCTGCTGGCGGTAGTGATGAAACTGCGCATCGTTAGCCAGCGCCAGCCGTGAGCGCGGACGCGGCAGCGTCACCTCCAGCACTTCGCCCACTTTCGCCGCCGGGCCGTTGGTCATCATCATGACCCGGTCTGAGAGCAGCACCGCTTCGTCGACGTCATGGGTGATCAGCACAATGGTGGTGTTGAGCTGGGTCTGGATCTCCATCACTGCATCCTGCAAATGGGCACGCGTCAGGGCATCGAGTGCGCCGAAAGGCTCATCCATCAGCAGCACTTTCGGCTTCATCGCCAGCGCCCGGGCAATACCGACGCGCTGCTTCATGCCGCCGGAGATCTCGCCGGGGCGTTTATGCATCGCATGCCCCATATGCACCAGTTCGAGGTTGTGGGCGATCCACGCCTGCATCTCACTTTTGCTCATCTCGCCCTTAAACACCTGGTGTACCGCCAGCGCGACATTCTCCGCCGCCGTCAGCCACGGCAGCAGGGAGTGGTTTTGAAACACCACCCCGCGCTCAGGGCCGGGGCCGACGATCTCCTGGTTATCACACAGCAGCACCCCCTGCGTCGGGCGGCTCAGCCCGGCAATCAGGTTCAAGAGCGTTGATTTACCGCAGCCGGAGTGGCCAATCAGGCTCACCGTCTCCCCCTGGGCGATGGTAAAACTGACATCATCAAGGGCGACAAACGGCCCACTGGCGGTGGCAAAGGTTTGGGTCACGTTTTCGACCCGGATAATGGCGTGCGTCTTTTTCATTTATGACTCCCGGCGAGTGTCGTAGCTAAAACGGCGGGCAATGGCCATCAGCCCCTGCTCCAGCGCCATCCCCACCACGCCAATCAGCAGAATGGCGATGATGATGTTTTGCACATTGAGGTTGTTCCACTCATTCCAGATCCAGAAACCGATGCCGACGCCGCCGGTCAGCATCTCGGCGGCGACAATCACCAGCCAGGCGATACCGATCGATAAGCGCACGCCGGTAAGGATGTGCGGCAGCACGGCGGGAAAGAGGATTTTGCGCATCACGGTGAACTCACTGAGTTTTAAAACGCGCGCGACGTTGAGGTAATCCTGCGGAATACGCATCACCCCTTCGGCGGTGTTGAGGATCATCGGCCAGATGGAGCAGATAAAAATCGTCCACGTCGAGGCCGGTTCGGCGCGCTGAAACAGCAGCAGGCCAATCGGCAGCCAGGCCAGCGGGCTGACCGGACGCAGCAGCGCGATCAACGGGCCAAACATGCGGGCGATAAAGCGGAAACGGCCAATCAGAAAGCCAACGGGAATGCCGACCAGCGCCGCCAGGCCAAAGCCGAGCGCCACGCGCTCAAGGGAGGCGAGCACGTTCCAGCCGATGCCCATATCATTCGGCCCGTCGATATAAAACGGCTCGGCGAAGAGGGTTTTTGCCGCTTCCCAGGTTTGCAGCGGCGTCGGAAAGCCTTTGCTGTTGAGCGCCGCCACCTGCCAGAGGGCGATCAGCACAACTGCGCCGAGCAGGCCGGGAATTGCGGCGGTAATAACGCGTTGCAGCATACTGCGCAGGCGGTTTACCGGCGAGCGTTTCGCCACTAAAGGTGCAGCCTGTGGCGCGGCGGTTTTCAGCGGCACAATCGCCGCGCTCTGCGGCGTGGGCTCCAGCGGGATCACTTTCGGTTGGGTATTCGCAGACATTCTTGGCCTCACTTAGCGGTGGATGGCAAAACTGTTGGCGTAGGCCGCAGGATCGCTGCCGTCCCACACTTTTCCGTCAATCAGGGTGCTGCTGCGCATCGAACTTGTGGGCACGCTGATGCCGCCCACCGCCGTCGCAGCCTGTGTGTAGAGTTCGCTGCGGTTGATCTGGCGCGCGACGGCGAGGTAGTCGGGATCGCTTTTCAGCAGGCCCCAGCGTTTTTGCTGGGTCAGAAACCAGATGCCGTCGGAGAGCCACGGGTAGCTCACCGCGCCATCGTTGAAGAAGCGCATCGCATGGGCGTCCTGCCACGTCTTCCCTAATCCATCTTCATAGTGGCCGAGCATCCGGCCTTCAATGGTCTCAACGGCGGTGTTGATATAGGCGCGCGCGGCGATGGTTTTTGCCGTTTCGCGGCGGTTTTCATCGGAGGCGTCGATCCAGCGCGAGGCCTCCAGCACCGCGGCGGTCAGCGCGCGCGCCGCATTACCGTTTGCCGAGACCCACGCCGAGGTAGTGCCAAGCACCTTTTCCGGGTGATCGGGCCAGATCTGCTGGCTGGTGGCGGCGGTAAAACCGATGCCGTCAAGAATGGCGCGCTGGTTCCACGGCTCGCCAACGCAGAAGCCGCTCATGTTGCCAATCTTCATGTTCACCACCATCTGCGGCGGCGGCACCACCACATTGCGCACATCGGCAAAGGGATCGATCCCGGCATTCGCCAGCCAGTAGTAGAGCCACATGGCGTGGGTGCCGCTCGGGAAGGTCTGCGCAAAGGTGTAAGTCCCCTGCGGGCTGGCGGCAATCACCTTTTTCAGCGATGCGCCATCGGTAACGCCCGCTGCTTTCAGTTGGTTCGATAAGGTGATCGCCTGGCCGTTGTTGTTGAGGGTCATCAGCACCGCCATCTCGCGCTGCGGGCCAGAGACGCCGAGTTGCAAGCCGTAGACCATGCCGTAAAGCACATGGGCGGCATCCAGTTCGCCGGAGAGCAGCTTGTCGCGCACCGAGGCCCAGCTCGACTCTTTACTCGGGATAATGGTGATGCCGTACTTCTCATCAAACTTCTTCACCGCCGCCATCACCACCGGGGCGCAGTCGGTGAGCGGGATAAAGCCGACGCGCAGGGTCTTCTTCTCCGGTGCGTCTGAACCTGCCGCCCATACGCTGTTCATCAGGCCCGGGATCAGCAGGCTGCCGCCCAGCGCCGCGCTGCCCGCCAGAAAGCGGCGGCGCGAAAGTTTACTCACGGTGTTGTCATCGTCTTGCGTCATTGCGGCATCCTGTCAGTTGAAAAAGGGCAAAAAAAAAGCGTCCGGTTAGCGCTCAGTCTCCTGAACGCTAACGGACGCCTTTATCCGGGAAGTGATGCTGGCCGCCATTAGCCAGCACCTTCGTAGATAAGATAAGCAGAATGTGTGCCAGGTTTCTGATGCCTGTAAAAACAGGCGATTAGCGAGTTGGCTCACACAATTTGCACCGCAACGGGCGGTGAAATGCACACCTGCGGTGCAGCTACTCCTTTGGGGTTAGAGGGGCTTTTTGCCCATGACGGCGGCGACGGAGAGCATCGCATCGGCGATCTCCGCCAGCTTCTTGTTCTGCTGCATCGCCATCTCGCGCAGGGTTTTGTGCGCCTGCGGCTCGCTCATCGCGTGGTGCTGCATCAGCAGGCTTTTCGCCCGCTCCACCAGCTTGCGCTCGGCAAGGGTGGCGCGCAGCCCGGCGAGTTCAGCATCCAGCGCCTGCAACTGGCGGGACTGCTGCTCAACCAGCTCCAGCACCGCGCGGCTCAGTTGCGGCGGGATCAGCGCCGTAAAGTGATCCTCAGCCTGCGGCAACTGGGCGATCTCCTGACGCTGCTGCTCGGCGTCGCGCTGCGCCGCCGCAATACGTTGGCGGCAGCACTGCATCACCACCTTCTCAAGTGCATCTTCAATGCGTTTCATGGCATCGATACGCATTGTAGTGACCTCAAACCAGCGCAGTGCGGCCTCCGTTGGCTCGCCCGGCGGCAGCGTGCGGCTACAGGCGAGGCGGCGAAAGCGCTCCAGCTCGCGGCTCTCCTCCTGCTGCTGTTGCTGCCACAGCGCGAGGCTTGCGGCATCGGCAAACTCGCTGAAGGTGTGAAAACAGCGCTCCTGGGCATCAATCAGCTCCACCAGTTGCTGGCTTGCTGACTCATCAACCGAACCAATGGTAAAGCCTGCCGCCACCAGCGCACGCTCCTGCCCGGCCAGCTCTTTGCCCTGCATAAAGCTGAACAGTGCCAGCAGCGCGCGCGAGACGCTGGGATCGCCGGAGGTGTCTGCGGTTTCCACAATCAGCGCCAGATGGCAGCGGATCACCTCGTTGTAGCGCTGCATCGCTTCCGGCTGGGCAATGCCGAGCTGCTGCACCTGCTCGCGCAGCGGCGGCAGCGTGCTCAGGCTGTGCAGCACGCTGGCAATGCGGCTAAAAAGCCGCGCGGCGTTACCCCGCGCCAGCCCCTCCTGATCGAGCGTTGCCAGCTGCTGATGCACCGCCTGCGCGGCGCGCTCCACCTGCTCTGCCCGCTCGCGCAGCCGCCCGCCCCAGGTTTTCCCCTGCGAGCAGAGAAAAATATTGGCCGTGCCGCGCTCGCGTTGCAGCAGATGAATAAGCTGGCTCACCGCACCGACCAGCTTGCCCATCTGCAACAGCTGCTGCAGGCCGGTGATTTCGCTGCGCCGTGAGGCGAGCACAAAATCGAGAGCTGAAAGCGTCATCGCACACCCTTCTCCAGAAAACCGTACCCTTACTAAAGCAAGAAGTGTGCCGCCGCGATTGACATCAGGCGCGGGCGGGTGAGAATGCCACTTCACATCACAGGGATAGGCTCGGGATATGGTGAAAAAAACGGCGGCACTGCTGTTACTTATCGGCGTGGTCTGGCTGGCCTGGCTGTTTCTGCGCACGCCGCAGGCGATCCGGGCTGATGACAGCGCGCTCTACGTGAAGAATCTGCCGTTAAGTGATAAAGGCAAAGTGAACTGGTGGCGCGACAATCGCGCGGCGCTGCAAAAGCAGTTTCCCCTGCTGGTGCGCCCCGGTAAAGCCGTAGTGATGATCATGAACTTCGATCGCTACGATCGCCTGCCGACAGGCACCCGCGACGGCAGTATTGATGACTACAACTGCTTTACCGATATCAGCGCGCCGGAAAACTGCATCTATAAAGAGATGGTGATGCTGATTTTCATCCACCCCGGCAAGAAAACCGTCTATAGCTTTGGTGAAACCAGTTACGAGGAGATGCCGGACGGCAACCTGAAACGTGTTCACGAGAACTCTAGCATTCGCTAGATAGATTCACTCACTGTATTGTTTGACTTAGCCGGTAATCCGACCAGAATGTATTTGCCCCGTATCTCGCTGAAAAAACAGAAACCTATGACCACACACCCGCGTTGTGTTACCCGGACAGGCCGCCTGAAAAAGATGGCCGTGCTGATGGCTGCGTTGCTGCTGGCCAGCTGCGCGTCGAAAGCGCCGAAATCCCTTGTGACGCCGAATCCGCCGGTGAGCAAACAGCCGCTGCCCGATGGCGGGCTGAGCCAGCCGCAAACCATGCGCGGCATCTGGCTGGCGACGGTTTCCCGGCTTGACTGGCCACCGATCAACTCGGTGACCCTCAGCCCGGCGCTGCGCGTTGAGCAGCAGAAGGCGGCGCTGATCGCCAAGCTCGATAAGCTGCAACGTCTCGGCATTAACACCGTCTTCTTCCAGGTGAAACCGGACGCTACCGCGCTGTGGCCGTCAAAAATTTTGCCGTGGTCGGATACGCTTACCGGGGTGATTGGTCAGGATCCGGGTTACGATCCGCTGCAATTTATTCTGGATGAGGCGCACCAGCGTGGCATGAAGGTGCACGCCTGGTTTAACCCTTACCGCGTCTCGACCAATACCAAACCCTCCACGGTCGCGGAGCTTAACCGCACCCTCTCCCTGCGCCCGGCGTCGATTTTTGTCCTGCACCGGGAGTGGATCCGCACGGCGGGCGACCGTTATGTGCTCGACCCCGGTATTCCGGAAGTGCGCGACTGGATCACCAGCATTGTCGCCGAGGTGGTAGCGCGCTACCCGGTGGATGGCGTGCAGTTTGATGACTACTTCTACAGCGAAACGGCCAGTTCAGCGTTGAACGACAGCCAGACGTTTCGCCAGTATGGGCAAGGTTTTGCCGCCAAAGCCGACTGGCGTCGGCACAACACGCAATTGCTGATTGAGCAGGTGTCGCGCACCATCAAGCAACTGAATCCTAACGTGCAGTTTGGCGTCAGCCCGGCGGGCGTCTGGCGTAACCGCTCGTTCGATCCGGCAGGTTCAGAGACGCGCGGCGCGGCAGCCTATGATGAATCCTTTGCCGATACCCGCCGCTGGGTGCAACAGGGGCTGCTCGACTATATTGCGCCGCAGATCTACTGGCCTTTTACCCGCGATGCCGCGCGCTACGATGTGCTGGCGAAGTGGTGGGCGCAGGTGGTGAAACCGACAAACACTAAGCTCTATATTGGCGTGGCGCTCTATAAAGTGGGTGAGCCGTCCAGAATGGAGCCGGAGTGGACGCGCGACGGCGGCGTGCCGGAGCTGAGAAAGCAGATTGAGATGAATGAAACCCTGCCGGGTATTGCGGGGACGATCCTGTTCCGCGAAGGTTACCTGACGCAGCCGCAGACCCGCCAGGCGGTGGACTATTTACAGGGGCGCTGGGGGCGGTAATTACGGGATCCATTTCCAGTAAAAATCGCCAAGAAAACGTATTACGCGCGCTGTTTTGTTCATAGCCCTCTCCAGCCAGTCCGCAAAGCTCGAGCGTAGCCGTGGCTCTTTCAGGGCCACGCCACGCTCCCTTAACGCCTCCCATGCCGCGTGGCGCACGGCAAAGACAAAATCCTCTTTCGCCAGCGTGACCAGCGCTTCGGTGCTGCGCGCACTCTGCTCCTGTTGCAGGCGGGCAATCAGATCCAGCCGCTTGCGGTAGTCGCTTTTGTCGTGCACGAGGCGAGTTAGCTCCTCATCCGTCACGCCCTTCTCCTTACTGGTGGCTGTTAGTTACTCCCCGGTCAGCGCGTCATAGAGCGTTTGCATGCGCGCGCGCAGATAGAGCACCGCTTTATGCTTGCGCGACAGCAGGGTCTGCACGCTGACGCCCAGCTCCTGCGCCAGGGCTTTGCAAGTGTAACCCTGTAACTCGGTTTTTTCGAACACCTCGCGCTGCGCTTCCGGCAGCTCTGCCAGCGCCTGGCCCAGCTCCTCCCACAAAAGCCCCTTCAGATACTCCTCTTCCGGCGTCTGGGCGATGCCAAACAGCGTTTCGGCTACCTCATCTTCAACGAAGTCTGACTCCTCGTCACCGTCAGCAAACAGGCCCGATAATGGCACTTCGCGCTTTTTACGCGCCCGGTCGGTCATCTCGTTGCGGGCGGCGCGAAACAGCCAGGCGGCGACATTCTCCACCGGCTGCTCAACCTTCATTAACTGCCAGCTGATCTCCTGGAGGATATCTTCGCTCTCCTCTTTCACCGGCGAGCGGCTGCGGATAAAGGCTTTCAGCTTTGAGCGGCAGGCGTTCAGCGCCGTGACAAGTGCGGACTCAGTCGTCATGACGCGGGTCATCGCGCTCACCCGCGTTCGGACGCTGCTGCTCCGGCTCACCGCGACGTTCGTGCCAGCCGCAGTGGCCGTGGCGGCGAAAACCTTCCCGGCGTTTTTCGACAAACTCTTCACGCTGCTCCGGCGTCATCGCCATCCAGCGCTCATGCATGCGCCGGTGGGCGCGGCCCATGCCGAACATGCCGGGGCGAAAACCGAGGCCGCCAAAGAGAATGCGCGACAACACCAGGATCCCGAGCGCCTGCCAGAAGCCGATGCTTTTCACACCGAGGATCGCTGGCAGCAGTGCGTTCCACAGCGACATCACCACCAGGCCGAGCACCACAAACAGCGCGGCGCCAATGATCAGCGGCTTCGCGCCACGATGGCGGCCAAAACCGTGCTGGGGTTCATTCATATGAAAATCTCTCATTGTTTTTCTTCCTCATCAGATTAGCGAATAAATGCCTGTGATGAAGTAGACGAATGAGCGCGGGAAATATTGCTAAAAAAGTGAAATAAAAAAACAGGCGCAACGAGTGCGCCTGAAAAAGTGCGGAGTAACAGGAAAGTATTACGGGCGGCGGAACAGCGCGATGCTGCGGCCTTCCAGCTCGAAATCCTTCTCTTTGGTGATAACGATCCCGCGTTTCACCGTATCGGAGGTGGTCAGTTCCAGCACCCAGCCGCCTTCACCAAACTGCGGAATGCGGAACGGTACGTTGCCTTCAAACGGGTTGAACAGCATCAGCACGTCGTGCCAGATGCCCTCTTCCTCTTGCAGATCGGCGCGGCCAATATAGACGCCCAGCGTGGTTCCCTCTTCCCACTGTTCCGGCAGCTGCTCGCCGCCGCCGGCGTTGTACCACTTGATCTCCATCCCGTCGCGCCAGTTTTCGCGGCGCAGCAGCGGCTGCGCGGCGCGCAGTTCAATCACCTGGCGGGTAAACTCGCGCAGCGCTTCGTTCGCGCCGTTTAAGGTGTCCCAGTGAATCCAGGAGATCTCGCTATCCTGGCAGTAACCGTTGTTATTCCCGGACTGGCTGCGGCCAAACTCGTCGCCCGCCAGCAGCATCGGCGTGCCGTGGGAGAAGAGCAGCGTGGCGAGGAAGTTACGTTTCTGGCGCTCGCGCACGGCGTTGATGCCTTCATCGTCGGTCGGGCCTTCCGCGCCGTAGTTATAGGAGCGGTTGTCATTGTGACCGTCGTTGTTATCTTCGCCGTTCGCCTCGTTATGTTTTTCGTTATACGACACCAGGTCGTTAAGCGTAAAACCGTCGTGGGCGGTGATGAAGTTGACGCTCGCCCACGGACGACGCCCGCGCAGATCGTAGAGATCGCCGGAGCCGAGCAGACGGGCAGCGAAATCGGTCGAGACGTTATCGCCCTTCCAGTATTCGCGCAGCGTATCGCGGTATTTGTCGTTCCACTCCGCCCAGCCCGGCGGGAAGCCGCCAACCTGGTAACCGCCAGGGCCGATATCCCACGGCTCACCAATCAGTTTCAGCTTCGACAGCACTGGATCCTGGGTGATGGCGTCGAAGAAGCCGCCGCGCTGGTCAAACCCTTCCGGCTCGCGGCCAAGAATGGTGCCGAGGTCGAAGCGGAAACCGTCGATATGCATCGACTCCGACCAGTAGCGCAGGGAGTCCGTTATCATTTGCAGCACGCGCGGATGGGAGGTGTTCACCGTGTTGCCGGTACCGGTATCGTTGATGTAGTAACGATGCTGATCCGGCAGCGTGCGGTAGTAAGAGAAGTTGTCGATGCCCTTAAAGGAGAGCGTCGGGCCGAGTTCGTTGCCTTCGGCGGTGTGGTTATAGACCACGTCGAGGATCACCTCGATACCCGCATCGTGGAAGGCGCGCACCATGTCGCGGAACCCCTGGATGCCGCGCGGGCCGTAGTAACGCGAGGCAGGCGCAAAGAAACCGAGGGTGTTGTAGCCCCAGAAGTTGTGCAGCCCTTTATCGAGCAGGTGCTGATCGTCCGGGAACCAGTGCACCGGCAGCAGCTCTACCGAGGTGATGCCGAGGCTCTTGATATAGTCGACCGTCGCCTTGTGCCCCATCCCTTCAAAGGTGCCGCGCAGATCCTGCGGGATGCCCTGATTAAGCTGGGTGAAACCCTTAACGTGGGTTTCGTAAATGATGGCGCTCGGCCAGGCGATATTCGGCCGGTTTTGATCCTGCCACTCAAACTCGTTGGGATCGATAACCCGGCACTTCGGCGTAAACGGCGCGCTGTCGCGCTCGTCAAAGGTTAAATCTTTATCTTCGTGCAGCAGATCGTAGGCAAAGTGCGCTTCGTTCCACTCAATATCGCCAACCAGCTCCCGCGCATAGGGGTCAACCAGCAGTTTGTTGGGGTTGAAGCGATGACCGTTTTCCGGGTCGTACGGGCCATGCACACGGTAGCCGTAAAGGGCGCCGGGTTTCAGGCCGGGCACGTAGCCGTGCCAGATTTCATGGGTATATTCCGGCAGTTCCAGGCGGGCAATCTCCTGTTTGCCGCTCGGATCGTATAAGCAGAGTTCCACGCGATGAGCGTGAGCTGAAAAGAGCGCAAAGTTCACGCCCTCACCGTCGTAATTCGCACCGAGTTGCTGGCCGTGCCCCGCCGTGATGTGATATGGCTTACCGTTAGACATGATCCCTCTTTCTCTTATTTAGAGCGTCACCTGACTTAACCCAACCAGTCGCATAAAGTCGTTTTATGCGCTGACCAGTACTGCAAACGTAAAACCGCCAATCGACCGCAAATTGACGCGATCGTTGAGCAACACATCCTCTCCGCTAAGCATATCCCGGTAATGGCGATGCGCCAGCCGCTCCGGTAACGGGATCACCGCTCCGTTCAGGCTGCCATCCAGCGCGCCAAACAGCAGGCGCGGTGCCAGCACAATCAGCGCGTCATCCTCATCAACACGCGCGAAGGCGATGACATTATCCGCCTGCTCGCCGTCAGCGTTTAGCGGCAGATACTCGCCGTGGCGGAACAGCGCCGGTTTCTCCTGACGCAGGTGCAGCAGGCGCGCGATAAAGGATTGCTTCAGCTGACCGCTCGACCACCCCTCCTGCAAACGCGGGTCGGCGTGCTCCTGGGCATCGAGCAGGCGCTCCAGTTCCGGGTAGTCCGGCTCCAGGCGGTTGTCCGGGTCAACGAGGCTGAAATTGAGCGCTTCGCTGCCCTGATAGATATCCGGTACGCCCGGCGCGGCCAGTTTGATCAGCGTCTGGGTCAGGCTATTCACCAGCCCGGCGCGGATAAATGGCAGTAAAGATGTGGTGAAATCCTGTAAAAATGGCTGATTATCCGGCGAAAGCAGGTGGCGAACGTAGTCCAGCACCGCGCTTTCATAGGCATCGTTGCTGTCGACCCAGTCGGTCCGCTGTTTCGCTTCGCGCAGCGCCTTCTCGACAAACTCGACAAAACGCCCCTCCAGCGCTTTCAGCCCTTCGGCATCGTCCGGCTGCAACGTCACCGGCCAGACGCCTGCCAGCGCCTGGTAGATCATCCATGCCACCGCCGGACGTGGCGCGGGGCCATCCTCCAGCATGCTTACTTTCTCTTTGTTCATTTCACGCCAGCGGGTCACGCACTCGGCCCAGCGTGCCGGCGCTTCCGTCAGGGTGTAGAGCCTGGCGCGGGCATCTTCCCCGCGCTTGGTGTCGTGGGTCGAGGTGCCGGAGAGCGCATCGGGCTGTTTCTCAAGCCGTGTCTGCATCTCCTGATGGAAACGGGCAAGAGAAAAGTTACGGCGTAACGGCTCGGCACCCACTTCGTTAAGGGCGAGATCCATGTTCTGACGGAAGAAGAGTGTATCTTCCACCGATTTGGCCATCAGCGGCCCGGTTAACTGCTGGAAGCGGGTACGGAAACGGGCAGCCTCTTCACGCGCGCTGTCAGGCAGATCGCCGGTCAGAATACGGGTAATAAAGTCGAGCGCGGTTGGCTCCGGGGCAAAGCTGCTGGCCTTCACCTTCGAGACCACTTTTTGCAGCAGCGCCAGGTCGGCGGGCGGCAGACCCTGCGCTGTGCCGTAGGTGCGATAGACCGGGAAAGCGATCAGCAGCTCGCGCAATGCCTGGCGTAGTGCATCTTCAGCGGGTGCAGAAGCTTCATGCCCGGCGATCTCACCGGCGAGGCGCAGCAGCACACTGAACTCACCGGCGAAGTTACGATCGACCATCAACAGCTTCGCCGAGCGCAGCTCTGCTTTCATGTCGACCGGTTTACCGACCACCTGATCGTAGGCCTCGCGCAGGCCATCAAGATTCTCATCGTCGACCAGCACATCGGAGAGCGCAGCGATAAACTCATACCCGGTGGTGCCGGAAACCGGCCAGTCGTCGGGCAGGTGCTCACCTTTACCGAGGATCTTCTCAACGGTGATATGGCACTCATCGCCCGCTTTCTGCCGCAGGCGCATCAGGTAACCGCGCGGGTCGGCAAGGCCATCGACGTGATCGACGCGCAGGCCATCGACTGCGCCGCTGTGCACCAGTTCGAGGATCAGTTTGTGGGTGTCGTCAAACACCTGATCATCTTCCACGCGCATGCCGACCAGCCCGGTGATTTCAAAGAAGCGGCGATAGGAGAGATCGCTGGCTGCATCGCGCCAGCTCATCAGCCGCCAGGGCTGCTGCGCGTGCAGTTCAGCTATTTTCGCCGCATCGGTCAGGCCAAGAACTTCCTGCTCGCGCCCCTGCCAGCTCTCTTCCACCAGCGGGTAGACGCTCTCGTAATAAACGAATGCGGGTTTACCGGTTTGCGGGTCGGCTTCCACTTTCAGCTCGCCCTTCTCCACCACGGCGTCAAAATCCTCGCCGAGGAACGGCAGCGTCAGGCGGCGCGACCAGTCGATATCAAAATGGCGCGCCCATGGGCTCTTTTCGCCCTTAGCGATCACATCGCGCCACCAGGCGTTCTCCAGCGAGGCAGCCATATGGTTTGGCACGATATCAATGATCAGCCCCAGCCCGGCGGCTTTCAGCGCCTGCGCCAGCTTGTCGAACCCTTCCCGACCGCCGAGGGTCGGGTCGATCTCGTTAGCATCGGTGACGTCATACCCGTGCGTGGAGCCGGAGGTGGCGGTAAAAATTGGTGAAGCGTAAAGGTGGCTGATGCCCAGCTTTTTAATATAGGGCACCAGCGCCACGGCGCGCTCAAAGGTCATGCCGTTACGAAACTGCAGGCGGTAGGTTGCGGTTGGCGTGCTCACTCGGCTTCTCCCTGCGATAAACGAACAATAATGGCATTCTGCGCCAGTTCGGCACCCGCCTCAGGCCAGGCAAAAAGCGTTTCGCCTGGCAGTTCCGGTAACGGCTGGCTGGCCGTACCGATATTCAGCGCCATCGAGAGCGTGCCCTGCGGCAGCGCCCAGCGCACGGCGATAAAACCGGGCGCGGTGGCGATAATCTCCCCCTGCTGGCGGGTTGCGCCACGTAGCAGCGGCACAATGTGCTGCTGGCGCAGGGCGAGCAGTTCACGGCTGAACGCCAGCCAGCGCTGCCCTTCCACGCTGTGCGGGCGCGTCCAGTCGAGCTGGGAGCGGGTAAAAGTTTCCGGATCGTTCGGATCGGGCACATCTTCCCCTTCATGCCCGGCGTGGCCTTCAAATTCGCGCGTGCGCCCTTCGCGCACCGCTTTTGCCAGATCGCCGTGGAAATCGGTAAAGAAGAGGAACGGGTTGGTTTCGCCATACTCTTCGCCCATAAACAGCAGCGGAATATGCGGCGACAGCAGCAGCGTTGCGAGCATCACGCGGGTGCGATCGGCTCCGGCTAATGAGATCAGGCGATCGCCCTGCGCGCGGTTGCCCACCTGGTCATGGTTCTGGATAAAGTCGACAAACGCCACCGGCGGCTGCTGGGTGCTGTCGACCCCGCGCGGTTCGCCCGCGTGCTGCGACACTTCGCCCTGGTAGGCAAAGCCTTCAGCCAGCACGCGCGCTACCCATTTTTCCGGGCTGTCGGCAAAATCTTCGTAGTAAGCATGGGTCTCGCCAGTGGCGAAGACATGAACCGCGTTGTGAAAATCATCGTTCCACTCGCCGGTAAAGAGCGTGGCGGTGCCGGATTCATCGCGCGGATGCAGCGAGACGATATTGCGGCTGTCTTCGGTGGTGAGATGGATGGGGCGGTCGGTGATCTCCTGGCGAATGCGTTTGGCGATCTCGACCAAAATATGCGGCTCGTTGGTGTCCTCGATCTGGTCGATAGCGTCGAAACGCAGGCCGTCGAGGTTGTACTCATGCAGCCAGTAGAGCGGCGCTTCGCTAATGTAGGCGCGCGCGGCGTCAACGTCATACGCGATGCCCGCGCCCCACGGCGTCTGGCGCTCTTTGTGGAAGAAATCGGGCGACAGTAGCGGCAGGTAGTTACCCTCCGGCCCAAAGTGGTTAAGCACGATATCGAGCACTACCGACAGGCCGTAGCCGTGGGCAGCGTCAACAAAAGCTTTGAAATCATCCGGCGTGCCGTAGGCAGAGTGTGGCGCATAGAGCAGCACGCCGTCATAGCCCCAGCCGCGGGTGCCGCCAAATTGCGAGACCGGCATCACCTCAACCATGGTGACGCCAAGCTCGGCGAGATAGGATAATTTTTCGATCGCCGCCTGAAAGGTGCCCTGCGGCGTAAAGGTGCCGATATGTAATTCGTAAACCACCGCCTCTTCCCACGGGCGGCCCTGCCAGTCAGCGTGTTGCCACTGATAGCTTTCCGGATCGACAACCAGCGACGGGCCGTTAACCTCTGCCAGCTGGCCGCGCGAGGCGGGATCGGGGATCGCCATACTGTCGGCGAGGACAAATTGATACTGCGCGCCTGCATTTACGCGGGAGACGGTGGTTTCAAACCACCCCTCTTCGCTGCGCGTCATCGGCTTCTCTTGCCCGTCAAGACGTAGCGTTACGCTCTGCTGACCGGTGGCCCATAAACGGAAGCGAACCGCGCCGTCGGCCAGTCGCTCTGCACCCCATGTTTTTGAAAACGTTTTGGTCGCCATGCAATTACCTCTCCACGATGCCACGATGAACAATCATAGACGATAATTGGCAACCCGATGGGCGCAGGTCGGAGGTGTACGTCACCCGGTACAGCGCTGTATACCGGGCGATGGCGGTTATTGTCTCTGCTTGTCCTCCTGCGCTTCGACCTCGCGGTACCAGCGGGGATGGTGCTTTTTAGCCCAGCGGCGGCTCACTCTCCCCTCAATCATCCCGGTGATCGAGCCTTTCACCCAGAAGGCCATGTAGATATGCACGAGGATGGCGAGCAGCATCGTCCAGTGGCGGAACAGCTTAGTTATCGAGTAGGTGGTGACGACATAGGGCAATGTTTCCGCGTTGCCCATGTTGTTTCGGTCACTGGCAAAGATCCTTGCCGCCGGGCAGGAAGCAACTTGCGGGTGCAGCGGGTTGGTGCCAATCGGCAATTTGATGGGGTCGTCATGTTCCGGGAACGGGCCGTCGTTCATCTTGTCGACGCAGAGATAAAATTTAACTTAAGTCGGTTTTATCTCTGCCCGTTTATTTAGCGCGTTGCCTCAAATATGCTTTTGCCGATGCGTGCAATGGCATCGTTACTTTGCGCCAGCGTCGCTTCAGTTTGCGTAATATAGACAGAGACAATTATTGGCTGCCCTTTTTTCGGCCACACCACGCTGATAATTGAGCGCGAACCGTGGGCGCCGGCGCCGGTCTTATCACCGATTTTCCAGCCGGATGGCAGCGACGCGCGCAGCAGCGCATCGGCAACTTTGTCATCCTTCATCCACTGCACCAGTTGCGCACGGCTTTCGGGTTTGAGCGCGTCGCCGAGCGTCAGTTTCTCCAGCGTGTGGCTGACGGCGAGCGGCGTGGTGGTGTCCTGCAGATCGCCGGGCACGGCGCTGTTAAGCTCCGGCTCTTTACGATCCATTCGCGTGACGTTGTCACCTAAACCGGCAAGCAAGGCGGTGACCTTCTGCGGGCCGCCCAGTTTCTGCGCCACCAGATTGGCGGCGGTATTATCGCTGTAGCTAATCGCCGCGCTGCACACCTGCTCCCAGCTCATGCTTTTTGGCGCGACAAATTTGCTGGTTACCGGTGAATAGTCCACCAGTGTCTCTTTACTGAACTGCGTGGTGTCACTAAGGGCAAACTCGCCCCGATCCACCTTACTGAGCAGCGCGCCGCAGAGCAGCGCTTTATGGGTACTGTTCAGCGGAAAACGTTCATCACCGCGGTAGCTGACGCTCTTACCCGAGGCGGTATCGATCACCGCGATACCGATGCGCGCGTGCAGCTTCTCCTCCTGCAAACGGGCAATGGCGGTGAGGGTTGCCGCATCGATGGTGGCGGCGTTGGCGGCTGACGCGCCGAGCAGCAGCAGCGCGAGAAATGATTTAGCAGGCAGATGCATAGCGATAATCCTTGTCGTGGAATGAATATTATATCTGCCGGATTATGCCTGATGGCGCAGCGCTGCCATACTGCTGAGTGAAAACTCATTTCATCCGGGGACACGATGCGCATTGCTCAACTTAGCGATATTCACGCCGCAGCCGACAACGACAACCTCGCCCGGCTGCGTGCCGCCATTGCTTGGCTTCTCGCCTTCCCGCCCGATATCGTGGTGGTAAGCGGCGATCTGGCAGATGATGGCTGGGCTGAGGGGTATCGCGATATCGCCGCACAGCTTAGCCGTTTGCCCTGCCGCACCCTGCTACTGGCGGGTAACGCCGATGATAAAACGGTGATGTGCGCGACGATGCCGCAGCTGGCGGCATACTCCGCTGAAGAACCGCTGCATTTCAATGAAACGATTGAAGGGATTTCGCTGATTGGTGTGGATGTGACGGTTGCCGGGCAGAGCGGCGGCGATATTACGCCCCATCTGCCGTGGCTGGAGCAGGCTTTGCGCGAGGCGGCGCACCCGGCAATGCTCTTTTTGCATCAGCACCTCTTCCCGAGCGGCATTGCGCCGCTGGATACGGCAATGTGCGAAGGTGGTGAGGCGCTGACGGCGCTGATTAACCGCCTGCCGCACCCGCCGCTGGCGATCTGCTGCGGGCATGTGCACCGCGCGATGGCATCGACCTTCGCCGGTGTGGCCGCCTACTGCTGCGGCTCCATCTGCCCGGCAAATCCGCTGCTGCTGGATGAGAACAACGTGCCGCCGATTACCGATCCCGTCTCCCTGATGCTTCACGACATCAGCCCGCAGGGTCGGGTCAGCCATTTTATCGGCGTAGAAGCCGTTGAGGGTCGGTGAAAAAAAGCTCCCCGCAGGGAGCTTTTTTGCATCTGGCTGTTACAGCGCGATACGGATGATATCGTCCGGCTGGGTGGCCTCTTTTTCGCGGCTCGACGCCTGTTTTACGCTAACGTAGAGCGTTTTGCCGTCCGGCGACAGCGCCAGGCTGTTCGGGTGCGTCGGCGTGTCGAAGCTCTTCACGACCTTGTAGCTCTTCGCGTCGATAACACTCACTTTTCCCGCCTCGCGATGGGTGACATAGACTTCGTTGCGCGCCGGGTTAAACAGCACCGCCAGCGATTCCGGTGCGGCGACGCGTTGCAGCACCTTGCCGGAGCGGGTATCAACAACCAACACTTCCGCCGCTTTCGAGTCGGTGATAAAGGCGCGGTGACCGGCGGTATCAAGGCTCAGGTTAAGGTAGAAGTGCTCTTTCCCGTCATCCTGCAACTTCTTGCGGTCGATAATCTTGTTAGTCGCGGTATCAATGGTCAGCAGTTCGCCATCCCCGTTGGTGCTGTAAAGACGTTTCGCGGCGGCATCAAGCACCAGCCCGGTGTTGTATGTGCCGGTGTTCGCAATTGTGCTTTTCAGCGTCATCGCTGCGCCGTCGACCACCCAGATGGCGCTCTCTTTACCCACGCCGGTCACGTAAAGCGTATTGGTGGTGTCATCTACCACCAGTTCTCGTGGGCTAAGCGGACGCACGGTGTCGGAACGTTTACGCCCATCAAGCACTACGCGGCCTTTGATATCACCGGTTTTTGCATCGACGGCGGTGACTGAACCATTCACGGTATTGCCGAACCAGAGCGTCTGCGTCTGCTGGTTGATTGCCGCGCCAAAGGGTTTCACATCGCTGTGAATGGCCTGGGTGATATCCAGGTTGGCCGGGTCGAGGCGGTAGATCACGCCGCCTTTATCGGTTTTGCGGCTTTGTGAGGTGGCAACCCATAAGGCGTTCTCCTGCTGGCTGACGGCCATCTCATACGCGCCCTTACCGACCGCTTTGCGTAGCATCTCTTCGGCTGCGTGGGCGCTGAATGAGCCTGCCAGCAGCAACGAACCGAGGAACAGCGCGCGGTGCAGGCGCGACGGAGAAAAATGAGCTAAAGACATAACGACTCCCTTTGTTGAAATTATGATTACCTATTCACAAGCATCCAGTGCACGAAACTGCGGTTTCGCTTATTGTTGTAGGTGAGAATAGTAATCATTTATG
>OHCO01000011.1_pt1 | contig 30880 bp, 30 predicted proteins | sample 1577601 | NCBI WGS metagenome assembly OHCO01 (sample SAMEA3879546, study PRJEB24766) | human gut metagenome | biome: human-associated habitat; feature: feces | place: USA | collected 1985/1987 | reverse complement strand
AGCCGACTCAGTTGAGTCTCTGTGCGTTTAATGATAATGGACAGCCATGGGCGGCTATACTATATTGTGCTTGCGTCTCACGTCAAAAAACGGTATAATGAGTTAATTATTATGTGGTATTATGTCCTATTGTGGATAAGGCCGCATTTTGCATGAGTGAGGACGTATTATGAGTACCATCATCACCGCCATCGACCGGCACAGCCCTGCGGAGCGCGCCGGCGTTCAGGTGGGCGAACAGCTTCTATCCATCAACGGCCACCCCATCGTGGATGTGCTGGACTATCGTTTTTACGGCTATGATCCCCTGTCGCACCTTGAGCTGAAAACGGCGGCAGGCAACGTGCGGCACGTCACCTGCCGCAAGGCCGAAGGCCAGGACCTGGGGCTGAACTTCGACACGTATCTGATGGACGAAATGCGCTCCTGTGCCAATCACTGCTTGTTCTGCTTTGTGGACCAGATGCCGCCGGGTATGCGCTCCACGCTGTACTTCAAGGATGACGACGCACGGCTGAGCTTTCTGCTGGGCAACTACATCACCCTCACCAACCTGACGGAGCGGGAGGCACAGCGGATCATTGACCTGCACATCAGCCCCATCAACGTCTCCGTCCACGCCACCGACCCACAGCTGCACTGCACCATGCTTGGCAACAAGAACGCCGCCCGGTCGCTGGACTATATCCAGGCCTTCTGCAAGGCCGGTATCGTCATGAACGGGCAGATCGTGGTTTGCCCCGGCTGGAACGACGGTGACCAACTGCGCCGCACCCTGCGGGACTTGACCGAGTGGCAGTTCTCCAGCTGCTCTCTTGTGCCGGTGGGTATCACCAAGTACCGCCAGGGTCTGGCCAAGCTAAGGCCCGTGGACAGGGACTGTGCCCGGGACATCATTGCCATCGCCGAGGAATTCGGGCTGGAAAATCTGCGCCGCTTCGGCACCCGTAGGTTCTTCTGTGCTGACGAACTGTTCCTGCGGGCCGGACTCGATCTGCCCCAAGAGGACTACTACGAGGGCTATCGGCAGCTGGAAAACGGCGTGGGCATGCTGCGCTCGCTGGAGCAGGACTTCCTCAGCGCCATGCGCATGGAGGAGCACGGCGAAGCGCCCTCCCCCTTCACCATCGCCACCGGCACGGCGGCAGCGCCGTTCATGACATACCTGCTGGAGCAGGCCAAGGCGTACTTCCCCGCCCTGCGGGGACAGGTGATCGCCGTGGAGAACGACTTTTTCGGCCACACCATCGACGTAGCCGGTCTGCTGACGGGGCAGGACCTGTCGGCGCAGCTGCAAAAGGTCCCGGATCTGGGGCGCGTGCTGCTGCCGCTGCACATGCTGCGGCACGGCGAAAACGTATTTTTGGACGACTACACCGTGGAGCGTCTCAGCGCTGAGCTGGGCTGCCCGGTGCAGATCGTGGGGATAGACGGCGGCGACCTCTTGGACGCCATGCTGGATAGGGAGGAATAAACTATGGCACTGCCTTTGATCGCTATCGTGGGGCGCCCCAACGTGGGCAAATCCATGCTGTTCAATAAGATCATCGGCCGGCGGCTGTCCATCGTAGAGGACACCCCCGGCGTCACCCGTGACCGTATCTACGGTGAGAGCGAGTGGGTGGGCCGCAGGTTCCGCCTGGTGGACACCGGCGGCATCGAGCCCAATACAGACAGCCAGATTCTGTCCTTCATGCGGGAGCAGGCCCAGATCGCCATCGACAACGCCGACGTCATTATCTTCGTCACGGATATCAAGACCGGCCTGACTGCCTCCGACCAGGAGGTGGCCAGTATGCTTCAGCGCAGCCGTAAGCCCATCGTGCTGGCGGTGAACAAGATGGACTCTGTGGGCGCGGTCGACCCGGATTTCTATGAGTTCTACAACCTGGGTCTGGGCGACCCCGTGGCTGTCTCCGCCGTTCACGGCCACGGCACCGGCGATCTGCTGGACGAATGCATCAAGTATTTTCCGCCGGAAACGGATGAGGAGGACGACTCCGACGTGGTACAGGTGGCCATTATCGGAAAGCCCAATGTAGGTAAATCCAGCTTGACGAACCGTATTCTGGGTGAGGAACGCGTTATCGTCAGCAATGTAGCCGGCACCACCCGTGACGCCATCGACAGCTACTTTGAGAACCAGTACGGCAAATATAATTTCATCGACACCGCCGGTATGCGGAAAAAGTCCAAGGTAGATGACAACATCGAAAAATACAGCGTTCTGCGGGCCACCATGGCTATTGAGCGCAGCGACGTCTGCCTCATTCTCATCGACGCTCAGGAGGGTGTCACCGAGCAGGACACCAAGGTCGCCGGTCTGGCGCATGACGCGGGCAAGGCATGCATTATCGTGGTGAACAAATGGGACCTGATCGAAAAGGACGACAAGACCATGGACCGTATGCGTGAGGACATCCGCCGGGACCTGAGCTATATGCCCTATGCCCCCATTCTGTTCATCTCCGCCCTGACCGGCCAGCGGGTGGGCCGTCTCTTTGAGCTTATCAACTACGTCAACGATCAGGCGGCCATGCGAATCACCACCGGCACGCTGAACAGTGTGCTGGCAGACGCGCAGACCCGCGTTCAGCCACCCACGGACAAGGGGCGCCGCCTGAAAATCTACTACATGACGCAGGTGGGCGTCAAGCCGCCCCACTTCGTCATCTTCTGCAATGACAAAAAGCTCTTCCACTTCTCCTACCAGCGGTATCTGGAAAACCAGCTCCGCAGCGTGTTCGGCCTGGAGGGCACCCCCATCGTGCTGACTATCCGCCAGAAGGGAGAGGACGACGGTTGAACCATCTCATCGGTGCTACACTGCTGGCCTCACTGGTCATATTGCTGCTGGGCTATTTCTTAGGTTGTCTCAACGGCTCGGTAATGGTCAGCCACTTCATCATCAAGGACGATGTGCGGCAGCACGGCAGCGGCAATGCGGGCCTGACCAACTTCTACCGCACCTACGGTGCCAAATACGCACTGGGCGTCATCCTCTTCGACATGGGTAAAACAGTGATCGCCTGCCTGATTGGCGGTGCAGCCTTCGACTATCTGGCCGGCGACTGGATGTTGGGCGTCCTGCTGGGTGGCCTCGGCTGCGAGCTGGGGCATATGTTCCCGGTGTTCTTCGGCTTCAAGGGCGGCAAGGGCATCCTGTCCGGCGGCACGCTAGTGTGGCTGCTGGATTGGCGCGTAGGACTCATCGCTTGGGGTCTGTTCGCCGCCCTGTGGCTGCTGACGAGATACGTCTCTCTCGGCTCCGTCTGCGCCGCCGCCTCCATGCCCGTCACCACATTTTTCTTCTGCGGCCGCAGCCTCCTCTACACGGCGCTGGCCGTGCTGATCGCCGCGCTGGTGATCTGGTGCCACCGGGAGAATATCACGCGCCTGCTGCATCATCAGGAACGCAAATTCCAATGGCACACCGGCACACCGAAAGAGAAAGAGTAAACAGAGAAAGGACATCACTGACATGAAACACAATCAGATGCGGCAGGTGGTCTTCCCCATTCTGGCCGCCTTCATCTGGGGCACCGCCTTTGTTGCGCAGGATATGTGCGCCGACTCCATCGGCGCGTTCGCCTTCAACGCCAGCCGCTACTTTATCGCGGTGCTGGCGCTGCTGGTGGTCATCGTCATCAGCGACAAGCTGAAAAAGGACAAGCCCGTCCTCTCCCCCGCCGAGAAAAAGGCCGCCAACCGGCAGCTGTGGCTGGGCGGCCTGTGCTGCGGTGCGGCGCTGGCCATGGCCTCCAACTTCCAGCAGGCGGGCATGGTCGCCGGTACCGACAGCGGCAAGGCCGGCTTCCTGACGGCGCTGTATGTGGTGCTGGTTCCCGTATGCGGTCTGTTCTTCAAGCGGAAGGTCAGCCTCCCCGTCTGGATCGCCGTGGCACTGTCCGTGATCGCGCTGTATCTGCTGTGCATCAACGGTGAATTCTCCCTCGCCCCCGGCGACCTGCTGATCCTGGCCTGCGCCGTGTGCTTCACCATACATATCCTTGTCATCGACCACTTCACCGCCACCGTGGACGGCGTGAAGCTCAGCTGTCTGCAATTCCTGTTCGCGGCCCTTATCTCCACCGTGTGTATGTTCCTCTTCGAGGACGTGGACTTCGCCGCCATCTGGAGCTGCATCCTTCCTCTGCTGTATGTAGGCATCTTCTCCTGTGGTGTTGGCTACACCCTGCAAATTCTGGCGCAGAAGGGTTCCAACCCCACGGTGGTCACCATCCTGCTGAGTCTGGAGAGTGTGTTCGCCGTCATCGCCGGTGCCATTATTCTTAAACAGCAGATGTCTGCCCGGGAATACATCGGCTGCGCGGTAATGTTCGCCGCCGTCCTCCTGGCCCAGATCGACTTCCCCGTGAAACAGAAAGCCGAATAAAGTGCAAAAAAGAAGCACCCGCTCGGGTGCTTCTTTTTTGCGCTTTTGGCTGTCTCAGAACAGCGCCACCTGACTGGTATCCGCCATTCCCGCGAAGGCGCCCAGCGCCTTCAGCTGCTCGATATGGGTCTTACTAAGCTTGTTGCAGATGGTGGCGAACTCCTCTACAGAGATGAAGGTTTTTCCCTTTCGCTTCTCCACCGTGTCCAGCGCCGCCGTCTCACCCAGACCGCGCACCGTTACAAAGGGAGGCAGCAGGCCGTTTTCCGTGATCTTGAAGTGTGTGGCATCGGAGTCGTAAATACTAATGGTGTCAAAATGGAAGCCCCGCAGATAGAACTCGTAGCACACCTCCAGCGTCACCAGCAGGTTCTGTTCCACGTCGGTGGCGTCCTTATTGTTCTCGATCTCCCTGATTTTCTGCTTCACCGCATCCATGCCGGCGCAGCAGTACTCCGCGTCGAAGGCCTTGGCCCGGATGGAGAAGAACGTAGCGTAGAAGGCCAGCGGCTCATGCACCTTGAACCACGCAATACGGAACGCCATCATCACATAGGCCACAGCGTGGGCCTTAGGGAACAGATAGCCGATCTTGGCCAGAGAGCCGATATACCAATCCGGCACCTGATGCTCCCGCATAGCCTCCTCCCAGCCGTCCTCGAAGCCCTTTTTCTTTACTTTGCCCTTACGCACCGCCTCCATGATCTTAAAGCTCATCTTCGGCTCCAGCCCCATGGAGATCAGGTACAACATGATATCATCGCGGCAGCCCACCGTCTCCAAAACGCTGGCCGTGCCGCCCACGATCAAGTCCCGGGCATTGCCCAGCCACACGTCGGTACCGTGGGAGAAGCCGGACAACCGTACCAGGGTATTGAAATCCTGGGGCATGGTATCCATCAGCATACCGCGGGTGAACCGGGTGTTGAACTCCGGGATAGCCACGGCGCCGGTGGGCCCCAGTATCTCGTCATTTTCAAAGCCCAGCACCTTGGACGAGGTGAAAATACTCATGGTATCCGGGTCATCCAAGGGGATGGCCCGCGCGTTCACGCCGGTCAGATCCTCCAGCATTTTGATCATGGTGGGGTCATCGTGTCCCAGCATATCCAGCTTCAGGAGGTTGTCCTCCATGCAGTGATACTCGAAATGAGTGGTCACAGTGTCGCTGTTGGCATCGTCTGCCGGGTGCTGCACCGCGGTAAAATCCTCCACATCCATATCATCCGGCACCACCACCAGCCCACCGGGGTGCTGCCCCGTAGTACGCCGCACGCCCACGCAGCCCAGCGTCAGGCGATCCAGCTCCGCGTTGGAGGCCGTCTCGCCCCGTTCCTCCAGGTATTTCTTCACCATGCCGAAGGCTGTCTTTTCCGCTAGGGTACCGATGGTCCCCGCGCGGAACACTTGGGTCTTGCCGAACATCTCAATGGCGTGCTGGTGTGCCCGGGCCTGGTACTCACCGGAGAAATTCAGGTCGATATCCGGCACCTTACCGCCGCCGTAGCCCAAAAACGTCTCAAAGGGGATGTCAAATCCGTCCTTAGCGTACTTTTCCCCGCACATTGGGCAATTCTTATCGGGCATATCCGCGCCGCAGCCGTAGCTGCCATCGGTGATGAACTCAGTATGGCGGCATTTGGGGCAGCGATAATGGGGCGGCAGGGAGTTCACCTCCGTAATGCCGGACATATACGCCACCAGTGAGGACCCCACACTGCCCCGGCTGCCCACTAGATAACCGTTTTCCAGGCTGCGCTGCACCAGCTTCTGGGCGGACATATACACCACGTCGTACTTGCCCAGAATGCTTTTCAGTTCCACGTTCAGCCGGTCCACGATCAGCTGAGGCGGCTCGTCGCCATACAGCTCGTGACACTTGTCCCACACTCTGTCATGAAGTTCCTGCTCCGAATTCTCCAGCCGCGGCGGGAACAACCGTCCCGGCGGCAGCAGCTCAATATTTTCGATACGGTCGGCGATGCCGCGCGGGTCGTCGATGACCACCCGATGCGCTTCCTCTTCGCCCAGGTAGGCGAATTCCGCCAGCATCTCCTCCGTGGTCTTAAAGTAAATGGGCAGGGGTGCGTCGGCGTCGGCAAACTTCTTGCTGGCCAGCAGGATATGGCGGTATACCTCGTCCTCCGGCTCCTGGAAGTGCACATCACCGGTGGCGCACACTGGCTTGCCCAGCTCCCGGCCCAACCGGACGATGGTACGGTTGAACTCCCGCAGCTCCTCCTCTGACTGCACCGCGCCGTTGCGAAGCATGAACATATTATTGCAGATGGGCTGTATCTCCAGGTAATCGTAGAACGATGCGATGCGCTTCAGCTCCGCCCAGTCCTTGCGGTCCGCCACCGCCCGGAACAGCTCGCCTGCTTCGCAGGCCGAACCGATGATGAGGCCCTCCCGATGGGCGATCAGCTCCGTCTTGGGGATAATGGGCACACGCTTGAAATACTTGAGGTTGGAAGCTGAGATCAGCTGATACAGATGCTTCAGACCCAGCTTGTTCTTCGCCAGGATGATAATGTGCTTGGGGTGCCGGCTGCCGCCGCCCTGGGGCCGCAGCTTCTCCATCTGTCCGTTGATCTCCTGCAGGTGGGATATCCCCATCTCCCGCCGCATTTTCTCAAAAAAGGGTATCAGCATATACCCCACCATCTCCGCGTCGTCCGACGCCCGGTGGTGGTTGAAGGCGGGCAGATCCAAATGCTCCGCTACGATGTCCAGCTTATGTTTGTGCAGCTCCGGCAGCAGGTTCTGCGCCAGGATGAGGCTGTCGATGTATGTGGGGTCGAATTCCAGCCCCGCCCTGCGGCACCCTGCTCGGATGAACCCGATGTCGAACTCCGCATTGTGGGCCGCCAGCGGTCGCCCGTCCACGAATTTCAAAAACGCCGCCAGTGCTTCCTCCGGCGGCGGCGCGTCCGCCAGCATGGCATCCGTAATGCCCGTCAGGCCGATGATCTCCGGCGTCAGACGACGACCGGGGTTCACGAAGGTCTGAAACGTATCCGTGATCTGCCCGTTTTTCAGCACCACTGCGCCGATCTCCGTGATGGCCTCCCGCTGTACCTTCAATCCGGTGGTTTCAATGTCGAAGCACACGATCTCGTCGTCAAAGTCCTGATCCTGCGCACCGTGTACGGCAATGCGGTCGTCCAGGTTGTTGACGTAGTACCCCTCCACGCCGTACAGGATCTTGATCTTCCCCTTGCCCGCGTCCCGCGCCTTTGGGAATGCCTGCACCGTGCCGTGGTCGGTAATGGCAATAGCCGGGTGGCCCCAGGCTGCCGCCTGCTTTACCACCTTGCCCACATCCGTCAGAGCATCCATGCTGCTCATCTGCGTATGCAGGTGCAGCTCCACCCGCTTCTCCGGTGCATTGTCCTGCCGGGCCGTATGGCTGATCTTCATAATATTCATCGGCCGCAGCAGGATATCCTTCCCGTCGTAGGTCAGTTCCACCTTGCCCTGCAGGCGCAGCCACATCCCGTCGTTGATCGCGCCGCCCAGCACCTTGGCCTCTTTTTCATCCATGGCCTTCCGCACGGCCACGGAGCCGCGCTCATCGGTGATGTTGAAGTTCAGCGTCCACATTCCCTTGCGCCGCGTCTCATAGCACTCCGTCTTGAACACCCGGCCCTCCACAATGGCGCTGCCCTGCTTGATATTCAGTTCACCGATAGGCGTCAGCTTTCCGGTGATCGTCTTGCCCCAGATCACCCCGTTGTCGCCCTTTTGCTCGCCGGTGCCGCAGAAATGCAGCAGCACCTGCCGCAGATCATACTGCTGCGCCAGCATCTGCTGCAGGGCGTCCTGCGCCGCCTGGGGCAGCGTCTCGCTGCTTTCCACCTGCACCTCCAGCGTCCGGCCCGCCATATCCAGCGCGCCGCTGATGATGCAGGCATCGTGCAGCAGCAGGCGCAGCTGCCGCGGCGCCTGAAAGCTCTCAAACAGCGTAAAAAACGGTACTCTCTCCGCCATGTCTCTCCCCTATCGTATCTCTTGTCACAGCTTGTCGATCTCCTCGAACAGCGCGTCCACCAGCTGGTCCTCCGGCACCTTCCGCAGAACCGTTCCCTTGGCGAACAGCAGTCCCTCGCCCTTGCCTCCGGCGATACCCACATCCGCGGCAGTGGCCTCCCCCGGTCCGTTGACCACACACCCCATCACCGCCACGGTGATGGGCTTGTCACAGTTCTTCAGCCGCCGTTCCACCTCCCGGGCGATAGGCAGCATATCATACTTCGTCCGCCCGCAGGTGGGGCAGGCGATCAGGTCCGGCCCCGTCTGCCGCAGACCGCAGGCCTGCAAAATACGCTTGGCAGCCACTACTTCCTCCACCGGGTCGGCAGTCAGGCTCACCCGCAGCGTATCGCCGATACCCCGACACAGCAGTCCGCCGATGCCGATGGCAGACTTCAGCACCCCCATCTCCGGTGTGCCGGCCTCGGTGACGCCCAGATGCAGCGGGTAGTCCACCTTTTCGTGCAGCAGCTCGTAGGCCGCCATATTTACCGGCACCCGGGAGCATTTCACGGAAATACAGATATTCCCGAAGCCGCATTCCTCCAACAGGTGCACATGGCCCAGTGCACTCTCGGCCAGCGCCTCGGCAGTCACGCCGCCGTATTTTTGCACCAGGTCCTTCTCCAGCGAGCCGCCGTTGACGCCCACACGGATCGGAATGCCCCGCTCCCGGCAGGCGTCGGCCACGGCCCGCACGCGGTCCTTCGACCCGATGTTGCCGGGGTTGATGCGTATTTTATCCACACCGCCGTCCACACACAGCAGCGCCAGCCGGTAATCAAAGTGGATATCCGCCACCAGCGGGATGTGTATAGCCGCCTTGATGCTCGGAATGGCCCGTGCGGCCTCCTCCGTGGGCACCGCCACACGCACGATCTCGCAGCCCGCCTGCTCCAGGCGCTGTATCTGCCGCACCGTGGCGTTCACGTCCTCCGTGGGCGTATTGCACATGGACTGTATGCTTACGGTCGCGCCGCCGCCCACCGGTACCGCGCCCACCTGTATGCGTCTTGTCACCGTCCCCGCCTCCTCAGTGGATCAGCTTTCCCACGTCGCTGAACACCAGCACCACCATCAGCGCCAGCAGCAGAATAAGTCCCGCGAAGTGGATATAGTTCTCATATTTAGCCGGTACCTGCTTCCGGAACAGCAGCATGGCTGCCGCGTTGATGATCAGGAAGAATATCCGCCCGCCGTCCAGCGCCGGCAGCGGCAGCAGGTTCATCACCGCCAGATTAACTGCGATCAGCGCCGCGATGTAGGCGATGTTCTCCACCGCCGCCTGGGTCGTCTCCGCCTGCTCACCTACCTGTACCATGGTGGACACGATCCCCACCGGGCCACTCAGATCCCGCAGGCCCGCCTGCCCGGTAAAGAGCATTTGCAGGCTCAGCCGCACCAGACGCACGAAATCCACGGCGTTGTTCCAGGTGTAGGCCAGTTTGTCGCCGAAGGTGGCCGCCGCCGCACCGAAGTATATTCCGTAGCCGCTGTACGCATTTCCGCTTTGATCGGTATACGTCTGTCTCGTCATGGCAAAGTCGTCCAGGCGCACCTTCTCCCCGCCGCGGTCCACCACCAGGTCGAATGTGCCGGTCTTATTCAGGCCAAGCAGCAGGCTCACGTCGCTGTAAATGTACACGCGCTCCCCATCGATGGACACCAGCCGGTCCCCAATCTGCAAGCCGGCGGCGCTCTCCAACGGACAACCCTCGGCAAAGCCGGAGATCACCGGCTGATAGAACCCCTGCGCCGGCGCATACAGGCAGAAGATGATAATAAGCCCCGCCAGAAAATTCATGGCCGCGCCGGCGGCAAAAATGATCAGCTTTTTCCAAAAGCCCTGGCGGTTCAGCGCCGCCGGATCGTCAGAGTCCTCCTCTTCCCCCTCCATGGCACAGAAACCGCCCACCGGAAAAGCCCGCAGAGAATACTGGGTATCCCCCCGCTGCTTTTTCCATAGCACCGGTCCCATGCCGATGGCAAACTCGTTGACCCGCACGCCGCAGGCCTTGGCCGCCAGAAAATGCCCCAGCTCATGGACAGCGATCAAAATACCGAACACCAGCAGGGCCGCTATGATATATACGATCATGTATGCAAGCTCCTTCTCCGGATGTCACAGGGCAGCGCGCCGCGCCGCCTTGTCTGCTTCCAGTATATCCGCAAGGCTTGGCTGATATTGCACCGACACCCGCTCCAACGCGCGCTCCACCCGCCGGGAGATATCGTTAAAGCCGATCTCGCCTCGCAGAAACAGTCCCACGGCCGCCTCGTTGGCGCCGTTGAGTATGGCGCAGGCGGTGCCGCCCACCGCTGCGGCATACCGTGCCAGACGCAGACAGGGGAACGCCCTCTCGTCCGGCTCGGCAAAGGTCAACGCGCCGCAGGTCAGCAGATCAAGCGGCTTATCCGGGCTCTCGGCCCGGTAGGGATACGTCAGCGCGTAGCGGATGGGCAGCTTCATATCCGGCGTGCCCAGCTGCGCCAGCAGCGCCCCGTCCCGGAACTCCACCAGCGAATGCACGATGCTCTGGCGGTGTATCACCGCCTGCACCTGCTCCACCGGCAGGCGATAGAGCCGCATGGCCTCGATGATCTCCAGTCCCTTGTTCATCAGTGTGGCGGAGTCCACCGTGATCTTCGGTCCCATGTGCCAGTTGGGATGGCGCAGGGCATCCGCCGCCGTCATGTGCTCCAGCTCGTCGAAGGTCTTTCCGTAGAACGGCCCGCCGGAGCAGGTCAGCAGGATACGCCGCACCTCACCCCGGTCCCGGCAGCCCTGCAAGCACTGAAACACCGCGCTGTGCTCACTGTCCACCGGCACGATCTCCGCGCCGTATTTCTCCGCCGCGTCCATCACCAGCTCACCGGCGCACACCAGCGTTTCCTTATTGGCCAGTGCGATGCGCTTGCCTTTTTGGATCGCCGCCAGTGTGGGACGCAGCCCCACGCTGCCCATCACGGCAGTCACCACCGTGTCCGCCTCGCTCATAGCGGCGGCAGCCAACAGGCCCTCCTCCCCTGCCATGACCTCAATGCCGGTCCCCCGCAGCCGTTTTTTCAGCGCCAGCGCCGCATTTTCGTCATACAGCACCGCAAGGCGCGGCATATACTGCCGCGCCTGCTGCTCCAACAGGTCTACCTGTGTATTGGCGGTCAGCGCCGCCACGCGGAGGCCCAGCTCCCCGGCCACCTCCAGCGTCTGCCGCCCGATGGAGCCGGTAGCCCCCAACAGGGCGATGGTTTTCGTCATAGGTCCTTCCTCAATACAGCGTCACAGCGTTGATAAGCATCCACGTCACCGGTGCAGCGAAGATCACACTATCGAACCGGTCCAGCACGCCACCGTGGCCCGGCAGCAGCCGTCCGTAGTCCTTGATGCCGCACTGCCGCTTCACGCAGGAGAAGCTCAGGTCGCCCAGCTGCCCCAGCACCGCGCCCACGAAGCCCAACAGCACACACCAGCCGATGTGCAGCTGCACCTCCGTACATAGGAAGAAGAATATCCGGAACAGGATCATTCCCACCATGCCGCCCACCAGACCGCTGACCGCACCCTCCCGTGTCTTCTTCGGGCTGACTCTGGGCGCCAGCTTTGTTTTCCCGAACAGCATACCGCCGAACAGCGCCAGAGAGTCGCTCATAAACGCCGACACCAGCGGGATCAGCACCAGTCCGGCGCCATATTCCAGCATCCGCAGCCGCACCAGGCAGCCCAGCGCCAGCGGGATCACCAATCCGGACACCGCCATAGCGCTGATATCTGGAAAATCCAGCTCGTCGTCTTTGCCGAAGGCCTGCACCGCCGCGATGAACATCACCACGATCAGCGCCGCCAGCAGCCATACCATGATCGTATGTATGGCGGTACCCGTGAAGTCACCGCCGCTGAAATACACCGTGAACACGGTGAACACCGCCAGCGTGGCCGCCAGCCCCCACCAGCGCGCCGCTTTCTCCGGCGCGGCGGCCGCCATGAACTCATGGCAGCCGATGACGCACAGCGCCGCCACCAGCACCGCCGTGGCCCAATCCGGTGCGAAGCACAGCACGCCGATCAGTGCCGGCACGCCGATGATCGCCACCAGTATTCTCTGTTTCATGGTCGTCACCTCACTTTACGCCGCCGAACCGGCGATCCCGCCGCTGATAGTCGATGATCGCTCTGTCCATATCCTGCCGGGTAAAATCCGGCCACAGCGTGTCGCAGAAATAGAATTCGCTGTAGGCACACTGCCACAGCATGAAATTGCTCAGCCGTATCTCGCCGCTGGGGCGGATGATCAGCTCCGGGTCGGGGATACCGGCAGAGTACATATTGGCGGAGAGGTTCTCCTCCGTCCAGTCCACCCCCTGCTCCGCGCACAGCCGCGCTGCCCGCAGTATCTCCGCCCTGCCGCCGTAATTCAGACACACATTGGCCTGGAACCCCGCATAGCGGCCGGAGATGTCATCCGTCTCATGCGCCAGCGCCTGCAGCTCCGGGGACAGTGCGCTGAGGTCGCCGAAGAACCGCAGGCGGATGTGCTCCTTTTCCATGGTGTCGATAGCTTCCCGCAGATACTGCTCCAACAGGCCCATGATGGTATTCACCTCATCGGCGGGCCGCTTCCAGTTCTCTGTGGAAAAGGCGTATACCGTCAGGTATTCCACTCCCAGTTCCTTGCAGTAGGTGGCGATGTCGCGGAACACCTCTGCCCCCGCCTTGTGCCCCACCGTGCGGGGCAGGCCGCGTTTTTTCGCCCAGCGGCCGTTGCCGTCCATAATAACAGCGATATGGCGGGGAAGGCGGCTCCTGTCCACCTCCCCCGCCGTATGGGGCGTTTTCTTCGTAAACAGTCCCATTAAACAGACATCAATTCCTTTTCCTTGTTGTCCAGGATCTTGTCGATCTCCTTGCAGCTGTCATCGGTCAGCTTCTGCAGGTCCTTCTCGGCGATCTTCAGCTCGTCCTCGGTGATCTCGGACGCCTTCTGCTGCTTCTTGAAGTTATCCATCGCATCCCGGCGGATATTCCGCACAGCCACCTTGCCGTTCTCGGCGTACTTGTGGATCTGCTTGACCAGCTCCTTGCGGCGCTCCTCGGTCAGCTGGGGGAAAGCCAGACGAATGCACTTACCGTCGTTCTGGGGGTTGATGCCCAAGTCGGACTCCTGAATGGCCTTTTCAATACCCTTCAGAATGCTGGCATCCCAAGGGGTAATGACCAGCGTCCGCGGGTCAGGAGAGCCGATAGAGCCGATCTGCTGGATGGGCGTGGGGGTCCCGTAGTAGTCCACACTGATGCGGTTGAGCACGGAAGCGTTGGCGCGGCCGGCACGCACGGTGTCGAAGTCGCTCATCACGGATTCAATGCTCTTCTTCATTTTTTCCTCGTAAACCTTGTACTCGTCCTTCAACATGGGGTCAGTCCTCCTTCACGATCGTTCCGATTTTTTCGCCGCGCAGGGCGCGGATGATATTCTCCGGGTCTTTCAGGGCAAATACCAGCACCGGGATATGGTTGTCCATGGACAGGCTGGTGGCGGTGGAATCCATCACCGCCAGGTGCCGCTTGAGCACCTCGTCGTAGGTGATGCTGTCAAACTTCACCGCATCGGCATTCTTGGCCGGGTCGCTGTCATACACGCCGTCGATGTTCTTGGCCAGCAGGATGACGTCCGCGTCGATCTCCGCCGCCCGCAGCACCGCCGCGGTATCCGTGGAGAAGAACGGGCAGCCGATGCCGCAGCCAAAAATGACCACTCTCCCCTTTTCCAGGTGCCGAATGGCCCTGGCGCGGATATACGGCTCCGCCACGGCCCGGATCTCCAGCGCCGTCTGCACACGCACGTCCACACCCTTCTGCTCCAGCACGTCCGCCATGGCCATGCAGTTCATGGCCGTGGCCAGCATACCCATGTGATCGGCCCGGGTGCGCTCGATGTGTCCCTCACCGTCCTTCACGCCGCGCCAGAAATTGCCGCCGCCGATGACGATACCCACCTGCACACCCATGTCCACACACTGCTTGATAACGTCCGCCACCCGGCCCATGACCTGAAAGTCCAGACCGAAGTGCTTATCGCCGGCCAGCGCTTCGCCGCTGATCTTCAGCAGCACCCGCTTGAATACTGGTTGCTCCATCGCCGTTCCTCCCTAATTTTCTATCAGGTATTTTACCTTATTTCTCCCGTTTTGCATAGGGGGAAAATCGAAAATTTTTCTGAATTCTTTTTTGCGGATCCCTCCGCATTCTCCCGCGTGCCCTGCGCCTGCGGCGCATGATGCAAAACGAAAAGCTTTGTTTTTTCCCACTGGCGGTGTATAATGGGGAAAACACTTTTCCGGAGGCTGATTTTCATGGAACTTCTGCACGTGCTGGGCAATACATATGCAGCCGTCGCCGCCACCGCCCTGCTGCCCGTTTATAAGCTCAATGACCGGGATGTGGTGCTCATCGACACCGGCTACGCCAAGCTGGACAGAGCCGGCCTGACCGCGCTCATCGACGGCAGCGGCTGGCGTCTGCGCGCCATTCTCTGCTCCCACGCCCACTTCGACCACACCGGCAACGTCCGGTATTTGCAGGAGCGATACGGCGCGAAAGCCGCCATCTCCCTGATCGAAGCCGGTATCTCTGTGAACCCGGACAGCTACCGCGCTAACTACGTGGCCCTGACCTACGGCAAAAGCCGTGAGTTGTTTCTGGAGGAGTGCTTCACCGCAGATCGAGTCATCTTCCCCCAGGAGGACCACATCGACGTAGACGGCGCCCGGTTCGGTCTACTGTCTCTCCCCGGCCATTCGGCAGGCCAGCTGGGCTTTGTCACGCCGGACGGCGCGGCCTATCTGGGCGACTGCCTCATCGATCAGGCCCTGATCGACGGCGCCAAGCTGCCCACCAGTATGTTCGTCGCCAGGGATCTGGAGAGCAAGGCCTCCCTCCGTTCTACCGACTACCCCGCCTATATCGTCGCCCACAAGCAGATCATCACCGACCGCGCGGAGCTGTCTGCCCTCATCGACAGCAACATCGCCTTCATCCACCGCAAGGAGCGGGAGCTGCTGGACGACCTCACCGACGGCATGACGTTCTCCGACTGGATATACGCCTTCTGCCAGCGGGAGAACATCCGCACCCGGCAGGAGCTGAAATTCAGCATCGTGGAGCGGAACTTCACCAACTTCACCGACTGGCTCACCGACACCGGCAAGGTACGCGTCGAGCGCGACTTCTGCGCCAAACGCTACTACCACGGCTAAAAACAGGCAAGAAAAAGCCACCCCGATGGGGTGGCTTTTCTGCTCCTTTTATCCCTCAAAGGGCACGCCGAACATCTGCCAGAACTGCCGGTTCTCGCTGTCGGACACCATGGCGGAGCTCCACGAGCCGAACATAAAGCTGGCGCAGCTGTCCGTCCCCTTCAGCACCGACACTGTCCGCCCGTCGTCGAACGTCACCGTCAGCTTGGCGCCAAACCCACAAGAGGACGCGCCGCCGTAGGCTCTGGCGTTGGTCAGCATCTTCTGCAGGGCGGGCAGGTCGGCCTTGGCGGCGGTGTACGTCTCGCCGCCGTAGAACTCCAGCTTGGCGGAAGTCATATTGCCCCGGAAATCCTCCGGCGTCACGAAGGTATAGCCGCACTGCTCCGTCAGTATTTTCAGCACCGTGGGCGGCACGGGCTCATAGTCGGTACCCATGTAGCTGGCCACGTCCGCGCCGTTCTGCCGCAAATCAGCGCACACCGTGTACCATTCCGGCTGGACTATCCCCTGCTCGGAGAGAATGGTCTGCACCTGCTCCTCCGTCAGCGGGACGACCTGTTTTACTGAATCCCCCGCCTCCCACGTAATCTGATAAACCTCCAGCTCCGCCGCCTCCGCCGCGCTCCGGTACTGGAACCGTACAGCGTACTGTCCATCCATGCCCAGGCCCACGAACTGCTCCGTCAGCTCTACCACATCTCCGTTGTGGAGCGCCACGTTCTCCTCATTGTACCGTCCGTAGAGGGTGAAGCCCTCACCCTTTATCACGGACAGCTGCGCGCCGCTGCCCACCTCATACACCGGGATGTCCTCGCTGTAATTCTCGTCGTATGTCACCGTGCGGTACGTCACGGAATAGACCTCCGACACGGAGATGCTCAGCTGGTCCCTCTCATAACTGGCGGCCACCGGCAGCCCGCCGGTCAACTGGGACATGGCATACCGGGAAATATCCGCCAGCAGCACCTCCGATGCGTCGCCCCGGCCGTCGGGGACCTGCTGTCCCGCCAGCCGGCGGAGATACGCCTTCACCGTGTTGGGGGCTTGCTGGTAGCGGTGCGCCAGCACGTCCATGGCACCCTCGGCATACGCGCCGTCACCGTTGAGATAGTACGCGCACAGATAGCTCAGGGGCACGGTCTCCCAGTCTGGCAGCTGCGCCGCGTCGTACACGATGCCGTAGTCCTCCGCCCGGACGCTGCACGGGTCGTTTTCCGTGAGGGTGGGCCATGGGGTGATCTCATCACTGGCGTCCGGAAAATCTGCGTTCCACGCCCATACATTCCGCTCACCGCTTCCATAGGCATAGGGCATAACGCCGTCCTTCATCCACTGCTGCAATGTATTGATATACGCCTGCAAGCCCTCGGCACTCTCCCGCGCCGTGTCCGGATATCCGGGGTAGACAGTCGGGTACAGCCAGTCGCCTGCCGTGCTGTCCGTCTGATTTGACGTCCCGTCAGCACCATGCTCCTGCCACGAGAACCACTCCGCGTTGTCGATCAGCGCCAACGCGATATAACCCCGCATGGCGATCTGCCGATAGCGCTCCTCGCTCTTCCGGGGCACCGCTCCCTCGTAGGTATACAGCACCGTTATGCCCATGGGTTCCTTATCCGTGCTCAGATGCACGGCGTAGCCGTAGTCCGCGCCGCTGCTGCCCAGCTCCCGGAACCCCAGCGCATCCAGTATGCCGCTGACCGCCGCGTTGTCGCCCACATACTCCGTCCGCAGGGCGAACAGCTTCTCCGCGTCCAGCGTCCCCACGTTCTTGTAGCCGGGCTTCGTCAGCAGGCACGCGCCGATGATGGCCGCCGCGACGACCAGCAGGATGACAGCCCAGAGGGCGGGCTTCTTATAGTTGAGCACGTTCTTCACCCTTTCTTTCACAGCCACTTCGCCAAAGGCCAGCGGGCACACCGCCGCCATTTTCGGCTGGGCGGCACAGGCCACCAACGCCCGGGAATAGGCGGCCCGCTGGATGGGCGTGGCGTTTTTCAACACCATTTCATCACAGGCGCGCTCCATGTCGCGGCCCAGCAGGACATACGCCGCCCAGAGGACCGGGTTGAACCAGTTGACCGCCAGCAGCAGAAACGCCAACGGTTTCCACACATGGTCCCAGCGGCGGATATGGCACCTTTCGTGGGCGAGCACCTGGGGAAAGTCCTGCTCCGACACGGTTTCCGGCACATAAATGCGGGGCGCGATAACACCCAGCACGAAGGGCGTGGACCAGTCGGTACAGCGATAGACATTGTCCTGTATGCGGGGGGCGGCGCGGAGCCGCCAGCGCATACGCAGCAGGCTGAGGGCCATGTACAGCGCCATGCAGCCCACGCCCGTCAGCCAGATGGCGGGCAGCTGATCCAGCAGCGCAAAGCCTTGTGCCGCAGCGGGTCCCGCCATTTCCGGGCGCTGCTCCGGCGGGGCGGAAACATAGGCCTTTTCCTGCTGGCGAAGCTCCTGATAGGCCTGGATGGGCGGGCTTTCGGGCTGCTGGAGGCTGACGGGGCTCTCTACTGTCAATCGGGCTGGAAGCAGCAGCCGCAGGGCCACCAGCAACCACAGCATACACACGGCGCGGCGGGGCGCACGGCGCAGCAGCGGCCGCACCGCCATCACCGCCAGCGCGATGAGGCCCGCCTGCCAGGAAATTTCCAGCACGGAGGTAAACAGACTATCCATTTTTTCTTCTCCTTTATGGCGCAGGGCATGACATCGAATGCCGCAGCGCGGTTCAGTTACGTACGGAATTCTCCTGCTCGAAGCGGTCGATCATGGCATGGAGCACATCGGCATCCTCTTTGGAAAGTTTTGAATTTCCCATGAAAGCCGTCAGAAATGCCGGCAAGCTGCCGTGAAAGTTGTTGGCCACGAAGGCACGGCTCTCGGCGCGCTGCACGTCCTCCCGCTGTACCAGCGCGGTGACGACGGCGTTCTCCGTGTGCACCACGCCGCGCTCGGCGAGACGCTTGATCACGGTGTAGGTGGTGGATTTTTTCCAGCCCAGCTCCTCGGCGCAAAGACGGACCAGCTCACTGCTCTTTACCGGCTCGTGGGACCACAGTATCTCGCAGAAGCGCAGCTCACTGTCAAAAATTTTCGGTGTTTCCACAGGGTTTTCCTCCTTGGTCGAATGTAGTAGACCTGTTTTTAGTCTAACGCATTAGACCCGTCCTGTCAAGTATTTTTTTCTTGCTTTTTGTGTTACTTTTACTTTACTTTTCTTGTACGCTTATGATACCTTAGTGCAGAGGATGTTATAGGGACATGTAATCTATGTGTCAGGCACGGCAAAAACAGGTACGGAAGGGGCGCAGCATGGATATCGTGTATGAGGATAAGCGGATCGTGGTGGCGGTAAAGCCGGCGGGGGTGGTGTCGGTGGATCAACCGGGCGGAATGCCCGAGCTGCTGCGGCAGACGCTGCACACCGCGTGCATACGGACGGTACACCGGCTGGACGCGCCGGTAGCAGGGCTGATGGTGTTCGCACGGAGCGCCTACGCCGCCGGAGAGCTGTCACGGCAGATACGGGAGGGGGAATTCGAGAAAACGTATCTGGCGGTGGTGCGGGGAATGCCGAAGGCGGACGAGGGAGAGCTGACGGACCTGCTGGGCCGGGACAAGACGCGGCGGATGACCTATGTGGCCGAGGGGCCGGGAAAGGACGTGCGGGAGGCGCGGCTGCGGTACCGGGTGCTGGACCGGCGGGCGGGATACGCGCTGGTGCGGGTCCGACTGCTGACGGGGCGAACGCACCAGATACGGGTGCAATTCGCGTCACGGGGGATGCCGCTGGTGGGCGACCGGCGGTACGGGGACGCGGCGGACGCAGACACACCCATCGCGCTGTGGTCGGCGGGATTGGCGTTCCGCCACCCGGAGACGGGAGAGGCCATGGCGTTTGAGCTGGCGCCGCCGCGCACGGCGCCATGGAGCTGGTTTCAGGCATAAAAAAATGAGCACCCCTCCGGGTGCTCATTTTTTGTGTGCTCAGAACTTCTTCCTGCCGGTGCAGGTCAGGCCGGTCAGAGACAGGAGCGACAGGGCGGCGTAGAGGGCTACGCCGGGGTCGGCGGTCTTGGGAGAATCCTTGGCATCGTCGGCCTTAGTATCGGTGGTAGGGTAGTAGTAATAGCCGGGGGAGGAGGCCGGGGTCCGCACGGCATACAGCGTCAGCGGCACTTCTATTTCGGTGTTAAAATCCCACGCTTCGGAAACGCCCTCTTTCGTCCAGTACATAAATTCCCGGCCATTTACTGTGGCGGGAGTTTCCGGCTCCTCAACTGCATTAGGCTGTAAAACAAGCTTTAGGGTCCTTGTCTTGGCGACCTCGTCAATAAAATTGACGCTGTTGTAGTCCACGCAAGTGCCGCTGGTGCCTATTTCCACTTTGATATGTCCGTCAAGCACATTCGCACCTTGCACGACAGTATCCACTTTTCCCAATTTGTCCTCTGTCATCCCCGAATTCCGCCAGAATTTTATACGCACATTTCCCTCAATGGTACCGCCGGTAACGGACAGTCTGGCACTTGTCTGGAGCGTTTCCTCTATGAAAATGTCCTCCTTGGTATTTCTCGTGTTATTCCCTCCGATATACGCCGCTTCAGACATCTTCATCCACCCGGTGGACATATATACGCCCTGTTCATAGCATCCCGTAATACGGCCGCCGGTCATTGTGAAGGTCCCCAAATTATTACGTACGCCGACAGTTTCTCCGGTGATCGTGCCGCCGGACATTACGAAGATCGCACCATCGATATAGATGCTGCTGCCGCTGTTTCCGGTAAGCGTGCCGCCCTCCAGATTCAGCGTTGTACCATTCTCCAGGAATACGGCTCCCCCAACATTGTAAATTCCCGTCATGTTCATTCCCTCTCCGCCGGTGATGACACCGCCGGCAGGCAAACGCCCATAGGATCCTGTATGCGGATTTTGGGGACGGCTGTCCGTGATGGTCAGGGTCGCACGGTCACTCACCTTGAGCACACCGACGTCGCCGGTCATCTTGAGCACATGGCCATTCAGGTCGAGGGTCACATCTCTCGTTACTACCAATGTCTCGCTGATCTCGATATCCTCTGTCAGCTGGACAGTTCCGCCGTTGGATATGGCAGATTTCAGCCTGGTTGCGGCGTTGTCAGGCGGCGACGTCGCGCCGGCGGTGCACACCAAGGGATTTGTTACATCCCCCGATGTAACAAAAGCTGCCCATATGGGCAGCGCGCATACCAATACCAGGGTCATCAGGATGGGGAGCAGTCGTCTCTTCATGGCGGTTCCTCCTTCTATGGCTCACATATTTCTCTCCCGGGCCTGTGTGCCGCAAAATTTCTTGTTGGGAAAGTTTTTTGGCGCGCAGGCTCTGTTGTACGACCATCTTACCAGAAAGTGTCGCGAAAGGCAACGTGAATATCCAGATATTGGCATAAAAAATCTGTGTGGGAGGCATTAGAGGAAATTATGGCGGGTATTTTTTTGCTTGTCCGGACATAGGCTTGTCTGAAAGGCGGTGGGGCTTGTGAAATGGCGGCGGGGCGCGGCGGCGGTGTGCGGGGCGTTCGTGCTGTGGCTGGCGGCGGTGTGCGCGGGGAGCCAGGACCTGCGGGCGGCGGCACAGGCGGTGCGGGACAGCTCGCTGGCGCAGCGGCTGGTGCAGTGGGAGCTGGGGGACCTGTGGGCGGCGGACTCGCTGCCGCTGCCGGTGCTGACGGTGCTGCGGCAGTCGCCGATGCTGCTGGCGGCGGAGACGCAGGTGACGCAGGCAGAGACGCCCCGGAACGCAGAAGAGACGCCCTCCCCCGCCCCGGCGGAAACACCGGAGGGCCCAACAACGGAACAGACGGAGAACACCGGCGGGCAGGGGGAGTCGAGGCCGCTGTCGGTAGTGGCGGCGGATGAGAACGGGTACACCCGGGTGGGGGACGTGTTCATCAAGAACAGTTCGCGGCAGACGGTGGAGGGCATCGTGTTTGACGGGACGTTCGCGGCGGCGCTGGGCGAGGACGCGCCGCAGGTGCTGATCGTCCACACCCACGGCAGCGAGGCGTACACCATGCCGCCGGGGGAGGAATACGAGGACACGGGGAGCTTTCGGACGGCGGATGCCAGCGTGAGCGTGATACGGGTGGGCGATGAGCTGGCGAGGGTGCTGTCGGGCTACGGGATATCGGTGCTGCACGACCGGGCGCTGTATGACGACCCGGAGTACAACGGGGCGTACTACCGGGCGGAGGACGCCATCGAGGCGTATATGGAGAAATACCCCAGCATCGGGTTCATTCTGGATGTGCACCGGGACGCGCTGGAGGACAAGGCCGGGCACCAGTACAAGGTGGTAACGCGGGAGGACCCGGACTGCGCGCAGGTGAGCCTGGTAATGGGCAGCAGCTGGGAGGGCTGGCAGGAGAACCTGAAATTCGCCGTGGCGGTGCAGCAGCACCTGACGGAGCGCTATCCCACGCTGATGCGGCCGCTGACGCTGCGGAATTCGGACTACAATGAGTACTTCACGCCCGGGAGCCTGCTGGTGGAGATCGGCGCGGCGGGGAACTCGCTGGACGAGGCGCTGAAGGCCGTGCGGGTGTTCGGAGAGGGATTTGCGGAGGTAGTGACGGGAAAATAGGGTTGCAATCCGGGTATCGGTAGGGTATAATGTGGAAAACTTATCGAAAAAAACGATTCCGGAGGGTATAGACTATGAAACGGAACCGCGGCTTTACATTGATGGAAATGCTGATCGTGGTGGCGATCATCGCTGTGCTGGCGGCTATTGCCATCCCTGTGTTCAGCGGCAGCCTGCACAAGGCCAAGGTGGCCGCCGACATGGCCAACGTGCGGGCGTATTACGCGGAATTGCAGACACAGTACATCACCACTGGAGAATACATAGACATCGGGGATGAGCCCAAACCCAATCAAAGAGAGATCGAATTTCTGGACGGCACGACAGTAAAATTACAAGCTGGACAGATCTTCGCAATACTGTACCGGAAGCCGGACGATAAGCCGAACCAGAGGCCCAACTCAGAACGAGAGCCAGTAGGATATCAAATCGCTTACTACTGTGACAAAGGCGACCACAAACTGCTGCTGGAATAATGATGAATGACGAAAAAAGAGACGGCGTGAGCCGTCTCTTTTCTTATCGGTTTTTCTTGGCCAGCTCCATGAGCTCCGGGTACTTGGACTTGATGTAGCTGTAGCTGCCCCGACCGTGGGGCAGCAGGCAGTCGGAGCAGTCCTTGACGCCGTTTTCCAGGTACCTGAAGTTGCCGCCGCACTTGCTGCCTAGGGTATACAGCGGGCAGTAGCAGAACAGGCAGTTGAAGTCCTCCGGGTGGCCGGTCTTGTGGCAGGGGAAGAACTCGCAGGCGGTGTGCTGGGTGAAGGAGTAGGCGCACTCCTCGGGCTTTTTGGTGTAGATATCGTCCATGTCAGTCCTCCACGGTGACCAGGCCGTCGTCACCCACGGTGACGGTCATGCCGGTCTGCACATATTGCAGGAACTCGTCGCCCAGGGAGTCCACCACGGGCATTTTGCTGTCGGTCCAGACATCGCCCAGAATGGCGCCGGAGGCGGCCAGGGAGTCGATGGGCAGAGAGAAGAGCATACAGGCGGGCTGCTTGCCGTGGGAGCACACCGTGAAGAGCACCATGCCGCCGGTGGTGGAGCCGATGGTCTGGGGCAGGCAGAGGGCCTTGCCGATCATGGGCTTTTTGTAGATGTCGGGGTTATTCTGGTCGCCGCACTTGACCTGCTTGTCGCCGAACATCATGGCCATCTGGTAGCTGGCCAGGGTGTTGAAGCCGCCATGGCTGACCAGCGCTTCGGCGGTGCAGGTGCCGGGGACCACCACGCGGCCTTTGAACTGCTGCATATCAGCGTCCCTCCTTTCCGGTGAGGATGTCCAGTATCTCCGCGTCGGTATAATACCGGGCGCTGGTGTAGGTGCGGAGCTTATTGGAGTTGGTGATGACCGCCTTCTTCTTGCAGAGGGGGTTGTTCATGTACATCAGCGGGCAGATGTAGCTGAGGATCACGCCCATGCTTTGCAGCTTGTAGCCCTCCACGGTGTCCTTGAAGGCGTCCAGCACCGCCGGGGCGGCGGTGAACACGGTGGGAACAGCCACCTGCAGGCGGTTCTGCGCCCGCAGGGCATCGGTGAGCTTCGCCGTCCAGTCCTTCAGCTGCTCCAGCGTCAGGTGAGGACAGCCCACGAAGCACAGCTGCGGCGCGGCGGCAGGGTCCTTCCAGATGACGGGATAGCTGCGCTTCACGCGCTCCAGCTCGGCGTCATCGATGATGTAGGTCCGATAGCCCTCCCGCAGCAGGGCCTCGCCCTGCTGTTTTGCCTCGGGGGTCAGGTGCTCCACATGGTACAGGCCCACGGCGCCGTTGGAGGCGGTGGCCGCGCCGAAGTCCTTGAGGTAGGCGCGGTTCTCGTCGTTCAGTTCCGTGCCCAGCCACTCGTCCAGTCCCCGGACGTAGGGCACGTCCTCCATGACCTTCATGCCGATGGCGGAGCCGAGAAGCTGGGCCTCGGGCCGGCGGGTGCATTTGACCTCCACCAGCCAATGGGCCTTGCGGCCCTCGTCGGTGAGCAGGCCGAACTCCGGCACGAAGCCGGCGATGCTGCCCATGAGCTCCAGCATACCGCTGTTGCGGTTGCAGCGGGCGCCCAGGACGGAGTTGGCGTAGACCACGGCGGAGGACTCCGCCCAGCTGAGGATATCACCCTGTTTTGGGGTGTTGCCCACCTGATCCAGATAGCAGGTACAGGTATAGGCGTTATCGGCGGTGATGCCCAGCTTTTTCAGCTGCTGCTCATACCGGTCCTGCTGGGTGTACATGATCTTGCGGAAGACGATGTCCTCCAACAGACTGGTGGGGACGTGCTTATCCAGGGGCAGGGGGTCAGCAGTGAATTTCTGACCGCTGGTAAGGCCGGACTCGATAAGACGGTCGTACAGGTCGTAGACCGGCTTCATCACCGCCAGGCCGAAGGAGATGACGGTGTGGCCGTACTCACTGGTAACGGGGACCATACGCTGGGCGCCGAAGGTATCGCCGTACATGACCAGCGTCTTGACCACCTTGGCCATGGTCTCGCCCTGGGCGCCATCCAGCAGGGCCTGCTGCTGGGGTGTCAACTGCATAAAACCACTTCCTTTGTTTCAGAATGGTGCTGCGCTGGCTCTATTGTACCAGTCCGCCGCGGGAAAGTCAACTTGACGAAGGGGGCGCGGTGGGGTATACTGCAGGAGAAAGGACGGTGGCAATATGCGGAGCGTGCTGCTGTGGAAGGATATGGATCAGGTGGCGGAGCAGATGGACGCCGCCGTATTTCAATATGTGGGTGAATTGCAGACGGAGAGCTTTGAGGCCTTTGCCGACTTCGACCTGCTGGCCTTTGACTGGTACGATGTGCGGAAGGCGGGGAAAAGCGGCAAGGTGCTGGTATACATCGACCGGGAGGACCTGTTTTTCTTCTGCCGGAACGAGGCGGCACAGCAGTATGTGCAGGGTGCGGTGGACACGCTGACCGCAGGCGGACCCCTGAACGACCAGCAGCTGCTGTACCGGTTCTTTGCGGGGCTGTTCAAGGGCGACATGGCGTATCTGGAAAAGCTGGAGGCCCAGATCAACGGCGGCGAGAGCACCATACTGGAGGGCAAGGCCAAGGACGACGCGCCCCGGCGCATCGCCGCGTGGCGGCGGGAGCTGCTGCACCTGAAGCGGTACTATGAGCAGCTGGACGCCATCTTCGATGAGATGTGCGACAACGATAACGGGCTGATCGAGGCGGACATTCTGGCGCGGCTGGAGGTGCTGGGGCGGCGGACGGGCCGGTATCTGCAAAAGGTATGCGCGCTGCAGGAACTGGTGGCCCAGCTGCGGGAGGCCTATCAGAGCCAGCTGGCCATCCAGCAGAACGACCTGATGCGGGTATTCACCATTGTGACGGTGCTGTTCCTGCCGCTGACGCTGATCACCGGCTGGTTCGGCATGAACTTCGTAAATATGCCGGAGCTGCAGTCGGAGTGGGGCTATCCCGTGATCATCGCCGCCAGCATACTGCTGGTGGCAGGACTGCTGTGGTTCTTCAGGCACAAGAAATGGCTGTAAAAAAAGCGCCCCTCAGGCCGCCTGGCCTGAGGGGTGCTTTTCATCTGTATACCACCGCTGCGGCGGAGAGGGCGGCCAGCAGCGGCAGCAGCGTCTGCCCGCGCTGCCGCAGGCGGCGGCGCAGGAACGTAACGGCGGTCATTCCGCCAGGGTCTTGCCCATGGCGCGCAGGGCATCCAGGGCGGTGTCATCCGGGGCCTCGCAGCAGATCACGCTGTCGCAGACCAGGTTCACGCCGGCATCGGCGCAGTCCTTTTCCCAGGAACGCATCCACTCGCCGTCGCCCCAGCCGTAGGAGCCGAACAGGGCCACGGCCTTGCCGCCCAGGCAGTTCTTGCAAGCATCGAACATGGGCTGGAACTCCATCTCCTCCAGCACCTCGCTGCCCATGGCCGGGCAGCCGAAGGCAATGGCGGCATAGCCGTTCAGCTCGGCGGTGTTCACCTGGTCCACCGTCAGCAGCTTGGCATCCGCGCCGGCGGCGGTCATGCCCTCCAGCACGGCATTGGCCATGGTCTCGGTGTTGCCGGTGCCGCTCCAATAGATCACAGCAGTCTTTTTCATTGTCGTTTCTCCTTTCGATCGTTACCCCGCCACAGCCAGCTGATCGATCGTCGCGCCGGCCTGCCAGAGCTTGCAGTATGTGTCCGTGCAGCGCTTGAACCGGGTGAAGAGCCGCCGGGCCCGGGCCTCGTCGCTGTACACCTTCCACAGCCCCGCGCACTTGTAGCTGCGGGCACGGTTGTCCACGAAGCCCTTGACGTCCTCAGGAGGGTAGCTGAGGAAGAGGCCGATCTCGTGGGGGAAGTCCGCACCCTGACGGAAGCGGCGGATCAGCGTGGCCACACAGCGGCCGCAGCTGCCGCCGTCATAGCCGGCCTCCGCCAGCAGGCGGCGGGCCAGATCGTCGCTGAGATCGCGGCGGAGAGTGGCGGGGCGGTAGAGGTACAGCAGGGCGCTGCCCTCGGTAAAGCGGAGGGGCAGCAGGCACAGGCCCTTGGGCGAGAGGCGGCGGTTCAGCTGCCGCACCTCGTCCAGCAGTGCATCCCGGTCCGTGCAGGGACAGGGAAAGAGACTTCCGGTCTTGATACCGGCCAGAGTGGGGGCGCACTGGCGCACGACCATTTCTTCGGACATAGGGGTTCCTCCTTAACCGGCGTGTTTTTCCAGAATGCTCCGCAGGGCGGACAGAGAGCTGGTATGGCAGCGCTCGATACGGGTCGACGTGCCCTTCAGCTCGCTGAGAGCGCTCTGCACCAGCTTGTGGGACATGGTGGAGGTGAAGAAGATCATCAGGTCCGGACTGCCCAGCTTGTTTTTCAGGCCGCCGGAGGGCTTGGTGAACACCTTGGCGGAGCATTTATAGGACTGACACAGGTCCTTGTAACGGCGCTCCATGCACTCGTTGCCGCCTAAGATCACGACGCTCATATCGCACTTCCTTTCTGTTCCGTGCCGCCGAATATTGCTCGACGGTATTTTTGCTCGTTTCTTCCGGATGATACGCGGTTAGCTTCTTCTAACTTTAGTTAGAGTGATTTAACTATCTGTTTTCAAAAAAGCGCCGGTGGAGGGCGCTTCTTTGACGGGTCACTTTCTATGGAAGGAAAAGAGGCCCTTTTTCTCGTAGGGATGGGCGTCCACCGCCTTGACCTCGTAGCCGGTGGCGGCGATGGCGTCACGCAGCGCCTGCTGGTCCAGGGGCTGCTCCGAGAGGATCACCGTCTCGCCCTTGGTGTGGGAGGACGTGACCTTCTGGACGGAGAACTTGTTTCGGACGGTGTCGTTGATGTGGCTTTCGCACATACCGCAGGCCATGCCGTCCACCTTCAGGATGGTTTCTGTCATGGTGACATCTCCTTTTAGACGCAGGGGGAGGCACTGACGATGCCTCCCCCCTGCTCTATTCAGTGCTTGCAGCTCTGGCTGTGGCACTGGCCGTGCATGGCGCAGTGGGCGCAGCCGGCACCGCAGGAGGACTTTCCCGCCTTCTTCTGGCGCAGCAGGTAGCGGATGATGAGGATCACAACGACAAGTAAGGCGGCACTGATGAGGATCGTGCCCAGGTTTGCTGACAGCCATTGCAGCATGAAAGTTCACTCCTTTCTATGGGGCAAGAGGGTAATTACGGGGACAGTTTACTTCACGGACAGCTTGGTGGCTTCCTTGTAGGGCTTGCACAGCATATAGATGATGCCGGCCAGCAGGATCACGGACACGATGACGCCCAGGATGTTGGCGTTGCCGGTGAACAGGTTGCCGAACTGGTTGATCATCAGCGCGATCACATAGGCGAACACACACTGATAGCCGATGGCGAACCAGGTCCACTTGCGGCTGTTCATCTCGCGCTTGATGGCGCCAATGGCAGCGAAGCAGGGGGCGCACAGCAGGTTGAACACCAGGAAGCTGTAAGCGGTGATACCGGTGAAGGCCGCGGCCATAGCGTCGTAGACGCTGCCGTCGCCGCCGCCGTACAGGACGCCCAGGGTGCCCACGATGTTCTCCTTGGCCACCAGGCCGGTGATGGAGGCGACGACCGCCTGCCAGTTGCCCCAGCCAAGGGGTGCAAAGATCCAGTCGATGGCGCCGCCGATGGCAGCCAGGATGGAGCAGTCGATCTGCTCATCGGACAGCATCTGGAAGGTGCCGTCCACCCAGCCGAAGTAGCTGGTGAACCAGACGAAGATGGTGGACAGCAGGATGATGGTACCGGCCTTCTTGATGAAGGACCAGCCGCGCTCCCACATGGAGCGGAGGACGTTGCCCAGGGTGGGCCAGTGGTAAGCGGGCAGCTCCATAACGAAGGGAGCAGGCTCGCCGGAGAACATCTTGGTCTTCTTCAGCATGATGCCGGAGATCACGATGGCGGCCATGCCGATGAAGTAAGCGGAGGTGGACACCCATGCGCTGCCGCCGAAGATGGCGCCGGCGATCATGGCGATGAAGGGCACCTTGGCGCCGCAGGGGATGAACGTGGTGGTCATGATGGTCATGCGGCGGTCGCGCTCATTTTCGATGGTACGGGAGGCCATAACACCGGGGATGCCGCAGCCGGTACCGATCAGCATGGGGATGAAGGACTTGCCGGACAGGCCGAACTTGCGGAAGATACGATCCAGAACGAAGGCGATACGGGCCATATAACCGCAGGCCTCCAGGAACGCCAGCAGCAGGAACAGCACCAGCATCTGGGGCACGAAGCCCAGCACCGCGCCCACACCGGCGACGATACCGTCCAGGATCAGACCGGACAGCCAGTCGGCAGCACCGGCGGACTCCAACGCGTTGCCCACCAGCACAGGAACACCGGGCACCCACACGCCGTAGTCGGCGGGGTCAGGGGCGTCAAAGCCGTTTGCCTCCAGATAGGCCGCGGCGTCCACATAGGTCATCTGCACCACATCGTCCCGCTTGTCGGCATCCTGGGGCAGGGCGTCATAGTAGGCGGTCATGGTGTTGACGGCCAGGGTCTCCTCATCCTCCACATCCACGGTAGCGGTGTCGGAGGTGGGAACGAAGGACTTTATCCGGGCCAGGGCGGCGCCGGCATCGAAGTCCTCCGCCTCGGTGTCCAGCCCCAGGAAGGCGTCTACGGCCTGGGTGGCGGCGGTATATTCGTCGCTGGCCTCGGTATATGCCTTGGAGCCAATGCCGAACAGGTGCCAGCCGTCGCCGAACAGGCCGTCGTTCGCCCAGTCGGTAGCGGCGGAGCCAACGGTGACCATGGAGATGTAGTACACAAGGAACATGACCAGAGCGAAGATGGGCAGACCCAGCCACCGGTTGGTGACGACCCGGTCGATCTTATCGGAAGCGGACAGCTGACCGGCGTTCTTTTTCTTGTAGCAGGCCTTGATGATCTCGGCGATGTACACATAGCGCTCGTTGGTGATGATGCTCTCGGCGTCGTCGTCCAGCTCCTTCTCGGCGGCCTTGATGTCCTCCTCGATGTGGGCCATGACGGTCGGGTCGATCTTCAGCTGATCCAGCACCTTGTCATCGCGCTCGAAGATCTTGATGGCGTACCAGCGCTGCTGCTCCTCGGGCAGGTTATGTACGGCGGCCTCCTCGATGTGGGCAATGGCGTGCTCCACGGGGCCGGAGAAGGTGTGCATGGGGATGGTCTTGGTCTTGCCCTGAGCGGCCTTCACGGCGGCCTCAGCGGCCTCCGTCACGCCGTCGCCCTTCAGTGCGGAGATCTCCACGATCTCGCAGCCCAGCTGGCGGGACAGCTCCTTCACGTTGATCTGGTCGCCGTTCTTGCGGACCACGTCCATCATGTTCACGGCGATGACCACGGGGATGCCCAGCTCGGTCAGCTGTGTGGTCAGATACAGGTTGCGCTCCAGGTTGGTGCCGTCGATGATGTTCAGGATGGCGTCGGGCCGCTCCTCGATCAGGTAATTCCGGGCTACCACCTCCTCCAGGGTGTAGGGGGACAGGGAGTAGATGCCGGGCAGGTCCATGATGACCACGTCATCATGCTTCTTCAGCTTGCCTTCCTTCTTCTCCACGGTGACGCCGGGCCAGTTGCCGACGAACTGGTTGGAGCCGGTCAGTGCATTGAACAGGGTGGTCTTACCGCAGTTCGGGTTGCCCGCCAGGGCAATTTTGATCTGCTTTTCCATATGATTCTCGTATCTCCTTTCCGGGATTATTCCACTTCGATCATTTCGGTGTCCGCCTTCCGCAGGCTCAGCTCATAGCCGCGGACGGTGACCTCCATGGGGTCGCCCAGAGGGGCTACCTTGCGGACAAACACCTGGGTGCCCCGGGTGATGCCCATGTCCATGATGCGGCGCTTCACGGGACCCTCCCCGTGGAGCTTCACCACCTTGACGGTCTCGCCGATCTTGACGTCGCGCAGTGTTTTCATGTGGGTTCTCTCCTTTATCTTTTATTTGTTGTTTTTTCAGATCATGATCTTCCGGGCCATCTCCTCGCTGATGGCGATGCGGGCCTCCTTGACCTTCACGATCACGTTGCCGCCCAGGGCGGCCACCACCGTAACGGTGCCCCCGGCCACAAAGCCCAGATCCTCCAGGTGCTTC